>Ga0214545_1001922_pt1 | contig 39678 bp, 14 predicted proteins | sample CNSS4metaG_FD_160064 | JGI IMG/M metagenome (GOLD analysis project Ga0214545, IMG submission 160064) | Root nodule microbial communities from cowpea collected in UCLA plant growth center, Los Angeles, California, USA - CNSS4 | ecosystem: Host-associated > Plants > Roots > Nodule | place: USA... | reverse complement strand
GACTTTTTGCCATTACACAAGTTTCACAAATAAAATCAGAAATATTGCATTTATGAAATAGTGATGGAAATAATTTTTTTAGATAACCAAAAGAGGGATGTCCCAATCTTCTATGCCATAACCAAATCTCCTTTTTGTTTTTATCGTGTATGTGTTCATTCGCAAGACAAGCCAACATTCCTTTATGGGTTTGTTGTGAGACATTTTCAAGATAATACAGTCCTTCTCTCTCTACCACTGTCAATCTTCTCCTTGGAATGGATGTTCTGGAAAAATAATGGGTTGGATAAAATAAGGCAACACAAGAATGTGATTTGGTTAACTTGCTGACAGAGAGAAGATTACAATTCAATGTAGGAACAAATAAAACATCAAAGATTGATAAGGAGGGAGAGATGGATATAGTACCTACACCTTCAACTTCAATAGGAGATGAGATCCCATTGGCATTAATAATAGCAATTTTAGAACAATTAGGAGAAAAATTAATAAATTTATGTGGATCACAAGTCATATGATCGGTAGCACCTGAATCCATTATCCAATCACCACCCCTAGTAACAATAGAAAGATTAAGAGCATAGTTAGATATACCTCACAAATCTGACAACAGTAGAACTATGATTCTTAGGAATAGTTTCTTGCATATGGGTAGTAGCAGAAGTCCCAAAATCAAGTTTCTCCGACTGATTTTGATCGGAAGGAGCCATCAGAAATATTCAAATAAAGAAGCATCACTTCCTATATTGTAGAGGATGTAAGTGTTTGGCTTTGATACCATATAGAAAAGATTTAAAGAATAATTCTGATGTATTATTTCAAAGAATAGGATACCATATATATACATACAAAAGTGCTATAATTCCTCATCTATTAAAGGAATGAGTGCACAAATTTGCTCACAAAAATAATAATGTCTAAATTATAACTAATACAATATTTGACATATCTTAACAAAAAATACCTTAAGGTTGTGTTTGCTTTTGATGATGTATAATATTGGTGGATGGATGCGGGTGAGCATGTTGTTTGTTTCCGAGTATTTGAGGGTGACGATTTGTGGAAGGATACAAAATTGTTATCTTCACATATGAGCAGATTAAGGATGATTCACTGTATATGCAAAATTGAAAGACCACATTGCCCTCACATATATGTATGGGTTGTTGGATGATGATTTATCTTCTGTACTGTACTCAGAACCTTTTAAAAATAACAATTTAATAAAATTTATTTCAACAATATATATTATATTTAAATTAATCAATAATTAAACTAATGAAAGATAAAATTGACTTGAAAATTTAAATTAATTGAAAAATAATTGTATATGATAAATAATATTAGTTGTATAAAAATTAATTAGCTAGTTTTATTTAAAATTAATTTTAATTAATTGTATTTTATTTTCTATTAAATTTAAATATAAGGGCAAAAATGGAAACTTATAATTTAATCTATTAAAACTTGGTTTAAATAATATTTTGGTCTTGTTTTTGTCCGATTTGTTCAATTTGGTCCTTTTTTTTTGCGCGTTCGATTTGGTCCCTGATTTGCTAAATTATATTCAATTTTGTCCTTTTCATTGATGTCGTCCAAATTGATAATGATAAAGTGTACAACTGACACTGTTGACATGACGTGGCACTATTCACATTATGACTGATTATGTTTTGTTCAAATAAGTCCATATTTAATTAAATTTGTTCAATTTAGTCCATATATTAGTTAAATTTAGTTTCATCTTCCATTTAATGACCTTCACCACCACCACCACCACACTAAAACCACTGCCAGCAACAATGGTGGTGGTGGTGAAGGGTCATTAAATGGAAGATGAACCTAAATTAAATAAATTTAACTAAAATAGGGACTAAATTGAACAAATTTAACTAAAATAGGGAGTAAATTGAATAAATTTAACTAAAATAAGGACTAAATTGAAAAAATTTAACTAAAATAAAAATTTCTTTAAACAAAACACAACTAGTCATAATGTGAACAGTGCCACGTCATGTCAATAGTGTCAGAGTGTACACTCTGTTGTTATCAATTTAAACGGTATCAACGAAAAGAACGAAATTGAACATAATTTAGCAAATCAGGAAGCAAATCGAACGCGTAAAAAAAAGGACTAAATTGAACAAACTAGACCAAAAGAGAGACCAAAATAGTATTTAAACCTTAAAACTTTTATTTTTATCAATAACATCAATCAAATTATTTCTAGACTTTCACAAACTTTATTTCTAATTCTCTTCGCTCTCACCTCCAAATCTTTTAAAACAAACAACACAAATTTCACCTTTAAATCTCCTTAAATTTATCCACTTAGTCTCTTTCAAATCCATCTTCAAAAACAAACACACCCATAGATAAGGCAAATTTATATTTTGAAAAGCTTGCTCTAATTATTGATGATAAAGTGGTTTAATGAGCAAGTATATATTTTGACAGAAAATATAGTAAACAAATGAGACAATTATTAAATAACGATTAAATTTAATATGTTTTATTAATGAGCTAGATTAATGTTTTATACAAAACTTTATAATAAGATTTAGAGGTAGTCTTTTTGAAATTAAATAAGATTAAATTATAATATATATATATATATAAAGTTTACCTCATAAATTTTTTTTATGAGATTGAATTAAGTTTTCATATAATTTAATAAATTTTATTCTTAAGTATAAAGTAATGTTGAATTAGTTAAGATGATTGCTTTATCTAATTCTTCGTTCATCTTTTGAACTCAACTTTTGTGAAGGGAATGCAGAGATTACACATTCTACTCAACTAGTTAGAGGAAATGCTAGCAAATTGGCATTGCATAAAGATGATTTGATGGACGAAGAGTTGGAAGAAAGAAAACTACCCAAAAGAATATAAAGAATATTTAGAGAGAAACCTCATAAAGATGGTGATTGAAATATTAGTTAATTGGTGAAAAAAAGTTTTGTTGATGATTGGTGTCATGGTCTAATACGAAACATTATAGTGCATAAATTTAGATGTAGATGTAAAGAAAGAGACAAATGCATCGATTGTGGTCTTAGCTAAATAGGGAATGTCTTTAAATATTGTCACGGGAATTAACATGGTTGAGGTTGTCCCAAACCTACGTAGCCGCTGCTTCCGCTGCTGTGTTTAGTAGATAACTAATCTTTTGTTGCTCACACTCCATAAAATAAAATAGTAAAATAGAAAAATAGAATAAAATTTTATGTTATCCTCATTGTTCTTATCATCAATAATTGATGGCCAACAACAAAGGAACCATGACAGTCGAACACGCTGTCCCATGTTCAGTGTCCTCTATAAGATATTTTTCTGTCTCGAAATCTGAACATTGACTATTGACTAAACGAGAGAGAGTTAAAAAAAAATCTAATCTACATTTCATCATAACAATCTCGCCATGATTTTCTCATCAATCATGGGGATTCCCTACAACAACACATCACATTTTGACCTCACAAATTACAACACCTCTACACTACACTACACTAAACTAAACTAAACTAAACTGCATTTTTTTTTTCATTTTCTGGGATGAGGATTACATTGATGATGAGGATGACCTTAAACATTAGCATACAAAAACATTAGCTAATTGCTGCAGTGCCATTTTCGATTGATTGGTAGAAGAAGAAGAAGGATAGGGTCAGGTTGAAGAGGGTATATTGCAGTTGGTGGATTTGGACTTGTCGAGAATCGACCACATAACTTGAACATCTTCATACCCACATGCCATCACTTCCCCGTGCAGATCCATCACTCGCCTCTCTTGCTCTGCAAATTCACACCACTAAAACTCATCACAATCACAATCATAACATAACATAACATACAAAAGTAAGCAAATACTAGAGATTTAGTTGAAGATAAGGTTGTCGAGACCTGGTTGAGACTTCTTTTGATCCCTTGGTGGGTTGTTGTTGAAAAAGGTGCAAGCTTTTTTGAAGGGTGTCGTGATGGTTTTCTTCCAAGAGGCCATTTGGATGAAGAAATGGTGTTTTTGAGTGGAGGTTATATAAGAAGAAGATGAAGCAGAGAGAGTGAGAGAGAGAGAGAGAGAGAGAGAGAAAGCAAGATCCGTGAGATGAGGAGGGATGAAAAATGAGTCCTTTTTATTCATAGAAGGATGATGAGTTAGTTCCCTTATCTCATTGATTAAGCGAAAGAAGGGTCGGCTACTGCTGCAAAGCACATGCTCCACGCTCCCTCACAAAGACACACTCCTTCACTTACACGTGATCACTTTTCCACTTCATTCTACTATTATTTATTGCTAACTGGACCCCCTCTCTCTCTCTCTGTCAAATAAGTTAACCTATCCCCTTTTTTTCCAACTTCACCACCCTCCTCTAATCTTCTCACTCATCATTATTATTAACCTTTCTATTTTCAAACTTCAAACCTTCCTGCCTTCTATTTTTAATTATTTTATTTCAAATTTTAAATATATACAAAAAAAACTAATTATAGATATGTAATGTGGAAAACTCAATTGTTTGCTTGTCTCTTATGACACTTTATCTTATACTATTTAATGAGTTTGTTTTCCTTTATTATATTATTTTAAGATTTTGTTTTAATATAGAGTTATGTAAGATTTATATTAACTTATACAATAATATTAAAATTTAAAATCCAAGACTTTTTCATATTACAGCGTTACTATAACATAATAGAATATCTTTGAAAAAGCAAATATTAAATTTAAGAACCTAAAAATTACATGTTAGATTCACACAGTCTGATAGTCGATTTGACTCCTCAAGCAACAGTGCAATACTAAGTTGGCAATTCTTATCTCTTTCTCGTATTACTTTATAATATGTGAAAATTCATAACATCTCTTTAGTAGATCTTAATAGTCATTGGTAAATCACATTTCTTCCTTCATGTCGGTGTCAATGAATAATTTTGTATTTGTTTATGACGCTAGTTTTTTTTCTTTATCATAACATATCATTCATTATATTTTACATTTTCATTGTGTTTTTTTTTTACTGTGTGTTACTGGTGGAGGGACCTGAAATGCAGGTCTGTAATTTCTGAGGCTTATGTAATGAGAAAAAGCCATTGGACAATGGCTCAGTTCCCCACTTCGTGGCATGTGATGATAATGATATGATATGGGGAATGGGAACGTGGAAGATTGGACAACACAAACAAACCAACCAAAGGAAGGAACCCTAATCCCTGTGGGGTCTTCCTCCACCATGCCCTTCATTTTCAGCCCTATCTAGTACCCAATTTTCTCACTAATAATACTTTTTTTACTTTGTATTAAACATTGTTCATTCACTTTATGACATCTAATAATATTCGTCAACAAAAAAATCTAGCTGTCGACCTTTGCTTTTTTTCTTCATTTACCCTAAACGAATTTTAAATTGTATTAACATAAACCCACTTTGACACCACCGAAAAAAGTAGTCTTGGTATTCATACTGAATGTGAACACTGAGTGACGGTGCCGTTGATTCTAATCATGAGTTGACAAAGACATAGCCAATTAAGTAATTAATGACTAATCATACATTTTTAGCTTCCCAATGCACCTTAATTTGGTTTCAGAATCTTCCGTCCCCCAATACCTTCCTTATAAAGTGTGTTTGGTCTTTGTTTACAGCAACATAAATCTGCAAATCAAACAAAGTTGCATCGAAATTACTGAAAGATATTGAAAGTCAACATATATTGCCTTACCTTAGGGTGTCTGAAAACCCTTAAACAATGATATGCTATGATAGTGTGATATCCACATTCACATACCAATTATTATTATTATTTTTTTTTTACGATCTAAGGTTTCTCTGACGTATTCTGAGATTTATTTGAATTTTTAAGGACAGTGTATAATGCAGAGGGACGATGAATGTTGTAACGGTATTGTGCTGCATGTCCTTTGATCTCATTACAAATAGCTATTTACTTTGATTTTCAGTTTAGCTATTAGACTCTGTTTATTCCTTGTCACATGCAATGTACCAATGAAGGACATGTGAACAGTACAAATTATTGTTGGGACGATTATTGTTGTATAAATGATGACAACAAAACCTTATTGTCTTGAGGACAGAAAATAATAGCGTGTATGATTGAGGATGAATTGAGATGATTGGCACGTTTTTTTTATGGTTATGTTTCACTACTTTTCTAATATTTTGTATCTGACTCATTTAATTTGACTGCAAGATAAATAAAGTCCGAGTAAAAGTTGTTTTGGCAAATATATTTGAACCATTCGACGTTAAATTCAACACATCATTGTTTCCGTAACTATGTAATTATTGGCACATGATTTTCACATGTAAAACATACACTAGGTAACCTCATTTAAGTATGTTTTATCTGGAGCTGTCAAAATAGATTGGGTTGAAATATTTTACAGATTTTAATACGGGTTGACTTTTGACCCGGCTCATCTAGAATCCGACTCACTCGGATTGAACCCGTGGTGTGCCGGGTTGGCTCACAAACCCGCAGATAAAAGGCTCACACAAGTATTTTTTATTTATTTTTATTAAGTTGGGCTTTACATGATTTGGGTCATGTTAAGTTGTTTTTTTTATCAACACATAAATAATTTGTATTTTTTTTTGTTTATATTTGAATTGTCTTAAAGTTTATTTAGATTTTAATTAGAATTACAATTTAGTTTTGATTCAAAAAAAAATTAAAAAAATTATTTTTTTAATTAAGTGAACCCGTGAGCTAACCCGTTTAACCCGTCAACCCATAGTGAACCGGACCGAGTTTGAATTTTTTTGGCTCGCTAAAAAGTGAGTCGGGTTGGGTTGACTTACTAAATCATCAACCTGTGGTGGGTCGAGCCGGGTCGGACCGAATTACCCGTTTTAACAACTCTAGTTTTATCTAATTACTAAGTTTAATTAGAATACTTTGAAGTATTTTATCTTCTGTTTTTACCGGAATCGGGGAGTATGAACTTTTGTACATGAGGTAAGATCTGAATGGATTGGAAATCTTGATGTATGCTCTTCATGGCTGGAACACAAGGAAAGATCTGCCTGCAAAAGATTATTTGACGCTAAGTTAATAAAAAAGTTTGGACCTTTTAAAGTAAGAGAGAATGAGTATAAGAGAATGTGTGTATTCTTTGGAAATACTAACCAATATTAACCAATATTAATAGAATATTAACCAATATTAATAGAATAACAACTTACCTTAAAGAAATAATAATAATAATAATAATAATAATAATAATAATAATTTGGCACCTTACCCGATATACCAAATATTATGTAAATATTTTGTACAAATGAATATCAAGACGTAATTCGATATTTATCATAGTTATCGTTAATAGTTAATATGTGAATATTTGTCCCAATAGATGTATCTTAGCGTGTGTTTGATTCTACGTCAAATTGATATAGAATTGATTATCTAACACAAAATGAGCATGTGTTTAGTTTTCTAAAATCAATTAAAGGATAAAAAATTCACGTTAAATGAGAAATAACTAATTCTTGTTTCTGCGTTGGAGAATTGATTTAGTTGGAATCAATTCTCCAACACCGAACTAAACACACCCTTAGAATAATGTGTAGTGTTTCTGGTCATGAGGCTAATTGGGCCTTATTGTTTATGTAACTCTGTAATTATTGGCACATGATTTTCACATGTAAAACATACACTATGTAACCTTTGAAGTGTTTTATCTTGTATATTTATCGAAATTGGGAGTATGAACCTTTGTACAGGTGGCAAGATCTAAATGGATCAGAGAGTTTTGATGTATGTTCTTTAGGATTGGAACACAAGGGAAGATCCACCTGCAAAAGATTATTTGACGGTAAGTTAATAAGAAAGTTTGGACCGTTTAGAGTAAGAGAGAATGAATATGAGAGAATTTGTGTATTCCTTGGGAATACTAGATGTATTTATAGGACCTTTTGGGTCTTGGATCCATGTGATAAGACAGGTAATGTAATATTAACTAAATATTATGTAAATATTTGGTACAAAAGAATATCAAGACGTAATCAAACTACCAATATTTTTCATAATTACCGTTAATAATTAATATGTGAATATTTGTCTCAATAGATGTATCTTAGAATATTGTGTAGTGTTTGTGGTGATGAGGCTAATTGAGCCTTATTGGGTCACATTACTTAGCACCATCTATTGGGTTGAGTAGATTCATCTTTTATTTTATTTTATTTTATGAGAATTACTCTCGAACTTATATTCATAATAAAAGTAAGGGTCAAATGTGTACTTAAATAATTTTCAAGTCCTTTAATTCGTCTTGCTCTTCGTTTGGTGTTTTTATTCATCAACCGATTCGGATGTACTTCTTAAAGGTGTTTCGATGCTAAAGTCAATGTATGATTGAACAATTAACTCATTCAATTATTCAACTAAATTAGTTTATATGAATCAAATCTTAACATCATCCCATATAATTTATATTCAATTATCAAATTAAGATTTATTTTGTTTTCAATTTGAATTCTAAAATCAATAATATAGCTGAAAACAAACTTAGTGTAAACAATAATCATTGCAAAACATGACTAGTTTGTTTGATAATTCCATGAATTGATACTTAGATTTAATTTTCTATTGTTGAAGAACAACAATGTGGCAAATTAGAGAAGAATATGAAAATACAAAAACCAAAATAAATAAAAAAAGAGAGAGAAATGATGAAAATCAAAAGTTTTGAGAATTTAACAGATATTTTATGTGTTCCTGTCTTAAGTACATTTGGGCCTTCTACAGACATCGAAAGATGAAGCAAATGTGGGCCTAATTAATAATGAGATTTAATCATGTTCATAAGCTCAATTACAAAGGTTCAAGTTGATAGTAACCAAAGCTAATCCATATGATTCTTTTAAAAAATATTTCAACAAATCTGTCTCAATTTCTAAAATTTGTAAAAAATAGCATAAAACTTCAAATTTAGTAAAGCATATATCCATTTTAAAGTCATAAAAATGTAGAGTCCAATACAACTAGAATCAACAAAAATAATTAGTAAATGATCTGATTTGGCATAAATAAACGGTGGAGTGCATTTTTGATTAATTATCGTAAGGCTTAAATATGTGTTTAGTCTTTAATTTTCAGTGAATGTTGGAATTAGTCTATCTCAAAATTTTTGACCAATTTAGTCATTCATCTTTCGAAATACGTGAATTTAGTCATTTTAATCAAATTTTGTTAAGTTTATTTGATGTTTGTATGCATTTCAAGATTGTATTTGAGTTATTTATATTATTTGAAATATTTTTGCTTTATTGTTAAGTCAAATACTATTATGAAACGCGTTTGAAATGTCAAATAAACTTAACAAAATTTTATTAAAATGACTAAATCTACATATTTCGAAAGATGAAGGACTAAATTTGTTAAAAGTTTTAAAATTGATTAATTTCAAAATTGATTAAAAGTTAAATGACAAAAAACATATTTAATCTTTATTGTAATGATAGGAAAAAAAGTGGGAATCTAAAGGGAGGGTTGGGAAAGTGTATGATATGCATTTGGAGTGAGAAGTAAATGAAGAATGTAGCAATCAGAGACATTAATTAAGCAATGATATGTGTGTCTATATATGCATCCATCTCATTCCATTATTATTGCATGCTCCATCTTTGTGATATGTTATGGGTCACAAGCCACCATGGTGTCTATATTGTCCCTTAAAGTAGAGGGTTGTATCCCCACATCCACGTTTTTTTTTTCTTCTATCATCCAAGAACCTCCTCTTGGCTACATACGTATTTCACCGATCACTGTTAACGTCGTCATTTTCTTTAACAACTTTGTTTTTATAGAAAAAAATATGTTTAAAATAAAATAGGGTTTAATTTAACTTATAGTATATAATGTTGCCTTCTTAAGAAAATAATATAGTTGTGCCAATGCTATTTTAAATATAATAAACATTTGTTAAAATTTTAAATAAAATAGGATTTAATTTGAATTAAAATATAATAATAATAATAATAATAACTTAATTTAAATTAAAATAATTATTGAAATTTAAAATTGAATTAAAACACTTATTCGTAATAGAGATAATTTAAATTTAAAAAAGAATAATTGAATAAATTTTTAATCTTTGTAAAATAATTGAATTTTTATTTATGTTTTTTCTAAAAGAAACAATAGAAAAATATTAATTTTTATATTCAGTATGACGTGATAGTCGTTGACTGCTTATATGTAAAAAAGAAAGGTCACATGACAATTTTAATTAGTGCTGACTAGTATGTCTAATATGATAGGATGAAAACCTTTTTAAAAAAATAAAAATTATAAAAATGTGTTTTTATTAAGTGGTGACTTCTAGAAAGATGAAAATAAAAGAAAAATGCTTTTAAAGAAAAATAAAAACAAAATTCACAAATTTTGTAAGTTATTAAAAAAAACAGCAAATTCAAATTTTATGGAATAAAAGAATTAATAACAAAAATGATTGCAGAAATATAGAAACATGTTTAAATGTTTTAAAATATAAATAATTAAAGTGATTCATAAATTATTTGAACTTGAATTGATAAATGTTACATCAAAATCATTTACTTAGTTAAATCGACAAATTCGATCTTACATATGCTCCCTAGTTTCATTTATCATATCAACCTTTTCAAAAGAAAAATATTTATTATCATTATTACGTCTTATTTACAGGTTTATTAGATAATATTGATTATATATATATAATTAATGATTTTTGGGCCATCGGTCATTCGTATCCAACCTACAACCACGTTGTTGTAAAACTTAGACAACCAAGGATATTGGATCAGTGAGTTAATTTAATCATATCGATTAATATAAAAGTTCTATTTAGATATAGTTGTTAGTTTAGTGTATGCGTTAATTCTATAACCTACTTCTAAAATAATGGATGAGTTGAAAAAGTCCTTATAAAAATGAGTTAGAATAACGATTAAAGTATGTTTAAGTCGGTACAGAATTTAATTAAACTCTAAATATTTTTAATAGTTGCCAAACTTTTGAAATATTTTAAATCGTAAATTGTTTCATTAATATTTTACATTAATGATAAATTGGCCCATAATTAGTTTTTATTATTTATAACTTAATTACAAAGTTGAGATTCAATTCAACTTGTCTGAATCTAACTTAATTTAGTTTGACTTGAATTTAATTTGACGCAATCCAATATTGTATTAGATTAATTTTAATAATTTTTTATTGACTTGAACTAAAGCTAACTTTCCTCAAATTCAAATTGGTTTGATCTCAACTAACTTGCTCTGATTTTAGTCCAAACAAATTTAATCACTATTTGTCCAAACAAAATATACTTGATGTTAGCTCGATTTGATTTATCCTAATTTGGATTGAGGTCGATCGACCAACCTAATTAATGTGGGTTCCATTTAAATTAATTTGGGATCAACTAGATCCAATCCATTTCAACTTTTCCTAAACTAATCCAAATTGATTTGAGCCTAGCTCAATCCATCCAATATAGGTCTAATTAAACTAAGGTTGACTTAAGCTTGTCCCGACAATCTTACATTACTTAGGTTCAACCAGGCCAATTTGGTTTGACCAAATTTGACCTTGGTTTCTATTTTTATTTTCAAATAAACTTTTTTTACCTAAATAAGTGGCCTATGGATTTGTCTTGACTCATGAAGTTGCTGTGGACGTTACATGATTTTTTTTAGCTTTATGTCTTTTTTTTACCTTGGTCCATATGAGTTAGGACAAAGTTAGGACAAAATCTCCCGTGACTTGGACTAAGTTTTGAGCTCTTTCTCTCTTTCATGGGTGTTATCTTGTTTTTTTGTTTTTTTGTTTTATTTTTCGGCTAATTATAAGCGAAAGAAAACTTGGATCAATATAATATGAATGTGACATGTGTGACCTGGATCACATTAATCTGCGGTTTAATTACGGATTCAAAAGTTGGGCCCGAATGAAACTGAGTTATCGATGTAATTTAGATTGTCATTAACAAGGTCCAACGATCTTATTGTTAATGACAATGTAATTAAATGACAGTAAAAAAAATCATATTATTCTTGACCCAAATTATTAACAAATCTTTGCCGAATTGAGGTGACATTCTCACATAACAAGGCAAATGGTGAGAGTAATATTCATTATTAAAAGCTTTCATTTTTCTAAGATTTTTTTAAAAATATTTTGTGAAATTTAAAATCCAACAGAAAAAGTCTACAAAATATGAAAACTTAAATTATAGTCGTCAATATTTTATTTATGATTTTAATTAGAGTGCAAAAGATGAGCTTCAAAGTCTGTTTAGTCCATTTCCGTGAGATGCAGGTTTCAGAAGAAGAATTTGTGTGGAGAAATTTATGAGCTTGTGGTGAGCACGAGAATGGAAAGAAAAGGAGATTCCAGGGAAAACTTAGAGAGCACCGTTTCAATTGAGGCTCCACATGGAAGAGCCATGCGTTCCCAAAGCTCATGAAGAACCCTAGCTACCAAAAGAAAATAGTTCGCATCAATTTAGATGCCCCTAATTTCTAGCTACTTAGGTGGGAAAATGCTCATTTTATTTCTTCTAGCTTCTAGTGTGGCTTGCTGGCATCAATTTTTTCAACTTCATTACTGTAAAACTAAAACATTTCTGCATTTTACACCTAAAATTGCCACGTCGGATATCGACTGTCTTCTTCCTTCACGATAACTATTCTTCCTACTTTTCTTCTTTCTTTTTCAGTTCCAACTTTTTGTTTTGTTTAGGGTCGAAGTTATTTTTCTTCTTATTATTCTGTTTACACACGTCACATTTGTGTTCTTTGTAATCACAATTTTGTTGTAATTATCCCTTTGAAACAGTTCAGAAAGCTTTGTTGTGGTGTCAGATATTAAAATGTGTGATATATAAGAAGACAGTGAGGAAGTGGCATGGGACACAGAGCCAAACTTTTGAGTTTGAGTGTTGGAAGTAACCTAAGTGGTTGTAGAGTAACTAGCAAACAAATCAAAGATACTCTCTGCCTATATTTTGCATTACAGAACATAAACAAATTAATGAATGCATGTGTCACCCCAATGTTGTTGTTGTCAATCTCGCAAAGATAACTTCAAATCGGATTCCACCAGTTCATATAAAGGGGGCACGACTTTTGTAGTTTCAGACCAACAGAAGAAGCTAAGTTAGAATATCTAGGCCCTCTGATTAAGAGAATTAGTACCTCTCTAAAGTTTCCACCAAAAGTTGCAAAATTTCATGCCACATGGGGAAAAGGTGAAACCCCAGTTCTGAGTTGATAGTTATCTGCATCAAGCATATTACCCAATGAATACTGATGAATTTAGTTCCCACAATAATACAAAATTAAAAACGCCGATTACTTGAGTTTTTAGCTGTAAAGATTTAAAAGACAAGATCTTTTAGTAAAATTTGAAGGATAAAGGCATTTGATAATGGTGGGTGGGTGTTAAGATTAAGAAGTGAAGATGTAGATAATTGAGCAATATTCCCGACACTGAAAGTAGGTTATGTACTTAGAAGTCGAAACCCTGGACCTTACGATTCAAAGTAAAAGACATTGGTTGATGAAGAAGATGCTGGAATGATATTCCTAAGTACACTGGTAATCTGGTATCTTGTCATTCGGAGATGTTCATTTTTTGACGATTCCGTTTAACCTTTACCGATAGTTTTCCCAAGTAGTGAATCCCAGAAAAAGCACGAGAGTACAACTTCTTTTATGTTAACCCTCTGCACTCACTGCACCACATTTAGTTTCTCCATCAGTAAGATTTCTGATTCTCCTTCCCAAGATCCGAATGGTGCCAATTCTTTTCAACGAACATTTCTAATCAAGATCCAAAACATTAATTCCTTTTCTGGTTTATATAATTACATTTTTTTAGCTTCTTTACTTAAAAACATCATTTTTTTAGTCTTTACACATATATTATTACTTTTGGGCGTATGACTATAAATACAAATATGTAAATATTTAAATTAAGAAAAAAAAAAGTTTTCAAGCTATAAAGAATTGAAAGGGAATGTATGTTAGCTCACCCTTTAATTAGGTATTCGGAGCTATACACGAATTACATAAGTACATGAATATTCCTCTTAGACTCCATCATATTCCATTTCAAAATGTGACCTTCTAACCACTTTAAAATTGAAATGATTTTTCGTTACAAGGTTAAATAAATTTCATTATTTTTATATGAAAAAAGGAGAATGTAATGATAAATTCTAGAATGATGATTAAAAAAAAGGGGGTAAATAGTGAATTTTTAGACTAATTTAATATCCTAAAATTAACCATAATTTGCACCTTATCTTTATATAAACAAAAATTACATATTTGTTATATAGGATTTTCAACAAAAACCTCCGACTAAACAATCATCAAGAAGAAATTTTACAGAAAAGTCAATGTGCGTAATGATTCGAAGAAAAGAGACTAGCCGACACAATTGGCACTTGCTAAATGTATCTTCCAAATTGTTAAGCATATTTTTATTTTCTATTATTCAATTAATAAATACTATATTTCTTAATTATATAGATATATGAAAGGGAGCTCATCCTGTTCACACGGATTGACTCACCATGAGTCAGATTAAAGATGGTGAATCCAACCCAACTCATTTTATGGTGAACCAAAAATTTTACTACTTGCCTCAACCCACCATAGGTTGATGAGTTAAGTAGGTAAGCTACATAAAAAAAATTATTTATTTATTTATTTTTAAATATTTAAATATTTAAATATTTAAATCATTTTTTAAATAATCCATGAGATGGCAATCACATTAAAATCAATAATCAATGTTTTCATCATGCTCACCACCAAATATGATAAATTGTTTCCAAGAAATTGTCCATATAGTCCAAGAAAACATGATAAATATTACACATTTTCTGTCATGCTATTTAACAAAATATAAATGAAAAAATTAGATATATTTGTCATACTAATTTAGAAAAATTTGTTTATAAGACGGTTGTTTGAGTAATTTACTATAAAAATTATATTTAAAGATTAAAGTATCAACATATATAACTTGACAATCAAATTAATTAAACATTTAAACTATTAGTTGGTGGGTTAGGTGAGTCGGGTTGAGTTCAACTCACTTTTGAAAAAATTGAATTTCTCTCTATCAAATTCGGTTCGAACCCATGCTGAGTCAGATTGGCTCATGAGTTAAAACTCATTCTGACATCTCTATAATTACAAAAAAAAAATAAAAATTGTTCTTATACTATAATTAACGTGATGATTTTGACATTGTAATTATAAGACTTTATTATAAGGTATATTTAACCACTATACTTATCAAACTAATAAAACTATACCATTATATATCATATAGAATTAATTAATGGTAAAATGTTTATATAAAATAATAGGTTAAAACTAAAAAAGGTAATTAAAGTAATGGATTTTCCAAATAAAAAATACAAGATTTTAACATTAGATTAATATTAAAGTTTAAATATCTCAAACATATTTTATTAAAAGCGTAAAATTAATTTTTTACAAACTTAAAATTCATTTCTTCATAATTTATTCTGAGTATTTTAGTAAATAATCCTATTAAACATTTATAATTCTATTACTCACTAATTATTTTTTCAACTTTCAACTAATTTTTATTTAAAACCATCTTCTTAATTAACTACACTTTCAAGCACAACATATTTATATTAAAAGAATAATAATAAATAGTTATAAAAATTGTAACTCTGCAAGAAAATGCTTCATTAGTAACTAAATCAAAAGTTGTTAAGCATAGTGACTAATTTATATACCAATTTACAAAATAAAAAATTATTAATTATTAAAATAGTCACTATTATGAATAAAAAATTATAATTGGTCACTAATTAATTAGAGACTAATTTAGAAACTAATTTTTTTTATAGAAAAAACAAAGATAACGAATGTTTTGTGACCAATTTCATTTTGTACCTAAAACCTTGATAATTAAATTTTAAAAACTAATTTAGAGACCAATTATAATTTTTTATTCATAATAACTATTTTATTAATCAATAATTTTTTATTTTGTAAATTAATAAATTAATCACTATAATAACTAACAATTTTGGTCAGTAAAATTAGTTAGTGCAAGTTAGAATAAGAAACTATGTTTTGAATGTGACAAAAAATACTACATACCATTTTAAAGAAACTAATTTACCAAGAGAATTTTTAGTTAACCAAATAATTTAAACCTAACTGAAAATAGTGGCAAGCACACGTTTACATTCATCATCATCACTCTCCTACTCTGGATATCTACTAACTTAATTTTCAGAATCATTCTAGATGATACCCCATCGTTACATGCTCCTGAATACTCCATAACTAGTCATCGCACAGCATGTGCTCACCACATTCTTCAAGCTAATCCTGCTACATCACACCTAATTTTGGATAAACGAGAACATAATGACGGTTGTGCCAAAAGTTGAACCACTGATTCAAAGGAAGAGAATCTAGCTCTTCATCATATATCTAGTTCAGAGGTTCAATCATGTCACCACATTTAGTTACAATTACAAAACTAGACCTGCAAATTGATCTGAGTGATAATCAAAATTATCAGTGATTTAGTGTTATTATAAAAAGTAATTAGTAGCATTTGATTATTAATTGGTAGCATAGAGGGGATTCTCTCTAGCCGAATTTCGTCTAACCCTAAGTGGTTGAACTTGTCATAGCATAAGCAATTTGAAACGAAAGAGAATGAAATGCATGGTCCAGAATTTTGATGGAGTGTGGCGTTGAATATTTTCTTGGCAAATTTGCTCCACAATTAGGTCAGCAATGTTACAGAAGTTATTGTGGATATACATTTTGCTATAACCAAACTAGCACGACACATGTGCCGACATGAACTTTTGTTTCAAATTTATCATGCGTATATTCATATTTGGTTCGCAATTCTGGACTACCTCGACTAAGAACATGTCTTTCCGTTTACAAATTAGAAGTACTAATAACAACTGATTCAGGGCTTGGATATTAGGTGCTTAATATTTCTTTTATGATTTGAATGGCGAAAGCAGGAATAATGCAGTCACAGATAAGACCTTGATGTATTTTCTCAGTACTAGAATAACATGCAAATTGAAATCATGTATATTAAATTAGAGAAACTTAATCGCAGGTAGCATGATAAAGAAAGTTGTAGCCAGAAACATTACTTTTTATTTTTAATAACAACGAATGGAGAGAAGGGAAAACAAAAGTATAATGAGTTTTTACATTATTAGTGACCACACACATTATTTTAGCTGCTATCTATAGTAAGTTTGGATCCACACCTCGAGTGAGAACCAGCAGAAGGAAATGAAAGTGCGTGAGAATTACATGAGAGAGGTAGGAACCAAGTGTAACTGGTGTGAGTTATTAAAGGAAGAACTAGTTTGATGAATGAAGAGCAGCAAAGAAAGGGTTTGTTATTTGAGTTTCAAGACGCAATTTGGTGCTCAGAGTCACTGACTCGTGAGGCATAGAATCTAGCAATGAAAGCAGATGCTTTCCTGTCAATACCAGGCTCAGCAACCCAACGCCCTCTATCCTCATCACTTGCAAAGTGCCTTCTGCTGTTATCATCGTAGCTATAGTAGTAATCATCCTTGCTGTTTGAGAAACATGCCTTGAACATACCACAAAAGGAGAACGATGATGATTTCTTAGCCCCCATGTATGTTGTGTCCCTTCTCTCTTCTTTCCTTCTTCTCTTTCTTCTTCTTTCTGCTTCTGATTTGCAAGAGTAACTCACTTAACACTCACAAAACACACAAACACACACACAGAGTATGATTTTGAAGTTGAAGCACTTAGCAATGTTTGATGAAGCTCTTGATGTGTGTGGTGGTTGGTGTTTTGGCATGGAATAGCAATGGCCGTATTTATAGGGTACAGGAAAGTCACATGCAAGCACAACAGCTGCACATACAAGTTTTACTGCCAAAAGGGACGGTCAGGATTCCCTGAAATGACTAATAAGAATGGATATCATGGTTGTAAATATTGAAAAAAAAAGCATAAGCGTTCTTGTCCTCTCCCTTGCTGATATACACAGTGCTAACTTTGCTTTTCTTGCTATATCTTATAACTTTGTTTCCCCACACAAAAGATGCCTTCTTCCTTTTTTCTTATATAAATAATGCCTACGGAATTAGATTATTGCGTCCACTCCTAACTCGGTTGAATGTACATACCTCACTTTAATTACCTCTCTCATCACTTCACACGTCCTAATGATTTCCCCTTTTCTGCTTAATTCTTCATTTTTCTCGGTACAGCAAGTCTGAAAAATTCAATGGAATTTTCCACCAATTTACTGTATAGTTTGAATTCAACATGTATCAGTTAGACCTAATTATACCCACCTGACTGTATGTAAGTAACTGAAGTTTTATTCGATTCTTTTACTTTGTTGTGAAAAAAGAACATTTTACAGAAGGAGTCTTTCTTTCAATGTAATTTTGTTTGGCTCATAAAAATCAAGGAAAATGATGACAGCAACCATTTTTAACCCCCGGAGAGAAAAAGAAGATAAGTGTATTTGATAAGTGATAGGTACGATGAAAAATAGCGAAAAAAATGGTGCATGTTACTTGTATTTCCATGTTATATATTCTCATTCGGTAACAAAACAATCTTAAATGATTTGTTTGGAATAAAAGTGAAGGTGTTGAGAATAAATTATTGGTTGTGATTGCAGTCAAAAGAGAGGAGAGTGCAGGCCTCCATCAACTCTACCATTATTCTGTTCACACAAGTATGATTTTCCAAATTGTTTGAAGTTAATTAGCTAGGAATGCAACTATGGGTAAGAAGTATTAAGAAATGGTTATAATAATAATAATAGTTAAAGCAGTTTTTGAAGCATGCATGTAAAGTTATTGGACCGCGTACTTTGTACGTATAGATGTAAAAGAGGATTTGTGTGCTTCCTTTGCAGCCTTAGAGGGTATAGTTTATGTGTTGATCTTTATGCAGAGGCATATATAGGTAGCCATAACCGAGAGAGTGGCATCAAGCTGTCTAACTTTATCAGATCTTAATTCTTAAGGGATCCTAAAACGAAGGCACAGGTGGTCAAGTAGATCTCACACACCCTTCAACTTCATCACTGTCTTTATACTCTTTCCATTTCCATTAATCATTGCTAAAGTTCTTGCTTTCTAGGATCTAATCATTTATCATATCTGCTCTTGCATAATTTGATTGCGATATAATATTTTTTTATTACAACTTTTTATATACTACTCTTTTGTTGCATCATTGTATTCTTTTATTTTCTCTGTCTGTTGTTCAAGTTTATAACATATATATATGTCTTTTTAACTACATAGTTTTCTGTCTGTCAATATCAATCTTAATCCTTTTACGTTGTTGAAAGTGATAGGTTATTGGTGATAATAAATATTGAACACTAATAATATATGCTTAGCTAAAAGAATGATAATTATAGTTTTTATACTTTTCTTAATTGATTGGATTTTTTTTCTAAATGAAACTTAAGACAGTAGAGAGGAGGGGATTTTTTTTTTTTTTTTACTTTTTTAAATACGTGAAATAAATTCAAAAGTGATTCTAATAAATTATGTGAATGTTAATCACATGGTTGAGAATTTAAGTAGAATCTGTTTAAAAGATTACTACGCGCAAACCTAAATCACAATCGATTTTTATAAAAAATGAATGTCTAAAATTAAAGTATATGGAAAAAAAAGACCTATTTTTAATCAAAAATTAAAAAATCTGGAATATATCTTATCCTAAATATTTGTATGGTCATTTTATTAATGTTTGCGTATGTGAAAAGGGAAAAGTAGGATAGTGTTAGCCGTACAAGTATATATAATAATCCCTGAAAAAAGGCACTAACAATTGATCGAAGGCGATTATGATCTCTTTTCAAGATCAGATATCCGCGATTACTAGATTAGCATATTTAGATTAGTTGAATTTTTAGAAATATTTATTCAGAAAAAAATATCACAACCATCCTAATTGCTGTGTATATTAAGTTTGAAACGAGGTCTGTAAATTTATAATATTAATATTAATTAATCAAATTTACTATTAAAATTTGTATTTTACAGTATTAATAAATATTGTTCTATATTTAGGGATGATTGATCAGGCCAATTTTAACATATCATATAGTCTGTTATATTTTAAAAATTAAAATAGAAAAAAGTACATACTTTATAATTGTTTATTTTGTATAGAATATGTTGAAAGCGTATACATGTGATTCATGTGATAGGTCACTAATGGAGAGAAACATCATTAAGAAAGTGTTCTAGAGAATTGTGTACAAATTTGTGGTGTTTGTTTGGTGAAAAAAAATATAATAATAATAATAATATTATTATTATTATGCATTTTCTCTCATATCAAAATAAATAAAATTTGCTTCTAATGAGATCTGATGTATGTTTTATAAGAAAATATGTTAAACTATGAAATAATCTGTTATTAATTAGGGGTTTGAATTTAATTTTTTGACCTATAAGTACAATATAAAAACACCTAATTATATATTGTACATGTAAATTTGTATAAAAATTAGAATATTCTAAGTTTCATAATATAATTTGTAACACGAGAACAAGTCCAGAGGATTAAAGAATTTTTGCTTTTCATTGAATGACAAATAAATTCATCCCATAAGTATTATTCAAAATTGATTGAATATGAATATGGTTATGGGAAAAAACCTGACTTTGTCGATAAGATGCGGGTAGAGCTATCGAAGTGGGTCAAAATTCGTAGGTCAACTCGGTCTAACATGGGTTTGGACCGAGTTAGATTAAAATTATTTTATAAATTTTAATATGGGTTAATTTTTGACCTGATCCAACAAAAAACCTGATTCACCTGGATTGAATCCGTGGTGAGTCGGGTTGGCTCATAAACCCACCAACAGATAAATGATCATAATGTTTTCTTGTATTTAGGTTGGGTTTGGCTTATTTTTTTTAGCCAACATATTGGGTTGACAAATGCAAACCTAATATTTCCGTGACTTTGATTTGTATTTGGGGTTGAACATTATGTTGGATTGTACTAAAGTTTATTTAGATTTTAATGACAATTATAATTTAATTTTTTTGTGAACTGAAGAAAAAAATTGTATTGTTTTTAAGTAAGTGAATCAGCGAGCCAACCCGTTTAACCCACCAACCCGTGGTGGGTCGAGCTAGATACATTTTTTTGTGGCTCACTAATAAGTGAGTTGTGTTGGGTTGACTCACTAAGTGACCAACTCGTGGTCGGTTGGGTCATGCCAGACTGAGTGACCCATTTTAAAAGCTCTAGGTATGGGGATCGGTATGAGGATCTACATATCTCTCCCGTCCGCACCCTCATACCCACCATAATATATGTCCCCACCATATCCCTGTTCTCGTTTAAATTATTAAAATATTCATAGTCAATTAAGTAACCTTATATATATATATATATATATATATATATATATATATATATATATATATATATGTCCAATATATTTTTCATCTTATCATACCCATAATTATATATTTGTTTTTCTTTGTGCGATTTCATTCAATAGTTTCTCAAATTGTTTCTAACACATACATTGATAATTTTTTAATATTTTTATTTGTTGTTTATTTTTATAATGTAAGATATTATTTTGGTATAATTTTTTTATTGTCTAACTCATTATCGTACTCTATTTTTGTTACTATATTTGTATAAATAAATTTTATTTACTATAATATAAAAATTTAATGTAATTGACATGATTTTTTTATCATCATCCAAAATATGTTGAAGTTTAAAAGATATCAAATCTATGTTATGATTTTATTATTATTAGTTTAATATTTTGTTCTTTGTGTGATTTTGATCAAGTGATGTATTATAACTTTTTATTAGTGTATTAAAAAAATTCATTAGAATTAAAAATAATTAAAGTAAAAAAAAAACATAAAAAAATTAATTTGTAATATTTGTTTTCCTTTTATATATTTTTTAATTTTTTTAAAATTTTTTTTAACTAGGTTACATTAATGTTTGTAAATTTAATAAATGTTTGAGTTCTAATGAAATTTTATTTGGTATTCTAACTTGAAATATATATAATTATAGTTTATTTTTAAATATTTGAAAAAAAAATCATCCTCTTAATATTGAATATTTTATAATATTATGTTTCTTCTACCGTAATTTTTTATTATATTATAAAAATTAATTAATTAATATGGGAACAATAAAAAAATAGGTACGGATATGTGTAAGAGAATATACTCGTTACCCAATGAGAATGGTGACGAGAATAAAGTTTGATATCGGTTGGATTTAAATAAGGATATGGATGAATTTTTTCTATAGAGATGAGTATGAGATAACGAAATTCATCTCCGTCTACTTTGACGTCCCTAAGTGCGGAGGTGTATTTGAAAGATTATATGGTATGGTATTTAGAAGAAAGATGGTTAAGATCACAACATTGACGCAACCTCTGTGGGAAAAAAACATCCTTCACGATCAATTAATAATCTTTAACAAAATTAACTTACGATAATTAAATTTGTTATTAGTTTATGATGTTTTTCTAAAATTACTTTTTTAGGATTTTTTGCGGTCAAAATAATAATTATTTATACCATATAAAATATTTATAATAATCGTGACACATAAATTTATATTATAATATTTAATTAAATAATAGTTATTTCAATATTGTTTAAAAATGTTGTTAGTAAAAAATGTCACATCAAACAACTAATAAATATAGTTTTCTTCACATGGATTTGTGCAATATATGACAACTCTCACAATTCGTGATTCAATTAGACAACAAAATTCACAAAACACTAAAAAACTCTTTTTGATATTTTATTAAACAGTTAGTATGCAATTGTCAAGACTAGATTTCATTCACTCATTCTCATGCATTCACAAACATCTCAATTCCATATTTAAGTCAAAATCAACTTTCCACCGCTCAGCCTTGTGTAGTTTGACAACATTTTGTATTTGAAGTATTAGACGTGATTCCTTGCTGCCCGGCATGGGTATTTGGCTCAAAATCGAACTTTTGTTTTCCAAAAACATGTTCCCTTTGGTTCTTGTTTGTTTTCATTAACTAGGATTGCTCCTTATTCATTTATTTACACACTTAAAAAAGATATTAAAGATAAAACAAGCATAAAATAGCTAAAACACAAAATTAATACAAAACACTAAATTTGAGAATATAACGTGATAAAAGCTAGAAAAAAGTTAATTTATTATTTATTTATGACAATAACAAAAAGAGTTAAAAATGAACGCTATCAAATGTGAATAATAATTTTTAGTTTTACATTCTTTTTACAATAACAAAAATTTACATGAATAAAATATATATTTTTTTAATTTAGTTAAATTTATCTTTTTAATAATTTGTACAACTTATTTAAAAATAAAAATTAAATTAAATTTTAAAAAAGAATATGTAATTTGAATAAAAATTATAAATTTAATATAATTTATATCATATTCTAATATTATTTAATTTATTACTTTTTATGCATTAAAAATTAAATAATTAAAATGTTTCAATTTCTTAATAAATTTGAATATTTTTAATTAAACTACTTTTAATGTTGTTGGTATATTCGGTATTCAAAATTTTTTATATTTTTTAGTTGAGTACCTACAATTTAATTTTTTTAGTTGGATGACTTTTATTGTTACATAAAAGTATAGACAACTAATTGATTATGTATCTAGACATAAAGTATATTATTGATCCTTTTTAACATCCAAAGTTAAGGTTTAATGCGAATTCTTAATAAGTAAAGGTGTAAGACATTAAGGTTCTTATTAAAGTTTAGACTTGTCATTAAAACATTAGAGTTTGTTACATTATGGTGTGAATGCTAGAGTTAGGAATTACAAATATATTATTTGTTGTTTTAACTTTGAATGAAATCATAAAACTCAATCTCGTGAAACTTTAATCTCATATTTTTCTCAATAAAATTATTTGTTTCCTTTGTGCTAATTCTTTTTATTCTTTACAATTTAATTTTAAATTTATTTTATATTTAAACCAAATTTGATATATTATTTAAACCTTTAATAAGTTTTTGGCATAGTTAATACATGAAAAAACCTTAAAATAATTTATAAGAACGAAGAAATAGTTTTTGGAAATTGACTAGGAAATAGGATAGGAATGATGAATTATATTTATTAAATATATGTCTTTTAATATATATATATATATATATATATATATATATATATATATAAATTAAAAATTCAAAGAAGAACTTTACAAAATCTAATACTTAAATGTACAAATGTATTAAAATATACATTAAATTTATTGATTTTTTATTTTAATGTAGAGAAATATATTAATCACTCTCCTTATTGTTATCAATCATGTGCTCAAAAATAGGATAGGAACGATGAATTTTATATTTATTAAATGTATGTCATTTAATATTAATCTATATAAATTAAAAATTCATTGTTAAAGAATAACTTTATAAAATCTAATACAAAATGTACAAATGTATTAAAATGTACATTAAATTTACTGATTTTTTTTATTTTAATTTAGATAAATATATTAATCACTATCCTTATTATTATCAATCATGTGCTCAGAAATAGGATAGAAACGATGAATTATATATTTATTAAATATATATTATTTAATATTAATCTATATAAATTAAAAATTCAATGTTAAAGAAGAACTTTATAAAATTTAATATAAAATGTACAAATGTATTAAAATATACATTAAATTTACTGATATTTTATTTTAATGTAAAAAAATTATTAATCATTGTCCTTATTATAATTAATAATTATGTAATACAAAATTCCTCATATTTAATGATTATTATTTTAAATTCAAATAAGCAAAATTAGAAAATATTAATGTAATTTACGAATTATTTGAAAATTGTATTGTTAAAATTTAATTAAATCCAACAATGATTTTAGCTGTAATTTTATTTAATGAGTAAACCATTAAAATAAAGAATATTATTAACAATAAGGTAATAAATATTTTAAAAGAACATCATATAATTCTCTATTACATGCGTTTAATAAACAAATCACATAGCTTATATAGAATGAATAAAAAATGTAATCCCATGTGATTGGTGATTAATCAGAGTTGTTGGAAAATTTTGATTAATTACATACATGGACAGTTATGACAGAGATACATCAATCACATCACACGGCATTCATGCATCTTCTACTTTCCTTCTTTTTTTTTTTTCAATATTTATTTATTAATTTCATGCCACCAAATCATGGTGCTCAATCTGTTTTTTGGGAGTTATTAATTAAACAATTTATTGTTATTTTAATCATAAGAGGTGCATAAAATTCACATGTCCTCTGTTTTATTTATATTCTGTTTTCGCAATTACCATTCTTCCTCCTCCTTCAAACAACAATTTTCTTTTTGTTTTCTCCGACAAGTTCTTCGTTAATCGAACGCTCCTGTCATGGAGGAAGCTAACGGTCTGTACCTTGTTTCTTATCGTACTCATTTGTTTTACTCTTTTTCATGTGAAGTACATGATTTAGTTTTTCCAGATTCCTTTTTTTTTGGAGGGTGTGGAGCTTGTGGATTATGGGTTTTTCTTTCTTACCCTTTTCATGGTTTTGTTCTTTGCAATGATTTTTTGAATCTTTGTGCAATATGTGCATGCTACATTTTTTGGTTGTGTTGATGATATTTGCATAGCGTTGAATTCTTTTGGGACTTTGTATTACTTGTAATGAAGTATGCAAAGTCACCAGGGAAATATGAAGTTTCATAGGATTGATTATATGCATCCTTGAAAATTGAAATTCCCTACCCAATTGAACAACAGAGCAAGTATGGTATATTTAGAACATAATGTTTCATTTACTTCATTGTGTTTATTTACGTTTTCTTTCATTTCTTGATTCTTTCAGTGTTGGAAACTAAGGATGGGACTGTCTCAGTAGCTGCTGCATTTGCTGGTCACCAAGAAGGTAACTATTTTGCAGAGTTCAGATTTTTTGTTGCAATTTTGCTCTATTTTTTATCCATGGCTGACTTCCATTAATGCATCTATGTTTAATGCCTCACATTTCTTGATGTTTTGTCGTGGTCAGTTTTATATTTGTTTCGGATGTCAGAGTCCTATGGATGTCTTACCATTTCATTCAATAGAAAGAAACCTGAATTTAGTATTCATTAGGCAAACATTAGGCTTGAAAACAAAGTTGCTGATAAAACCAAAAAGGTTTGAAAACAAAGTATATATATTATATATCTAATCTTTCAAAGCCTGTTTGTGTAAATCAATATGTGATTCTTTTTAAAGAAAATGAATTGATCAGTTGGAGTTTTTGTTTTGCTTGCTTGATATTGTACCAGACTCTTATTGCTTTTGTTTTGGTGTCGTCGTTGCTTAATTAGTTGTGCAGGATACAGACCACAAATTTGTGACGAAAGCTGTTGAAGAAGCATATAATGGGGTAGATTGTAAAGATGGAGGCCCATTTGGTGCTGTTATAGTTCGTGAGGGTGAAATAGTTGCTAGTTGCCACAACATGGTTCTGAGAAACACAGACCCAACTGCTCATGCTGAGGTGACAGCAATAAGAGAGGTTGGATTTTGAATAGGCAAATGATGCCCTTATACAACATGAAAAACATATTTTAATTCAACTAATAATGATTTTGTGTTTTCCTGTCTCAAATAGCATTCATCATTGCACATGATGCATATTCCCTGATAAGTGTCGATTTTGATTCTAGAGCAATTTTAGTCTATTATTGCTTTATTTTTTAAATGTCGATTTTGATTCTAGAGCAATGTTAGTCTCTGACATGTATCACTTTTTAAACAAAGGGTCTCCTGATTAAGAATTTAAAATCTCTGATCGGAATGGTTGAAACTTGAAAGGATGGATCATAATCATAACAGGAAAGATTTCTATAGATATATACCACTCAAACCTTGAACAGATCTCATTGGGGGCAATTATCAAGCATTCATTGAGATTACCTTTTGGACAACATGCCTGTGTATAAAATGATCAATTTGGGTTTTCCAGTTGTCCAATAGGGTTTTGGACTCATGTTCAGTTCCCTCTATGCAAGCAAAATAGAAAAAAGGTAGACATAATAATGTGCTCCAAAATAACTAGTTTTGAGATCTGACACATGTAGAACTGAATCAAGTTAGGATTTAACAGACATCACCATTTAACCTATGTTTCTTAGTTTCAGTCAAAACCTTCTGGGAAGTGGTTATATCCTTGTTAATATTTGTTCAAAGTTTAGATATGATGCCCAAAGATTTGACTAGATTATACTTTGTACATATGGTATAAGGCTATACACACTTTAGGGTACTGATGTCTGTTTAAATTTTAGTCAGTAGACTATATGTCTTAGGTGAAAATGTTGCTGTATTGTGAAAAGGGTACTAGATTTCATACCTCGCTTTTTGAACAACAGGTTTATAATTAGACAATTTTTTAGTTGGTATGACTCTATTTAGGTTTTGGATAGGGCGGTTAAGGCCTTAACTTCCGAAACAACCGAAACGTGATTGAATTACTCTGCATGTCTTGTTTTTATATATTTTGTGTAACAAACATTGTGCAATGAATGATAAACAAAACTAACAAAAGAAATGTTTTCATTTTACAGGCATGTAAGAAGCTTAACCAAATAGAACTTTCAGACTGTGAAATATTTACTTCCTGTGAGCCTTGCCCCATGTGCTTTGGTGCAATCCACCTTGCTCGAATTAAGGTTGGAAATTGGAATGCCCTGCTTTTCCTATGTGTTTCCTTTATACCACATTTATGATGTTTGGAGCTAACTCATTACAACATTCTTTTGTAACAGAGGTTAGTTTATGGAGCAAAGGCTGAGGCAGCAATTGCTATTGGGTTTGATGATTTTATTGCAGATGCACTGCGAGGTACTGGATTCTATCAGAAAGCAACACTGGAAATCAAAAGAGCTGATGGTAATGAGGCCGTGATTGCTGAAGAGGTCTTCGAGAAAACAAAGACAAAATTCCAAATGTATTAGATCTGTCATTTTTTACATTGGGCTAATCAGGAGTCCTTCATTTAAATTATTGATACTGGACTGAACTCATTTGAATACAAATGCTACAATTTGAAGTGCATTAGATAATGACTATATCATTTTCAAAGAATTTTATCTTCACACCAGGTATTATCTATTAGTACATCCCTTATTTATCATGTTATTGTTGTTTATGACATCAAGCTTTTACACTTCCTGAAGCTACGTTTCTGCAGGCTTAAAGGGTTTATAAATACTGAGAAGAGAAATTAGAAACAAATGTTTCTGCAGTGTAAGTTCTCCGTTTGGACGAGTTGAATAAAGTGGGTGGTTTGAGTACTTCCAAATTCTAATATAATCGTTAGAACTCTGATTAAACAAAAGTGCTTTTGGGAGTTTATGAGATAGATAACCCCTTAATTAGTAGAATAAGTAGACTTAGTTAGTTTCAGTCCAAGATGATAATAAGAAATGTTATCTATAAACTTATAAATAAGAAACGAGCCAAAAGAATAAAAATTCTGAATAGAATAAGAGTGTGAGGTGCTAAAACAGAGACAACTTGAAGGTTTCAAAATCATCAACATTAGACATTGATGTTTAATATTCATCATTCATGAGGCTCATTAGAGTGATGAACAACATAAGTATCCGAAGAAAAATTATCAATAATGGACAAAGTAATCAGTGTATCATCAATGAAAGAACAAGAATCTTCTTTAGGAAAAATTGTTTCATCAAAGAAAATATCCACAACCAAACATCCAAAAGCTTTCTATCATTGATAATCAAGTTTAGATCCATATAGAACCACGTAAAGTGATTTCTGTTGTAATATCAGATAGGGGACGTTGTTGATTAGAAAAATAGTGATGGAAACACACTACTCCCGTAATTGAATATTGACAACTTGGATTGAAGAAATAAAGCTTAAACCACATTCAATAAACACTGAATATAGAGTTTTCTTCAAGTCTCTCCACAAAAGAAAAAAAATTTATGTAGAGTGTTTTGTTATGCTAGAAAATCACGAAGAACAAGTTCTTTTGAAACACTTAACTCAATTCCTAAATTGAATTTCAACCATTTAAAAAAATGATATATAACATTAGTAACTTCAAATTTATTTGTTAGTAAAAATATGTAATTAAAACCATTAAATCATCCATCAAGGTTAGGAAAATCCATGTTTAGCATCGTCATAAGTAAGTTTACCGGACTTCCAAATATTTAATCTCAAATACGACATTAGATATTTTTAAATGACATAATAGCCCAAAAAACCTTGTAAGATAAATTGTTATAGGATTCGTATCTAATCTAATTTCATAAAATTAACTTATAATATCCCACTTATATTTTACAATTTGCCTTTACTCCTAATAAATATGAATGAGATTCCCAACATTTATTTATATTTTTCTTAGTTTTTGGCAGACTGTTTTATTAAGTAATTCTTTTATCTTGTTGAAGATGATATCAACATTACTTTACTTGTTTTTAATGATCAACTATAACAATTTATTTTATTTTTTAAATTCTTGAGCAAATGAGAATAACATATCCAATGGTGTCTAAAGTATATTTGCACTCTTTTAAAATAAAGGGAAACTTGTATATAAATTTAAACAAAACTGGAAGTTTTAGAGAACAACTGGAAGGCCCCTTTCTATTTCTGCTTCCTTTTAAGGGCTGCCCTACAGTAATGGGCCTAAAGGCCGGCCCATAGAATAAAAGCCATTCATGTTGCCCTAATCCCACACTCACTTTCATTCTCACAGATCCAGCCGTCACTCTCCCTTCCCCCTCACAGAACGCTCTGCTAGGGTTGCCCTGAGGTCCACTTCGAGCTAGCTCAAACTCAATTCCTACTCCGCGTAAGTGCCCTTCTAGCTTGTATGACTCTTTTCCTTGGCATTGTTCCAGTTAGGACTTCGTATTAATTCCTCTTGGTTCTGTTTCTCTGTTGTATTCCAGCTCTTTAGCCGTTCCCAGGACAGCGTGCTAGCTATCGTGCCGCCAAGGCTTTCCGTTAACCCTTCCTTCAGGTACGAGAAGTTAGAGTCCGAGTTTAAGTTGTATTTTTATGCCTGTTCTTGAGCTTGTGAATGGACTGCATGAATAAATCACGGGTTTGGTGTGTATAGTGCTTGCTATGTTTGGTGGGATCGGGAAACGCCTTTGTTGTAGGTGAATCAGGGGCGAGAGCTGTTAATCTCACCCAGGCGAGTTAGGCTCGCCTAAGCGAGCCTGACGAAGGCTCGCCCAAACTCCATTGCGTGAAAGGTCGCCCAGGCGACCCGTTCGAACCTTTGAGCGAGTGAACACCTCGCCCAGGTGAGAGGGGTCTCGCCTAGGCGAGATCCCGTGATGTTCCCTGGGTGCTTCATCGAACCCTCACCTAGGCGAAGGGGGGGCTCGCTTGAGCGAGCACGTCTCGCCTGAGCGAAACCCTTAAGCCTGAGCAAGGGGTTGGGCGAGACAGTACGCTGTTTGGGTGCTTGTTTATTCTTGGATGATTGATATTGGTTTAGGTGTGAATTGTATGATGAGAAACATGTATATAATGGAGTATTATGTATGCTTGGCATGAATTATGAATTTCGTATGACGGGTTGGGTATGATCTTGGCATGTGAAATGAATGAGTGGTTTGAAACTAAAGGAACACATTATTGATATGAGATGAGGCCCTAGATTCATGGGGTGGTGATGATCAGAGGTATGGATTCGAAATATGATGCGTATGAGGAATTAATCTCAGGGGTTGGTATGGAAATGTAAATATGATTTAATGTTCTCTTACTGCTGAGTTATGAATGTTGGTCCGTGTCAGCTTGTAAATTCCTTGGAGTCTCTAGGTGAGACCTCCGAGGTCGCGCTTCAGTGGTCGGGACGTAATTCCATGGCCCCTGTTAGTGGGTGTCCATGGTGGTGCCCCATCTGTATAACTAGGTAAGGATTCAAGTTAAGGTTGCATCCTGACGCTCTAAGGAGCCAGTTAATCTCACTTAGAGCAGACTGACTCCTGTGGTGAGAGTAGCAGGAGGCCTGAAATTCATTAAGGGCTAACCTTGTGGTGAGGGAAAATTGGTCTATCGTAACACTTGTAACACATAGCTCGGAGATGAGCAGCTCAGGGTCAAGCAGAGGTATCCACCACAAGTGCAAGCATCCGCTGAATCCGACTAAGTTATACGTATCCGGATGAGTCGAGTCGAGTCGTAGTGTATTGATTGAAGAGTCATAACATGTTTGGTTGTTGTATGGACATTGGATGGTGAAATCATGTTTAACTGTATGATGAGAATGTTGTTGGCTCTAGCTTACCCTGCTTATTGTATGGTTGTCTTGTATGTGGCTCTTCTTTCTTGCGATGATCATCAATGTAATTGATGGGAGCAGATGGGCGAGGTTCTCGTGGTCAGCAAGGGAATGGAGACTCTACTGCCTAGTCCGCGTGGATTGGACTATAGCTTATTTTGAATTTTTCTTTAGGGCTATGGCCCCTGTATTTCGTTGTTATTGGATTGTAAATTTTTAGTTAAACCGTTATCCTGCTTTTGTTGACATCGTGGTGTGCCTAGCTTTGGTAGGGGAAGTGTTGAGAACCCCAGGACTACGCTACATTGTTATCTCTGTGTGACGTTTCCTTTAATTTTACGCATTAAATTAAATGGGACGTTACAACAACGGTGCATTGTAAATTTTTATTAAAGACAATATACAATAAGTTAAATATTTTATCACTTATAGTTTATATTTAAATTTCTTTGATGAATTTATATATAATTTTCAAATCGCCTAAATTAAGTTATTAAAAAAATCATTTTAAGAATTAAAAGTTTTTAAAATATTTTAACATTTTCATTATCATTGAAATAATTTTACTCAGTTTAAATGAATTTCATTAATGTTTTACTTTTTGTAAATAAATTTTTCCGTTGGACAAAATAATTTATCTAATTTTATATATAGTTTATATAATTACTAGAGTATAGAGTATGAATCTATCTGATTTTATTATCGAGTAGAAGAGAAATGATTTACTTCCTTTCTGCGTTTTTAGCACTTTGAATTCGGATTGTTGTTGTAACAATTACAAAAAGAACTTAGGTAATCTCTTGTATCATTTTCTTCCTAAATTTCATTTCTTTAATTTCTGGTTTATACAATTATTAGTGTATGATTTGTTATTGAGTAGAAGAGAAATTGTTTAGCCCTTTGAATTCAGATTATTGTTCTTGTATCAATTACAAAAAGAGTTCACGTAAATTTTCTTTTAAAATTTCATTTCTTTAATTTCTAGTTTATACAATTACTAGAGTACGATTATTTTGACACCAAAAAAATTGAATTCAGAAACTTTAACTCACTACTACTTAATAACACCTATACTCATAATGTCATCATATCTATATAGAATAAATTTAAAGGTTATTAAAATCCCTTAATTAACATTGTATTTATGTTTCTTCAATATCACATGGCATTTCAAAATATGAGAAATAAGTTCCACATAGTTCTTTAAAAGAAAGATATTGGATGGACTCATGAAACTTTATAATTATTTTAAATAATTTATATACAAATGTAAGAGTTGGTTTAAAAATAACAATTTTATAAATTTAAATATAAAATTTTAAAATAATTTTGTAACAAGTTAAAATAAATACATTTAAAATTTTAAAATAAATAAATAGAGTTTAATGTAAAATTTAAATTTAAATAAATTTAATATTGTTAAAAATATGTCATAAAATATCACTTATTTTATAATAAAAATATCATTATGATATTTATATAAAATTTAAATTTAGTTTCAATTTGGAGGGGATGAAATTGAAAATTAAAAAAAGACTAAAATGAAATCAAAATAACAAATATGTAGACCAAATTGAGATTCAGATAATGACTTGACACATATCATCATATTGACTTGACACGTAACACAATACTGACATGACCCGTGGCATAAATAATTTAAAAATTAAAATTAAAATTAAAAAAAAAATAGGAGCTACACGTGGCACATTCTTAACCCTGTTAACACCATACTAACGGAATAAACCTAATTGATACGCATTTTCAAAAATATGAACCTAATTGAGACTAAAAAAATCTTAGGACCTATTTGAGATTTTGGTACAAAAACATGGACCAGTGAAGTATTTTAACCTAATATAATTCTACTCTACTTTTTTTTAACAGCAAAAAATGAATAAAATAAATAAAATATAGTACTTGGGGTACTCTAATCCTTTTATAAAAAGAGTTACAAAGTACCTTCACATAAAGTTTACACATTTTAGAGATATCTAGGCTAAGAAAGTGTTGAGGAAGAGACTAATATGTTAGTCTAATATTACAACAATCTATCATTGCATAAATGTTATAGATTGACAGACATATTTAGTATAATAGAGTAATTTTTCAAACCTTGCCACTTTAGATTAATGTAGAGATTATAGAGTCACATGGAATTATGCTCCCACTTCTCCAATATGATGTTATGCTGACGTAATGGGCATAATGGCATTTTCCTAGTAGTTGTTTACCCTTGCTTAACCTGGTGCAACATTGTCCCTCGTGCCTTCTTTATCGCCCAGTTCCATTCCTGCATTAGTGAAGTTGTATTGTCCTGTTATCTATTCTAGAGAGAAAGAACATTTGAGCTTCACTAAAATCTCATCTCCTGCAATATAGAACATATCTTCCCAAACTCTTTCCATACACTCCTTTCCTACAAATTAAGCCTTCACTTCCCTACCTTCAACCACTTTCAAACTACTTTTCAATTGAGTGTGTGTTTGTTCTTGAATAGTAATTTCTCGATAGAATCACAATGATTTTAAGCATTTAATTGGAATTGGTACCAATCACTATATGAAAATGTTACATTTGGTAATTTATGTTTCATCCAAGTCCATGCACTCACTTGTGCCATACAAAAGATTTCTTGGGTCTACTTTCCTTTGCTTAAAAATATTTCTATGCTTTCAGATTTCCCAGATAATGGTCAACCACATTCCTTTCCAACTACTGTTTTGTTTTCCATTTAGTTGAATAAGATGAAAGTGTTGGAAATTAGCACATGATTTGTTATGATGCAACGTATTCGCACCAACCCACTGATCACACATCACCCACACTTTTTGATTATTTTATAGTCAAAAAAAATATGTATGACACTCTCTTCACTTTCTGCAAAAAGCTCGCATAAGGCATTTCCTACAAGTATGCATAAGGCATTTCCTACAAGTATTTGTTTACTAACTTTGTTTTAATTGCCACCTTCTTAGAATTTATAATAAGGTTTTCACAATTTTGTCATCGAGTAGAGGAAAGATTGTTTGCTCTCTTGCTGCGATTTTAGCACTTTGAATTCAGATTATTGTTCTTATATCAATTACAAAGAGAACTCACGTAAATTTTCTTTTAAAATTTCATTTCTTTAGTTTCAGCTTTATACAATTACTAAAGAATTTAGGTTTTGTTATTTGAATACAAACAGTATTATGTTATTTTGATTAAAACCGATTAATATAAATATTTTTTTAATTTATATTTCGTTACTTGGAGGAATATTTTTTAATTTGTTTAGTAATAAGCTGAAGCAAGACTATTAGAATCTTCCGTTACACGTGGAAGAACTAAAGCTTTGGGACTTTCAATTGTCAGCCTCGATTATTTTATGGATACTCTTGATGTTTTTTATGTTCATTTTCATAGAAATCTCGCATACCTGAACAAGATGTAGATGACAAAGTCTTTTTCAACATTGCATCGTTTAATGTTTTCTGTTTTCGCTTAGCCATCCATTTCTGTTTCATTCTTCTTTTTTTCTGTCTTTTGCTTTTCCTCTCTATGTTTCATATAAACCCTCTCTTTTCTACAAGAAACTACATAAAAAATAATAAAATAGCTTATGTATGAAGAAATTATTTTTTTTCTTTAATACTTATAAAGATACCATTCAAACATATTCTTCCTCGTGGACAAAAGGGATTAGATGTATTGTGGTGCATTGGGTTGGGAGAGGAGATCAATTTTGATCTATATATAATTACAGGATGACATTATGGGTTGGACCGATCCATTTAAGTTCAACTCACATTAAGGATTAATGCGGTTTGGTCTGGACTAATCTATCCTACTTTGAAAATGCAAGTTCAAATTTTATAAGTTTTAGCACGCTGACCGATTTTTTTTCATTTATTTCTTATAATAGAATTTTTAATGTCTTATAAATTGACAAATTTTAACGAGTTTATAAAATTAAACAGAGAACTTGGAGTTAAATGATAAATTCTCAAAATTTTAGTATTTTCATAAATATATAACATTAATTTTTCCACTCATATAAAAATTTAAATAGTCCATATAAAAAACTCATAAAAGAAATTAATTAACAGATACAAATGCAATTCTTTTTATACAAGTTGCATCCTGCTTCATCCTTGACTTACATGAACTGCACACCTATACGGGCAGCAAACCTAAAATCTTATTCTGTACCGTATTTTTCGTCATACTTATAGATCAGTCCCGCTTTGGTATTCCTGAATAATATACGAAGAGAAACATATGATGACAGTACTTTAATTTGCTACATCTAAGTAACCCATGTTAAGACATCCAAACATCATGAATACATAATTTTCCAGCTTTGCAAAATAGACCAACAATTTTTACTTTAATTTCTAAAATTTGATTTTGAACTTTTAATGTGAAAGAAAGGTTGAGTGAAACATATCCTAACTCTAAGTTCCTTCCAAAGGTTAGTTCAAGAGAATAGGGTTACTAAAATATTTATTATTTTGTTAAATTAAAACTTATCATTAAGGTAAAACTATAATTGATAATGAGCTACAACTTATATCCTTGGATCTAACTCCATACAGAGTTAATTGGTGAACTTTCTAAGAGACTTCCTAAACGCATAGATTTTGTCGTGTTATTTGGCAGAGCACTAAGCAAATGTTCAACAGTCTAACAGAGTCAGAAAAGACAAATGAGGTTTACAAAGTCAAGGAAAAAGAATGAGAATTTTATAGGAAGGAAAAAGTGTTTACTAAAAGTTTTTCAAACCAAGTTGAATCTAAATTAAAGGGTAATGATGAAGAGAGTTTGTAGAGGGAAATTTTGAGCGGTTATTGCGGTGTTTGCCTGGTCAGTGCAATGAAGAAAAATGAAAAGCTGAACTAAATTAGCAGCAATGATATGAGTTGTGAAGGTGCTGTGTTTGGCTATTATGCAGTCAAGATATTTTTGGTTGAATTGGTCTTGTGTGAGTGTGAAGGTGATGGCTTGCGCCGCTTTTCTTTACCACCTTATTCTTTCTTTCTTTGTTGGTTTGCATCTATGACTTTGAAGCACTTTGAAGGAGTAAACCCAATGCCCCACACCACAAGCCAAACAAAACATCCCAATTCTTCAACGTTGGTCTGCTCCGACTTCAGACCTGGGACCAAGCTTCCTCTGTCTCTGTCCTCTTTCCTCTTTTGTTTCCTTCTTTCCCCGTATAATACAAATCGTTTACTGTCTATATTTTTTTATTGTCACCAGAGAAAACAGAACAGACATAACTTCTGAATACAAACACAGAGGGAAGACTCTTCCTTTGCTGTTCACGTTGGATCCAACTTCTCTCTGACGAGTGAAAACAAAGCTAATCACAGATTGTAACCTTAGCGTCATTATAATTATTAATAGTGATATTATTGAAATAATTGACTATCTTGGTGGTTTGACCAATATTAAAAAAATATATATATAATAGAAATTGAGGTGAATAATCACTGCTTTTTAATATTTTGAAGGGAATGCAAGACTTTATATTCTTCCTTACCAGTTACGCCACGTTCAAGCGTCTTTCGTGTAAAATTTTATGCGGGTACATAGGCAGATAGACATGCACATAAAATATTTATTTTATCTCTATTATTTATATATTTGTCGTCTTTAATTTTATTTTCTTTAATTTTTTATGTTTATTTTAAAGGTTGTTGGATTAAGAATAGTTCAAACAAAATGTTGAGGTATCTATGCTAGTTTACAATAAGAGTTGCAAGGTACTTTTAGATATTTAGAGGTCTACACATTTTAGTGATATTGATCAGTTATGTTTTATATGGGTTATAATCGTTAAGAGATTGTAATTATATATATATATATATATATATGATATTATTCTTACACATATAAGATATTTCACACCACTTTTAATCCAAAACTTTAAGATAATGAGGTTATGGGTCTTTCATCTTATACTGTGTTTAACTTTGTCTTTTCTAACCAATGTAAGACTTTGACTCACACTTGAGTTAGTCCCAACAGGTACATATGCTAATAAAGTATTGAGGAAGAGACTAATATGTTACTAGTATTACAACAATCTATAATTACAAAGATGTTGTAGAATGACAGGCATATCTAGTAATTATGCTTCCAATATGATGTTATGTTGACATAATGGGCATAATGGTAGTGGCTGTCTACCTTTGCTTAACTTGCTACAACATTGACCCCTCATATGTGCATATGCTTTTTGTCACGCAGTTCCATTCCTACAGTAGAGGAGTTGCATTGTCCTGTTGTTTATTTCAGACAAATAGAACATTTGTGCTCCACTACATTCTCATCCCTTGCAAAAACATAACATATCTTCCCTAACCCTTTCCCTAACACCTCTTTCCTATAAAATAAGCCTTTACTTCCCTACTTTCAAGTTAAGTGTATGTTTTTCCTTGAATAGTAATTTCTCGATAGAATCATAGTGATTTTAATCATTGAATTGGACATTGGTACCAGTCACTATATGAAAATGTTACATTTGGTAATTTATGTTCATGAAGTGATGCACTCACTTGTACCATACAAAATATTTCTTCTGGATCTACTTTTCTTTGCTTAAAAATTGTATTATGGACTGCTTCCCAATGCTAATAGTTGAACTGTCCTCAGGATTCCATCCTTGGGTCCACTTATCCAAATTATGCGCAATAACCTATCGAGCGGTCGTCAGACAATGCCAACAGTTGCACTAGCAGAGGTTTTGAGGGGCAAGGGGTGATTGTGGCTCCCCCAATTTTTTTTTAAATATTTTTATATTTTATGTAATTTAGGAATTTTTAATCTTTTTTCAAAAATTTTAAATTATATGTAGTTTATATTAAAAATGGATGATTATTAAACTAGGTTTTCTTTATTTTTTTTATAAAGAATAAAAGTTAATAATAATAATTGATAAAACATAAAATCAAATATAATAAAAATTAAAAATATTTATTAAGATACATATATTTTTATTGTCTTTTTGAGTTTTTTACATATTAGACTCTTCTCTTATTCTCACATATTTTCTTTTTGTTTTTGAAAAAATAAAGTTGGACACAAACTCATTATTTTTTTCTTTCATTTCATTTGTTCTCTTCCCCTATTGAAGAAAGAAGGTAATTCTCCTTTCTTACTTGATCCTAAAATATTTATTCAATAGTTAGCATTATTTTTTATCTCATAGTCTTATGTTTATTTTTTATGAAAATAATAGAAGTAAAAGTAATGTACGGTTTGTTTTTTCATAACCAATTTTTTATTGTGACTTCATTATTATAGATTTTTTTAGGAACTCTCATTTTTTTATTAGATTGTGATAAATATTGATGAAGAATAAAATAATAGATTCATTGTTTTAAAGTGATAAAAGGGAAGCTACATGTGAAGATGAAAACAAGACATTCAATTTTTTACATACTCTAAAGCATAATACTAATTATCATATTGTTCAATTATAGGATCTTTTCTCAAGGTTCAACGAATTACATGAGAAATTTCGTATTAATTCTTTAGAAAGGTTTTCATATTTATATTAAAAAGAATAGCTAAAAAAATTTAGTTTTAATTTAATTATTGATGAGTTCAAGAATATGAAAAAATAATACTTTAGATATCTGTGATTTGTTTTGTAGTTACGGTTATAGTAAATTGTATATTAATTTTTATTGTATTAATGATAATAATTAAAAATATAAATGTTGAGTATATTTTTTAGCTCCCACAACATTATTGAGCAAAATCCGTCATTGAACAGTTGGACTGCCTTCAGGACTCCACCCTGGGGTTCACTTATCCAAATTATGCGTAACAACCAGCCCCCCCTTATGATCAAGCGACCCTCAGGCAATGCCAACAGTTGAACTGCCTAGACGATTCCATCCTGGGGTCCATTTTATGCAAGTTATGTGAAGCAACAATCAATGGTTCGGTCGAATGACATCATAATGAGTAACTAGTGTCAAGATTAAAATAGTCAAGTTTAAAAAGTAATTGGACTCTAATTAGATAAAAGGTATGATGGTTAGGACTTTTTTTCTCGCATTTATTATTTTTGACAATCGAATCATTGATGATTTTAACATCAGAGTGCCTTTAACAAATACACGAATAAAAAATTGGCGAACGAGTGAAGTAAAAAAAAAAAAAAAAAAAAATAAAAAAAAAAAAAAAAAAAAAAAAAAAAAAAACAAAAAAAAAAAAAATAAATTTAAATTAAAATATTTTTTTTTTTATTTTTTTTTTGATTAAA
>Ga0214545_1001917_pt1 | contig 39710 bp, 14 predicted proteins | sample CNSS4metaG_FD_160064 | JGI IMG/M metagenome (GOLD analysis project Ga0214545, IMG submission 160064) | Root nodule microbial communities from cowpea collected in UCLA plant growth center, Los Angeles, California, USA - CNSS4 | ecosystem: Host-associated > Plants > Roots > Nodule | place: USA... | reverse complement strand
TGGGATTAACACATGGACATTTAAAAAAAATTAAAAAAAATTAAAAAAAACCACGAAGTGACATGTGGCACACTCCTGGGTTGACATGTGTACATTTAAAAAAAATTAAAAAAAAATTAAAAAAATTAAAAAAATTAAAAATAAATTAAAAAAAATAAAAATAAAAATAAAAAAATTCAAAAACACCACGAAGTGACACGTGACAGTCACTGTTCATGGTCGTTAATGATTTAAATTGTGTTAGCAAAAAAAGACTCAATTAAATAAAATTGACGAAAATTGGAACCTATTTGAATACAAAACCAAAATTAGGACTTATTTGAAAAAACTTGACGAAAATTAGGACAAAAAAAGTATTTTAACCTTTTTATTTCTACAAAAATAAATAAAAGATAAATAAGAGAGGTTAGAGACATAAATATGGCCTTTAGCATGATATTTTAATAATATCAAGATTAATTCTTTTTGTTTTGACATTTCTTTATGAACATGTGAAGTGGAATATTATACCTAATCTTTACAAATATCGTCGTTTTTTCTTTCCATTCCTAATAACATCAACTTTAACTCGTATTATTGGCTTTTTTAATTTGTGGAATTTTAATCCCGATTAGCCATTAGATGAGAGTGGTGACAAATTTATACTTTGAAACTGTGAATAATGCAAACTATTTGAGTAAGAGAAAGGAATTTTGATTTGATTTTTTTTTAAATTTCTCATTAAAGTTCATACCACCCAAAAAATGGATAATGAATTTTAGATCTCTCAAAATAGTTTGAAATATTAATTTTATAAATGGTAGGTTTTAAATTCCTAAACCTACATTTATTCAAAAATATGTATTTTTAATGTGCATGAAAAGAAAAAAAAAATCATGTTAAATGTAAACGCTAAAAGCCATTTTCTTTTGCCATCGTATTTAGTGTCGTTCATAAATAGTGTTAGTTGGATTTTTTTTTTAATAAATAAAAACAAATATATTAATGGAGTAATTGGGTTACTCCAATCCAATCTGTATATACAACAAGATCAACAATATGAAAAAAAAAAACAATATAATAAGACACTTTTTGATTACCCTCTCTATTATAAGGAAAATCAAACACAATGTGACAAATGTTTATTTTTTGACTATGGTACTATTTCATTACAATATAACGCTAAATTTATAAATAGTTACATATTTGTCATCCTGTTTTTTTTTTTATATTTGTTGTCCAATAATAGTGGTGGTATATATAATGCAATACAACGATAAAGAATTTTTTTCCTATTTTCATATTTTTCTTCAATTTTTCAATATTTGTTTCTAATATTATTTAATATTATAAGATAGTTTTGTTTCTATTTTTCTTCGGTACTTGCATACTCTAAGACTGCTTGATAAATATTAGTGAAATATTGTTTTCATTATATAATATTGGCGAAATGTTTAGCCATAACAGTAATTTTAGTTTTAAAACAAATATTCCTCAAGTTTTTTTTATAAAGAGTCATCCCAAAACAAAAAAAAGAAGAAGAAAGAAACCCAAATTCAAAATGGAAGCTAAAAAAATAAGTGAAAATATATTATCGTTGAGTACAAAGAAAGACAAACAGATATGTCACAGTCACAGAGTACGTGACTTGTTAGGACTAATTTAATACCACACATACACACAGAACTAATTTAATTAATTTTGTTTGAGTTATTAGTTTAAGCAAGATTGATGAATACTTCTATCTTTAGCACCCTCTCACCTTTAAAGTTTTGAATTCATTATTTTTAGAAATAATAAACATTTACGACTTCTTTTATTAATATAATAATAAATAATAATAATAATTTGTTATTATTATTATTATTATTATATTTATAATTATAATTATTCCGTTAAACATTCTCCACCATAAGAACAAAGTGTTCATCCTCAACGTCGTGCGTTTTCTGTGGGCGATTTGCCTGGCTGATGACCCAGCTGCGCCAGAAAACCAACCGTTAAAGCGATGAACAAGCGCCATTAGTGGCAAGCATCTCAACCTATTTCTCACTACACACACATATAAATACACGTTTCAGCAAATCAATTATCAGAGCAACAAAAGCAAACAAAATACAAAGAATAAAACACAAGCTTTTGAATAAATTTGAAGAAGAATAAAATCATGAACACCCTAAACATGAAGTTCGTTGTCGTGGTGGTGTGCCTTGCCGTGTTCATCGGAACCACCTGGGGCAATGTGCTCGAAAGCGCCAAAACCACTGCAGGGGATGCCAAGGACGCCGCCGCCCCAACGGTCAAAGCTGCCAAGGACTCCGCCGCGTCAGCCGCCGAAACTGCCAAGGATGCCGCCGCACCCGCTTTTGATGCCTTTGCTCCCTCCGAGGAAGGTGCCGGCGCACCCTCTGAGTCTTTTGCTCAGTGGGCTTACGAGAAAATTTCCGGGTAATCTTTTCTCTCGTGATTTATATAGTTTCGACATTCATCTTTGTTTACTGATAAGATTATAATTGTTGTGACAGTGGTTTGGGGTTGAGAACCGAAGAGGACAAGTCAAAAGACGAGGACAAAAGTCGTTGAAAATGACAAGTTACAATTCTAAGTAAGAGGATGCGAAGGCTACTTAGTAATAGATGATCAAGAACTTCAATTATGTTCTTAATGGGAAGTTCTAGTAATGTGGCTACCGTTACATCAGAATCAGTGTAACGAGTCAGTTTTTTTTTTTTTTTTCTATTTTTCTTTTTCTTTGCATAGGGAAAGGGTGGTTGGTTGTGCCCTTATACCTTAGTTCCCATGTTGCACTGGTTTTGTCACTTGGCTGCCACAACTCTAATAATAAATATACTTTTTTGTGCTCATATTTTCTTTTCCATCTTATCTTTATCTTTCATCCACTTTTTCATCATCTCATCAAAACACTTCACTCTACTAGATTGCTATTCAAATTTTATATAAAACTGTCATCTTATTTTTACTTTGTTTTCTGGTTTGGAAAATTTATATGCAAGAATTGCAAATGAAAAAAATATGTTTTCAATGTTTCCTATACAAATATTTAAAAACAGGACACATTTATAATAAGGTAGCAATTTTGTGATTAAACGTAAAAGAGTGCATTTTCTCAGAATAAAGAGTGCGTTGGTTGTGTGAATTGAATAAATGATCGAGAGATAATAGAAAAGAAGGTTAAATCATCTTTTTAAAAAGTGAAGAAAAGAAAGAGTAGGTGAAACTCACGTCAAAATCTATTGCAACCATGTATGAGACGAAAAGGAACGTAATGTATAAATAGATTCCTTTAATTTTGTGGCCGCAACCACTCCACTGAATGATAATCTACTCAAGGTTATGATAGAAGTAACCTTCACACAGATGTGAAAATGAGTTCTAACCTATAAATCAACTCGGCTCATCACGAATTAGATCGAATTGGATTAAATTTTTTTTACAAATTTCAATACGAATTAATTTTTGACTCTGGCTCACCTAGAACCCAGTTCACCTGGATTGTAAACCGGGTTGGCTCACTAACGTCACACAAGTATTTTTTGTTAAATTGGACTTTATATTTGGGTCATGTTAAGTTATTTTTTTAGCCAACACAGATAATTTGTATTTTGTGTGTTTTTGTTATTTTGATTTGTATTTGGATTGTGTTAAAATTTATTTAGATTTTAATTAGAATTATAATTTAGTTTTGACTAAAAAAAATATATTTTTTTAATTGAGTGAATCCATGAGCCAACTCGTTTAACCCACCAACCCGCGGTGGGCTGGGTCTGGTTAAAAAGTGGGCTGGGTCTGGTTAAAAAATTTTTGACTCGCTAAAAGTGAGTCGGGTTGGGTTGGCTCACAAGTGATCAACTCGTGGTGAGTCGAGTCGGGTCAGGTCGGATTATCCGTTTTGACAATTCTACCTTCAAAAACTACCATTAGGTGACTTTTTATTTAAATTAAAAATTCTTGCTCATAAAAGTGATAGATTTTTAATATTGTTTCTTATGAAAAGTTTAAGATTGGCAAGGATACATTAAAATTTAAATACTCTGAGAAATTAATATTTGAAGTGACTTAAAATTTGATTCTACATGGGTGAGGCACCTCAGAAAAGTATTTGATTTAGGAGTAAATGTTTGATAAAAATGTATCATGAAAATTAGGAAAATGGGAATAAGAAGAGTGAGGTTTTGAGAAGATTGGTGATACCTTATGCTGAAAAGTTCAATAACAAAAATTTGAAGGAAGGTCCTTTGGTGATATGATATGAGTGTATGGAATATATGAAGTACAGAATGGTTTGAGTGGGAGTGACTTTAGGTAAGTATAGTTAGAAAAAGAAGGTGATGAAAAATTGGTGTGGAAGAGAGATATTAGAATTCGTTCAGCATATAAAATATTGTAGAATATTATGAGATAAGAGAGTGATTTTTTTCTGATGAATCGTGTGGCCACCACAGACAATTTAGGTAGTAGGAGAGTACAGGTAGCTTGTACCTTATGCACAATGTCTGGAACACCCCAAAAAATGTTATACACTTTTTTTTTTTCTGATGGTGACAAGCGATTCTCAGCATCTATGTGGTTAATAAGGATTGTATTTTATATAATTAAATATTAATTGTTAGTATTTTATTAATAAAAATTATTAAGAAGTTTATTTTAAATTTAACTTAATCTTATAAATTTAATTTATAATATAAGATTTATACTCACTTATATAAATTTAAATCGTCATATTTCTAATTAATATAAAACTTTCAACATAAATAATTAAACTCTCAATTTTTTCTATTTTTTTTATAAAATTATTCGTAACAATCTTATAACTTTCAAATTTTAGTAGAAATTTAAACTCATAATCTCTTTCATACTTTTAGTGGTAAATAAGGATAACTATGGTTTCAATCGAGTTATGCAACAATTATATGAGTTTTGCATGTTTGGTCTGAGTGGTACTAAAGTCAATATGATTTGGAAGATCATGTTGATGACAAAGATGTAGTGCATATGGGATGAGATAAAATTAAGTAATCATTATAAATGAAAAGGTAAACGAGAAAAGGGATATGTTTGGGTGATCGACGCTCAGGTAGAACCATGAATTCTGATCTTAGAAGGTTGAAATAATGAAATATTCTTGCAAGCCCTATAGCGACTTCAATAATCTTGAAGAAAACTATGTTACAGAGTAACTCTATGGTCTCTATTAGGAGGAGATGCTCAAATTATAACTAGAGTGTAATTCGCTCTCGAAACTTCATCGCCTCGCCAGTATACAATTCTTATTTATAATCCCCTTAAAATGTATAATAGGATTATAATTTCTACTTTAAATATTTAACATTAAAGGAATGAAAATATTTTTTATATTAAATATTTGATAATAGCTGTCATGATATTTATTATTTTATTAAAATAAACTAATTATTATTGAAATAGGAAAAAATGTGCACCAATACGGATATAAATATTGGAAGACTCCAAAAATTCATTATCATTTTCTTCTCTATCAACTTAGATCTCCCCAAAAACCTTTCTTTTTTTTTAAAGAATTTTGGATCAACTTCTATCCATTGTGAAGAATTAACACTACTCGAGTAATTTATGCGAAAAACCTTATTAAAATCCTTAGTCAATCTCTCTTAATAGTGAGTTCGAAAATTCTACTCATCCTCTAAGAGCAACATGTTTTCCCTTGCATGCAAGCTCATTCATGTCGTCTCTATCTTTCTTAATGAATTTCTATTTGTTAATAATCTTGAAAAAATTTGCCTTGATCATTGATCAAACCTTTGATGTTGTAGACAGTGATTTTTCAAAGTGAGAAGAGCAGAGTTAAGAATTTATGAGAGGAATAGATTTTTGGGTTTGTACCGTGAAGTTTCCAAGTGGGGGTGAAACTACCAGTGTTATTATATTATGAAATTGGTATGAAAGTAGTGATGAAAGAGTTAGATGAGTAGAAACTTTATTAATTGAATATGATTTTTGGGATTGGATGACTATGCGATCTCTTTGAGTTTGGTTGTTTGAGTGTCTCCCATGTAGTGAGCAGTGGCGGAACTTGCTCGATATTTATGGAGGTGCCAAAATATACTTAAAATTTATATATTCAATTTATATATTTAATTATGGATCCGTAAGATTATTTAATTTAATAATAATTGAATCAATACTAAAATTTTTAGTTATATTTTGTTTTTAATGTAAATAATCATATCGTCAGTAAAAAACATTCATCTTCCGTTTTATTTTGCAATCTTATTTTGATAATTTTCATTGTAGAAAATTATCTTTCTGATATAGTTGTAAAAACAAGAAGAGTTAAAATAAGACGAGACGGATTAAAAAATCAATCAAGTAAATGTAATTGACTTCCTATTTTTGTCAAAGATTGATTTTTTCTATTTTCTTCCTCACAGTAGCTTCCATTTTATCACTTTTAAATAATTAATTTATTCTTTTATTTCTTCATTAATATACTTATGTTTAAAAAAAATACTAAAATATAATTTATCATAATCTAAATAAATATTGTGATACATAATTAATAAAAGAAAAATATATGATAATCAAGTCACAATTAAAAACCAGTTATTAAAAAACACTTAGTGCATTGCTTTTTATTCGATATTTATAAAAATGAATATACCAAATGCTCATGAGATAAAAAATAATATTAATTATTAAACTAATATTTCACTATCAATTGAGAAAAAATGAATTACTTTTCTCTTCAATAATAGAAGAAAGCATACAAAAATGAGAGCACAAAATAATGAATTTGTGTTCAACTTTCTTTTTTTCTTCATAAACAAAATAAAACAAAACAAGTAAAAGTCTAAAGTGGATACAATATGTGAGAAACTCAAAAAACAGTGAGAGAGAAAATAAAAAATATCTTAATAAATTTATTTATTTTTTATTAAATTTGATTTTATGCTTTATTATTTATTAGCATTAAATGTTATATTTTATAAAATAAATAAAAAGATACCTATTTTAATTCTTATCAATTCCCAATATATACTTTTATTATTTAAAAAATTCCAAAACATTAAATTTCTTATACATAATTTAAAAAATTAAAAACAAAAAAAATTTCATATAACATAAATAAAAAAAAATCAAAAACGTTGTGGGGGCCACGGCTCCCCCCTTCCCTTCGTTGGTCCGCCTCTGGTAGTGAGGTGATTATACTGAATTTATTATTATATGAAAATAACGCTTAAAGAGGGTAGAAGCATAGAAAATTTTGAATATAAAAATATGAGGAAATGAATTATTAAGGAATATGAAGTTTATTGAGGGATCTATTATTGAGAAATTTATAAATTTATTTTGACAGTGTTTGATTTGGGTTACTTGGTTAGGACATGTGATTTTGAAAATTTTGTTTGATTGATGAGTTAATTTAATTAGGAACATGGATACATATGTTATCTTCTCTGGTAATCGGTTACATGTCGAGTGTAATCAATTACAAATGGGGGCTTTTTAAGAAATTTTTAGAATTCAAAGTTTTTATGTTAGAGAAATTTATAAATAATGATGCTTTCATATCTTGATTTGAAATGATGATTGGACTAACTTGTGTTTGTCGATGTATGTTTGTTTGAAAAATTTTGGATATGATACAGTAGTTTAAATTAGTTACGTCAAAGGGGATTACTAATCTACGATTAGTCAAAGTGTATTAAAGGGGATTTGTTATATGAGATTATTTTGACTCTACTAGTATATAACTCATGAAGAAGATAGTCAGGTGGTGAGAGTCAAAGGAGATTTCACTTGGCAGATGGTATGATGTGAAAGACGACCATACTCAGGAAGCTAGTAAGGTTAACCTTGTCATGACTAGATGAGATACGTGAAATTCATTTTATAACAAGTTGTAGGTTGTAGAAAAGAATGAGATTGTGGTAAGTATGATATGTGACGAGTCTCATGAGTCCATTAAATACACTAGTCTTCCGGAAACAGAGTCTATATCTATTTTGTTATTGATTAGATTTGGAATGATGTTTTTTTGAGCCATTGGACTTAGCCATGTGGGATGATACCTGATATTTGAATTGATAAATGTGAACTAATTGTATTTTTTGGCGGATTCATGAGATTTATTGTTGAATGGGTTATTGGAATTAAGTAATGAAGTTGTATAAATGAAAAAAAAAACCACTAAGTTAAGGATTGATTTCTGACAAAGATTTGTTTTAATGATATTTATTATAAATTATTTTTGTTTTCGTATTAAGCTTATTCTTTTAAATGCATCATGTGAGTTCTTATGTTGGTCTCTAAAGAGAATAGTCACTAACAGATCTTGATTAAAAAGTTTGAAGGGGTCAAAATAATATACTCAAATTATATATATTTAATTATTATTACTAATATAACAAAAGTATATATAATTTAGTATTGAAATCCTTGTGTGTTTTTCCTTAAAAAATTATAGTTTTGAAATTGTATTTGATATGAAACTCATTTTAAATAAGTTTTTCTAATTTCACCTCTTTCCCTATATTCTCATATTTGAAAATGTTTTCTTATCATAAGTTCCAAAAAATTAATATGAAACATTTCGCCTATAATTCAAAAAAACTAATATGAAACTTTTCACTTATAATTATTTGAATCTTAAAAAATGGTCTAATTCAACAATTGAATTCTTAGTATCATGATTGTATGCTTAAAAATAGGTGTAGAAGTAAATTTGTAATGTTTTCATCTTCAAGGGTATCTTCCCTTATATCACTTTAAAAAAATAATCAATTATTTTATTTTTCATCAATATACCTATTTAAAAAAAATTAAGACTAGAAAATAATTTTTCAAAATCTAATAAAAAATGGAGAGACGTAATTACTAAAAACAAATATGATAATCAAGTCACATTTAAGAAATGGTTATGAAAAAACATATAGTACATAAATTTTCTTTTTATATTCATAAAAAAATAAATATACAAAAAACTCATAAGATGAAAAAAAAAACTAAATATCAAACTGAATGAATGAGAATAGAAAGAATCGAAAGCGATGAGAAACTTAAAATGAGAAAAAATAAAAAATATCAATAAATTTTATTATTCTTTATTAGGTTTAATTTTTAATTTTATTATTTTTTAGTATTAAATATTATATTTTATAAAAATAAAATAAAAATCAATCTAAAAAATTAAAAAAAAATATATATTTTAAAAATTCTTGAGGGCCAAGGCCCCTCTATGGGCCTTCTAAGGTCTGCCACTAGTCGCTAAATAAGTATTTGTGTTATAATATATGGAGAAACGAATTAAGATGATTCAAAAGTTTATTTTTTATCAAATATACTTCAATATTATTTATAATTAATTTGATATATTGCTATTTTAGGTATATTATTACTCATCATTTTTTATACATTAGCTTACCCTTGTACTTGTATGTCTCTTGTTATCTTTCTAATGTGATGATCTTATATTTTCATACACAGGAGCAATGTTAGGAGTTGAGGATGACAGTAGTACAGATAGAAATATCTTAGATAATTTGTTTTAAAACAACAATTGTATTAAGTTTCTTTTTATGTTTTGAAGTAGTTATGAGTTCATTTGAATGTATTTTAAAACACAATGCGGTCTAGCTTTAAAAACTGTAGTATGAATCGGTTTTTCTTCCATTATTAATATCACAAAGACCTTATAATTATTGAGTAGTTAATCAATACATATATTAAATATATTAGATAAAATTTAGGTTGTTACAAATATACTTATTATTGGATGAATTTAAGAATAAAACAAAAATTTAATATCCATTAGAAATTGAAATAAGGATAAAAATATTTGTTTTCATAATAGAAATGAAATAATGAAATTCTTTCTCACGTCACTCCGTTGCTATTCCTATTCTCTATTCAATGAATATTGTCTCCAACCCAACTTCACAATACTTTCCTGTAATACAAGATGTTAAAAAGTCACCAAGAATTTTAAATTTACAAAATAAAGAATAAAAAACATTTTCTTCAAAATTAATTGTATATTAATACATATTTTTTCTTTAATAAACACACGTCACAAGTATTAAAAATTAAACGCGAGTTCAATTATCTAAATCCTTAACAATATTTAAAAAAAATCATATTAAAATTATATTTGATTATACTAAAAACGAAATGAAAACACTTCTTGTATTAAACAGATTATTTACCTCGTTCTTATATTCAAGAAACATAAGTGAGTTCATTTGAGTAGATTGCTTAGTTTTTGAACTAAATAACTAATCCAGGCCCATTTTTTTTATTATCCATCATTTTTTTGCATTTAATTTTGACATACTTAGTTCATATTTAAGTCAATTCTATATTTTCTAAGATATTATAATGGTTAGTGTGGTTCTAAATCTAACGGAGATTTAACAGTTACGGAAATTCATTTTCTAATAGAAAATAAAGATTTAGTGGGAATCTTATAACTTATAAATAGAATAAAACTCTGTAACTTTGGATTAAATTGAATGAAATTGAAATTGTGAGAAGTTTCTCATCTATTTCATTGTAATAATATTTATTCCATTTCTCATGTTTTCATTTTATATTACCTATTGTTGTTAGTTCAGTTTGGTGTTGAATTTAAGATCCATATATAAGGGATATTAGTTTTCTAGAAATAGTTTACATAAAGGGAAATTCAGTTGTTGCAAACTTAATATTAACATAATAAGCCATTTACATATGGAACTATGAATTAGTGGCATTCTGGTTTTGAAAAATGAAAATGAAAGTAATGTAAAATAGGAGAAGTTATTTAGTTGAATGTTGTAAGTGAACAAAAAGTGTTTCAAGTAAAAGTATATTATTGTAAGTTTCTAAAACTTATTTTAAAAGGTAGTTTGGTTCGAACTGAACTTATTCCTAAAGATAATTTAATTCACTACATTATATTATTGTATGTGTATGTAGAATTTTGTTTGTGGACACCTTGGGCCGTAATATGTGTATGTAGAATACAAAGTGGGTCCTGCTATTGGCACCTCTATCTTTGCTTTAGACATTCCTAGTATTTGCCTTAGTAAAAAAAACACACACACACACAAAACATGGTTATATTATCTATTGAAGCAACCTATTGTATTACGACTTCAAATACATAATGAAAATAAGTTTTCTGTCTTGAGAAATTTCACAACACGCCAGAAAAAGGTTTAGTTGTGCAAATCATAACACATGATCCATTGTATAGTGAATCTCCTATACAGAAGAAAATCTTTTTCCGTAGTGCTTTTATCATTTTGCACCCTGTATTCCATAATGAATGTGTAATACGAATCCAACTAGAGCGTAACATTATTGGAAAAACAACTGGGTGAAAATAAAACAAACAAATTATATTGTAACTAAAATCTAATTAAATTCAATATTTTGAATTCTACCAAACCTAAACCAACATAAAATTTAAGTTTTTCCATGAAGGTCACAGTAATTGTGACATATTATTCCATAATGTTTATGTTTGGATGAGATAATTTAGGTGATTAATTTATTTATTTGAAGAATTTAAAATTTTTGATACTAAAATTATTTATTTGGATAAGATAATTATAAAGAAATTTAAATTTAATGAATTTTGAAAAGTATTTTAAATGAATAAAAAAATAAAAGAATTTTAAATATCTTAAAAAAATATAAAAATTTTGAAATTTCACTCTTTTTCATTTTACTCACGAAAGTCGAGCTAAGTCGGTTCAAACTAAAAGTAATCAGCCTAAACAGACGAATCGATCCAAACCAAAGGTAGATTTGAGTTTGGACCTAAGATACTAAGTTAACTTTAATAATAGTAATAAATTATTAAAAATATTTAAATTTATGAATAACTATAATATAAAATTGATTTTTCATATAAACTATTATATTTTTACAAACTATTTAAGTGAAATATAACTATAAATATATGCGTATATATTTGATTTCTACTTTTTGATAATATCATATTTGTATATTTACCGTTGTTATAGTTTTTTTTATTAATAAAATAATTTTTTTATAATGCTATTTGTAAGTATTACTTATATATATAACATTTACTTATGTATATTTATAAATATGTAATTATTTATACAATAATATATAACTAGGATTTAATGTTTAGATTTAAATCTCTGTAATAAAAATAAATTACAAAAACAACGTTGACCAACCGAATTCTTATTTGTTCAAAAAAAAAAAAAAACAGGTTAAGAACAGTAAATAATTCTAAAAGTGTTTGCCTTTTTGTAAATTTTTGGATAAATGGGTTCTTTACAGGAAAAAAGAAAAATCTTACTACTGTATGAGAGAATCTTTCATTAGTTTCTCTCTCTACCCGTGGGTGTTTGTGTTAGAGTTGGCTTTATGTGCCTGCTTGCTGCAACAATAGCTTGTGAGGGAGAAAAATCGTATTGCACTTTTATACATACATAGTATATACATATCTAAAAAGCATGAAATCTCTGTCCTTCTCTCCCTGTTTCTTTTTACTTTGGTTATGCCATGATTTTATTCATGTAGACCACACACCCACACATTGAATACCTTAGAAAGGCATTTTGAGAAAAGAACGGGTATTGTCTCCTTATTCAGCTGTCGGTGTCCTATTACAGGACAAATTTGACAATATTGTGTGGTTGGGTGGATGTGGTGGTGGGATCCTATTTTCTCCAAAGCCCTCATCTTTGATTTTCAACAAAAGTGAACTGGTTCACGAACCCAGCTTTGCCTTCCATCATTATCTCTCAGTATAATGCATGAAATGCACATTCTCATCACCATTAATGCTTACAACCTAATTTATGAATATATCGCAGTTTCATGCATCATTTTCTTCATCTTTTTCATTCTTATGTTTTAGGCTTAATTTTCTACAGGCAGAAGTGTTTATATAGATCAAAGGACACAACCTAGATGATTGCCCATGGAAATTGAATGGTTAATTTAATTAATAACAAACAGATGAGAATACACAATAGCGTAGCAGCTTTCGACTAACGTGTGTAGCTAGCTAGCTTAGCGACCTATTTTCTTATATGTGATAGTATTCACATCTAAGATTTTGAAGTCTCTGAGTGTTTTTATTAAACACAAAAATTCAAAAGAAAAAAAAATCAACAATTAATCTGAAAGAGAAGGAATTTGATTAATCTAGGCTTACATTTGCTTCTTCTTCATGGCTTGCTTGCTGTTGTGCATCCAAACCTTGAAAACCTGTCTTTTTACACCAACCTGAGAGCAAAACTGATGCAGTTCCTGTTCATCTTGTCTCTGGATCTTCCACCCCAGTTTCTCAGCAAACTCCATCATCTTATCCTTTTGTTGCGGTGAAAACTTGGTCCTGAACCTCTTCTTCGACGATGACAGTGGTGGCTGCACTGATAACAATTGCCCTGCATCATCGCTCTGAAACATGTTGAGATCTTCGCTCGACGACTCAGCTGGGGTTCCCCCAAACCCCAACATCGCGGGCTGAACCGGCCCACCAGAAGGGGTAGCCACCACGCCGTGGAGATGAGATTGCGGAGAATGAAGAACGGTGTTTCTATTGGTTTTGCCGGGGTAAGTGAGGTGGTAGTTGAGAACATGCTGTGATGATTCGCCTTCAGATTCTTTTCTGTGGAAATTGCGGTGGCACTCACAAGCAGCACACTTGAAGGATTCCGGGGTGCCTTCTTCTCCATTTGGCATAAACTCCCCACACCCATCTGTGACATGGCCCCCCATGCTGGCAGCATGATTCTTCAGACATTCTCGGTATCTGAATGTTGTCGTGAAAGTTCCTGTGGAGTGTGGTTGTGTTCTCGGGGTGGTTATGGCAGGAGGAGAAACAGGAGTTGGATCTGGATCTCTTCTGGGTCTGGGAGGGTTTGGTGGAAGAGAAATAGGGGGGTTGAGAGGATGATGATGATGATGATGTGAAGTTGTTTGGGGTGGATCAGTGAAAAGCAATGTGTGAGATTGAGGAGGTTGCTCACTTCTTTCCCCTATTGGTGATGATAACTTGGAGGAAGATGAATTTCTATTGGGGAGGTTATAACCCAAAGTGCTAGGCATCTCTATTACCTTATCTTGCTCTCTCATGTCCATTAAAGAAGGCCAAGATCTAAACTTAATCTCATTCCCCTCTATTTTGTTTTTCTTCTTATTTTAATAATCTAATCTAATCTAAGCTCTTCAAATGATCATATTCTCCTTAACTGTGATTGTGATCATCCTGTAGTGTGTTCAACCCTAATTCATCTCCTCTAATTAAGAACAGACTTAATCACACCAATAACAAAGTTTTTTCCTGTGCTCACTTGATATTGACGTTGTATGAGCTAAACCTACCAATTAAATTCCAGTGGTGAGTATTAATAACAACACTATTAACCGTATACAGTAGCAGCAGCACCAGCACGGGGAAAGTGTAAACAAAGTTGTAAGAGTGCAATTTTTGTGAAAAGGAAAATTCTTAAAGACAGAGAGAGAGGACAAAATAAACTGATACACTGTTGGAAATTGAAGGAAGCTAGACGAGGCTATCAACTGGGGCCCTAGGGAGTGTGAGGTAAATAAGAAGTGCAGGAAGCTTAATTGCACCAGCAAAACCTTGGGAAGAGAGAGAGAAAGAAGCTGGAAAAGAAATTAGAGAGTATATAAAATATAACAGGTTTTGACATAGAGACAATTGTGAAATGAATGTTAATTTATGAGAGGGCATAGAAGAAGATGTTGTTTGGTAGCATCCATGAAGCAGCAGAAAAATGAACTAAAAAAAAGGAACAGTGGGGTTGTTTTGCACTCACGGAGAGTGATGACTACATTGCAAGTTTTGTCTTGCAGAACAACCGACAAGAGGTCATGTTGGTTCTCTATCTCTCCCACACCCTGCACGCTGGTCCAGCTCCTAATTATTGCCTTTCTCTGCCACTCTTTCAAACCCTAACCTAAACTCAAACCAAAACCCTTCAAATATAACATTTTCAATGAGTGGGGAATGCTACAGATACACCTCTTTTGCCACCAATTTTGGTCTCACCAAAGTCTTAAGCACTTCCATTCTTGTTACATGTAAATTTACAGGTAAAATACCAAAAAAAAATTTCTCACTATGTTGACTACACAGATAAATATAATAAAATTCAGTTATATTATAGATATAAATTAGTGTGTTTTGTTTGACTTTATTTTTAAAGTTTCTATATTAAATTAAATTATCTATTTGGTTAGTTTTTCTAATAAAAGCATTACATAATAATTCCATCACATAAATGTTACGGGTCATAAAACAAAAGTGATTTGGTGTATTCTTTTATGGTAGGAATTAAATAAATGTTAGAATTTACAACCATATATTCACTCTATTCCATCAATTAAGCCACACTCTTTGATTTGCTGCGTCAAAGGACACTGAATTTCTCTTAGAATCTATATTCTGCCCATTTAAAATATTTAACACAGTTTTTAGTCAAAATTGTAAATTTTAGTTGTAGTATTAGTCAAAATTGTAAAATACACTTTTGAATTGTTTTATGAGTAATACTTTAGCATTTGTTGCTTTTATTTAATTTTATTTTGATGGACCATGACACTTGTTAAATTACATAATAATGTTTTTGTTCTAGAAGTTTTAAAAAAAATACTAGTCTCTTCAAAGATAATTTTTTTTATCCATATTTCACAAAAATAAGATAGTGTTTTAGAGATTACATTATAATCAATATCCTTTTTCTTCAATTTTATGAAATAAAGTTTAACACTTAAATATCTGAAATTTGTTTGATGAGTTGCTAGTTTAATTAGGTAGATAGTAAATTATTTGATTAATTTTAACTTTTATAAACATATTTCGAAAATATTTTAAATAATTTATTTTAAATTTTTTAATTTGTTATAAGTTACAAGTTACTTTAACTAAATTATTCAATTATTTATTATTATTATTATTATTATTTTATACTTATTTAAATTATAGCATTATTTTTTATAAGTATTAGATTGTTTTTTAACTTTTAATATGTTCGAATTGAAAATTTTTAACATTATATTAAAGTAACCAGAGTTTCATCGTAAGATAATATGTAAAAGCTATACACAACTAATAATTTAATAAGTTAATTAATCAGCCTAAAAGTTATACAATAAAAATCTGTGATTTTACTATTTATAAATAAAATTTAACATGTAAATCTCTTAAATTTTGTTTCATGACTACCATATATACGAACTAACACCAATGGTGTTCCTATTCAATTCAATAGTTCTACTACATGTTTAGGGATTGAGATCATAGATAATTTAAATATTTTTTTCATCTTTAATACATTTTTAAAAATAAAATTATGATGAAACACCTGTTCTAAAACAAATAATATTTCATATGCATACTAAATGATTGCGAAATAATTAGAATTGGGAAGATAATAGACATAAATTGAAATTACAGCCATTTTATCGTCAGATTTGAACTTAGGAAGAAAATAGACATAAATTAAAATTCCATTTATTATAAATCGATATATACTTTAAATGAATTTATCATAGCTTTTGTCTAGAGAATAAGTTACGACAAATAATCAATTTATATCTTTAAAAATTTTTTTGGACGTATATATAGAAGAGAATATTTAAAATGAATCAAATTATTAGTACATAAATAAAAAATTATTTATTATATTAAAATTAAATTACATAAAAATCTTTAATTTATTTTAAAAACATTACATTGTCCTTCTCTCATACATTCTTTAAGTTTTACAAATATTCCACAAACTTTTGTTTTTTAAGATTACATATACAAATATAATTTGATAAAACAATATTTTTGGTCTGAATTTAAAAAAGTGGTTTGTTCTTTTGCTCATGTTTTCTCCGTATTTCGTACATGCGTGAGACACTTTAAGGAAGTACATGACAGACACCTGGGGTGCTGGGGACATCAAACTATAAAGATCTATTCACATAAATTAATAATAATAAAATCCAATGTTTTAACTAAAGGTATAACATAAGCAAGATACATAGGTTAATTAAAAAAGTTATATTAGGCCAGTTCAACTCGTTTTGTAAGTACATTGTAATTTTTTAACTCGGTCCCGTGATGAATAATGGAACTTTTAATTTGGTCAAATAATTAATTTAATTTAGACTGCAATTTTCAAATTTATGGGATTGTGGATAAATGATAAATATATTTGAAAGTATGAGATGTTAAAATATATAATGATATTTAAGATGAAATTGACATAGAAAGAGATAAAGGTAATTTGTTTTGAGTGAGGTGTGGGTTGATGAAATGAAAGTAAAGTGAGAAAGTGAATGAAGAAGTGTTGGAGAATTGCAGAGTTTTGTCGTGTTGTTAGGGTATGCGAGAATCAGAGTATCTCTCTCTACTCGAGGCTGTTTGTGTTTATGTTGGTGGGTTTGTGCGTGTGCAGCAATTTCTGCAACCCACTCTTTTGGTTGGACAAGGGATTTACTTTACCACCTCACTTCTTTCACGCTACAAACAATTTATGCAATTTGGTTTTCGTTTCGCTTTCACGCTTCAACTTCTGTCTGTGCTCTTTAGGTTATGTTCTATTTCTCAAACTGGGGATCACACGTTAAACTCCACTACTCAATGGGACGCTGCAATCTTTGACTCTTTCTTCGTGTAATTTATGAAAAGGTTTAATTATTCGGAATATGATTCAAAAATTTTAAAATGATATTTACTTTTAAGTTTGTTTTAATTTAGTATCTAAATTCGAAATTGTCAATGACACGAAAAAACTAAATTGAAATCAAGACAATGATATTTGGAAAGTACCTTGTCACATGACGTTACTTTATCACGTGCCACTGACAATGTCACATATCACGAATTTGACACGTGATAATATTTTTTTTTAAATTCAAAAAAAAAATAAAAAATCAAAGGTTGACACGTGATACGCCGTTAACAGTGTTTGCAAAAAATTAACAAAATTTATTACATTGATGTACAATTTTAAATTTAGATACTAAACTGAAACAATATGTTACCAGTAATTAAACCTTTATGAAAAATATCACTTAAATCTGCTTTTTTATTCTTTAAACTTTAATGCAAAATTAAAATACGTTATTATCTTATTGTTCTTAGAGTTTGATCTTTAAATTTCAAAAATAAATATCTTCTTACTTTAATTGAGTTAAATAAAATTTAAATATTAAATAATGTTGTAGGTTAACATTTGAATTGTTTAGCTTGTTTGATATATTTCAATTTAAATGATTATCTAAAATATTAGTTTATACATGAAAAGAATATAATATTGTTGAATTAAAATGATTATATTTATTATTTTTAAAATTCAAAATTAAAATGTATCAAATTTTAAGATATAAACTATTTTAATTTTTTTTTCAAATAAATTCAAGGACTATAAATATATTGAACCAAAAATCATTCCTAGACACTTTTTCTATTTTTTTTCTTCAAATAATATCTTATATCTTTTAATTAAACAATTAGTACAGTCTTATTTTTAAGTTTGGAATTTAGTTGTAGGGAATCGAATTTTAAACTATAACTGAAAGAAGACCGGTTACAAAATCAATTAGAATTTGATCTTTAGATAACTGAATATCAAATTGGATTGTTCTGCTTTCCAAAATTGAATGTGTAATTCTCAAATGTCTCTCTTAGATAGAAGACGTCGAACATGAACAAGTGACACCGGAATAAGAAAGAATCTGAGAATTGGTAAGATGATAAGTTCAAATTTCAATTATAATAAATGTTTAATGGTTCTAATATTATATTAAAATAATAAAATTAAATTTAACTTAAATTTTACTATCACTCACATATTATAAAGTAAAAATTGGAATTAGTATCTCTTCTAAATTATTTCGCTACATTTAATAAGTCTCACATCGTTTAGGAGTCGAGGTCAAACACAGTTTGTATAATCCTTCCTCCATCCACCCTTCGAGACGCCTTGTAAGAACGATACTTCAGAAATGCAATGGTCGTTTCTAACGATGGTTGCTGAACCAACTTGGTTCGAGTCAAAATGTTGGCACTAAATTGTAATATTTAACACAACATTATTTCATGGAACTAGATCATGAAAATCCTAATGCTCAAATTTTAGATTTTGTAAGGGTGGTGAAATTGATTTTATTGTCCCTCCTAGGAGAAAAAATACATCTTGACTTCATTCTTGACTGAGTTCTTTTTGTATCATACTTTACAACCTTAGAATTTCCATCCCCATATTTTGTCAAAGATCATCTAAATTTTTAATGCCTAACAAAATCTCTTCAATCGATCAATTGCAAATTTGAATATACAATTAACTCATCTCCCCGATAGATTCAATTACCACAAAACTCACCACAACAATTCTATGTCTATAGTGGAATTCAATATGGTGGAAATCACCTAGCGAAATAAAACATTATCATCTAAGGAACACAACAGCTAGTGCAATATATTGGAAATCAAAATTAGAACAAGTATTATTGAAATTAACATAATCCTCTTGTAACATGAGATGAAGTCTTTTTTTTTCTTTTTTGAATTTTTGTGTGTGGTGTGTGTTAGTGGATTAGGCTTAAGGTGTGCTAAGTTAGATAATATGATATATTAACTAAGCATATGCTTAATAATTTAAATTGTTCGATGTAACACTATAAATTATAATATTATTTAGATGGATAATTCAATCCAATGTGCAACCTTTGATGTTATATTTCTTAAGTGTCTTTATAAGGTGTACATGATTCATCTAAGTATCACATTTTGTTTATTACTAAATGTGTTTTGACTATTGAAAATATTTTAAAAAATTTTACTTTAAGTTCTACCCTTCATAGTTTTTCAAAAACTTAAGACTAAATTGTTACAAAATTTAAATATTTTTACATCTTAACAAACTCGTTGTTTGAATAAATTTTAAGCCAAAATAATAAATGGTATCAAAACAAGTATAAATGGAGAAAAAAAAGGGTCGATTAAAAAATGTGACTAATGAGTGAAGTATGATACAAATTCATACCAACACAATAATCAATTCATACCAACACAACAATTAATTCATACCAAGATAGTAGCGTAGAGAGAAATTGAAGCAATTTTAGCGTTTGTTTAAATTGAAGCAATTTGTACCTCTCCTCCTCGACGGTGTGGCAGTGAAAGCAGAAGAGCTCATCCTCGACGGTTGGTGCTTCCAATACCCACAGCAGCGTCCCTCCACGACAGAACTCAAACTTTCGCTACCCTTGACGGCGAGCTTCCGCAGCGAGCCGAACCTCACGGCAGATGACGGTGGAAGGCAGCCATGGCTCCGATCGGTCTCGTTGGGTGGTAGGGATGGCTGGGCAGTGGGTTGGCAAAGTGGGCAATGGGTTTTGGCTTGGTGGAATGTGTTGTAGAGATGGCACGACGAGAACAAAGAAGAGAAGTGGAAAATGAAACTAGAAAAAGGGAATCACAATTCTAAATTCTGATTTCATCGACGACATTACCGTTGGTAAATCCGTCGGAGTACTAAAACAAAGATGTTACCAACGACTGACATCCGTCGATAAACACATCCAACAATTTTCATCCTACACGTTACTAACAGATATTGTCTGTAGGTAAATTCAACATATGCATTTGTCGATAATTTCGTCAGTAATGATCAATTTCCGACAGATCATAATCCGTAGAAACGACTTCGTCGGTAATTAGCGTTTTTCTAGTAGTGCATGAATGTTGTAAAATAATAATATCAAATCCATAAGGATCATATATTTAATTTTTTAATTTTATTTACTTCGTTATGGATTATATTTAACTTTTAAAACCTAAGTGCCTCTCATTTAAATCCGACAATTATGTTCACCTACTAATCTTTCCCTAAAGAATTATGAAAAAAATAAAATTATGATTAAACATTTTGCATAAATAAAATCAATAGAAGAAAAATTAATTGGAGAGTTTAAAAAAAATAATTAATAATAATAGTCACAAAGGATTAAGCTTCAATTTCATAATAAAGAGAACTACTTATAAATAGTAATGGACAATTCCAAAGAAAATACAAGAATGAAAATTGAAAGTGGCATACCAAGAAAAAAAGACAGAGAATATGTTACTCTTACCTAACCATCAATGTTTTTATGTTCATCCTGACTAAGCTGGTATAAAAAGTGTTTACGATCTAACAACACTAAGTCCATATTAAAATAAAAAGAAAGAATCAAATTGTTGAAGATGTGTGCACATGACTGCAAATCAAATGCATGTCTTAACACCAATTATGTTCTCATTTTATTCAAACATTCCCTTGTGCATTTAAAGGTAAAAACATAATATGTTTGATAAGGAGTATAAATAAATAAAAACATACAAGATAATAATTTAGAAAATATATTATTCAGATAATATAAAATAAATATATATTAAATAATGGATTAAAATGTTTTACATAAAAAGATTTCAAATTTAAACATTTGTTTGTGTTGAAGTACATGTTGTTGTGTATCAAGAATAGTACAAGCTTTATAATCCTAATTAGAGACTTATTTCCCTGTAGCAAGATTTTACAAAAAGAGGCACACTTAACTCTTTTCACTGAAATGTTTTAAAAAGATTAGTTTTCTTTTTCACCCAAAAATAAGTATATAGGAAATGTACCTTAGGCTAGGTAAGGAGCCTCATCACCACTGGTTACTAAGCATGTGTAAATCATAAGGTATTTCAGAAAGATGTTAGGTGTTAAATTACAATATAAAAAATACAAATGACTTAAAAATTATCTTATTACACCCTAAAATCATAAATCAAATACTCTTAGCATTTATATTTAATAAATAATCATAGAAAATAAAACGTAAAAAAATGAACATATTTTTAAGGCTTGGACATTTTTATTCGAGACTATACACAAGTCTATATCTAAACAATGGTATGAAAAGTAGCCTGAGATCTTGATTATAGTGGATAACACCAAGTTTTGTATGTTTTTAACCAATTTTCTAAATGTGAATCAACAAAGGTTTATTAAGATAAAACATAAGATATGATTATATTGAGATTAGAGAACCATGCAATCAACTTACTCATTGAAGAACATTAATTCAAAAAAGCAAAGTCTTATAATGTTCAATATAATTTTAACATATAAGTCACCACCAAGCATTGTATGTTCATCTCATATTTTGGTCAATACAATATAAATAGTTATTTAGATAAAGTTTGTTTGTAATCATGATCGGGATACGGTGAAAAAAAACTTGAAAAAAAAAATGGTATGCAAAAGTTTGGATTCACCTAACTTAACATCTTATAACGTTCAATAAAAACCCTTTAATTAAGTGTGAAAAATAAATATGATTTTTAAAATATTTGTTTTTTTCCTCAAACATCAAATAAAACTATTATTAGTCATTGATTTCTTTTTTAAAACAAAAAAATATATTTATTTGGGTTTGACAATGATTAACATTGTTTTACATATTTCCATTCACAGTAAAAACTCAATGTCATGTAGTTCTTTACAAAATGATATTTATTTTGGAATGTTCATGTGAGTCTGATAAGGATTGTCCTTACTAGGGATGTCAAAAAAATCCGTACCCGCGGGTATCCGCGGATAAAACCCGCAACGGGTAGAAAATGGATATTAAAAATGGATACCCGCTGTCCGCGGATACGGGTATTTTTGATACCCGCATGTTAACGGGGTGGGTACGGGTATCATAATATCCGTACCCGTAGATACCCGTACCCGCTAAACTTACACCCCTTGACATTCTTCTCATTCCTTTCTTTGAAATTGGGCATATACATCACCTTATATAGATAATGACGTTTATGGTATGCTTGTTGTCAAATGATATAATCAAATAAGAATACTTGGCACGTGGCAATTGAGGTTTATTATTTGTTTATTTTTCAGATCGGAGAAAGTGGGTTTGTTGATTAAAACACTAATTAAAGAATTTTCATTTTGTTGAACGTCATTTTATATTTACTTTTACAATTATTTGGACTTGTATCAACTTGAGTTTATTTGAACTTTATTCAAAATTGATGACAATGATACATTTTATTTTATTTTATTTGAATTTATGATTAACTATTTATTTTTTAAATAATTTTTCAAATACCCGTGGGTACCCGTGGATATGAAAAAAATAGGTGGGTACCCGCATAACGGATATCCGACGGATATGAGTACGGGTATGGGGCAGATATTTATCCAACGGGTAGGGTACGGGGGAGCTACTACCTGTACCCTACCCGCCATGTTGACATCCCTAGTCCTTACTTTCAAGTATTCTTTAAAATAGAAGACCAACGGTTACTTTTTTTTATTGTAAGAAGAGATATTATGGTTGGTTGATATATTTTTAATTTTGAAATTTATATAATTTTTTGTATTTTTCAAATTTTTCTCAATTTTTTAAGTTTATTTTAATTTTTAAACATGTTGTATTATTATTCAAACAAAATGGAGTGTTTTCCTATGTGCAATTTCTTTCAATAGTCTCTCAAATCGTTTCTAAATATGTGTTAACTTTTTAATATTTTTATTTGTTGTTTATTTTCATCATGTAGAATACTACTTCGATATATTTTATCTAATTATTTTTTATTTTCTAACTCATTATCAATCATGCTGTAATTTTTTTCAATATAATTGTATAAATAACTTTTATTTACTACTTAATGTAATTCTCATGAATATTTTTTTATCACCATCCAACATATATTGGAGTTCAAAAGTAACAAGATCTATGTTAAAATTTTATTATTATGTTTATTATTTGTTATTTACATCATTTTGATCAAATGATGTATTATAACTTTTATTAGTGTATAAAAAAGAGATTCATTAGAATTTAAAGAATTGAAGTAAACAAACAGTTAAAATATATTTTAATTTGAATATTTGTTTTCCTTTTATATTTTTTTAAAAATATTTTTAAATTTTATCAACTAGGTTTCATTAATATTTGCAAATTTAATAAATGTTTTGGTTCTCACGAAATTTTATTTGGTATTCTAATATAAAATGTAAAAAATTATAATTTATTTCAAAGTATTTGATATCGAATAAACAACATCATCCTTATTTTGAATACTTGATAATATTATATTGACTTTACCGTGATTTTTTATTATTTTATAAAAAATAATTAAAATTAATATTGAAGTGATAAGGGGATGAGTATGGGATGAGTACAAGATTATACCTTGTGGAAATGAGGAAGAAACAAAACTTTGATACCTGTTAAATTTGGGTTTGAGTTTAGATATGGAAATGAAGATAAATTTTTTCTATGGAGATGGACATGAAATAGCAAAACTCGTTTTCCCATTATCATCCCTAATTTCTAATGATCATAATAATATCTTCTCTGACCGCAAAAATCTCAATAAAACACATCACATAAACATAAATTTTAGATATTGATTCTAATTATTATAAAAAATATTATTTTTAATAATTAAAATAATATCCGAAAAAAAATATTTTTCTTATCTATCATCAATTAAAGCATATATGTTTTTTTTAATAAATGCATTTAACACGAATTTGGATGTTTATGGTTACACTGAATAAAAGTTATCTGCAAGCAGGATTTTAGTGTTGAGTGTTGCAATCGGTTGCCCCGACAGATGCACAGATCAGAATCCCGAGAGACTCACACAATTTAGTCGCTCACCAAATCCAACAAGGAATTCTAACCTAACCCGATAGGCTTTTGAAACCATGAAGGATGTGAAATAAAATATTAGTTAATTGAGTTAAGAATAATAATAATACTGTAATTAATATTATTGAAGAAATGGTAAGTATGATGAAGTTTGCATGAATTAAAAGAAGGTCGGAAAAGAAAAGAAAAGGAAAGGAAAGACAGGGAAATCTAAGATGCAGGGGCTGAGGGGTTGGTGGGTCACATCAGGTATCGCACGCGGGTTACGTAATGCAATGCAAAGTGGAATAGTAGAAAAGAAAAGAATGGTGTTGTGGTGGAATTTTAACTTTGCACTTTCCACTGTTCAATCTTCACGCACTGTGGCGTGGATTCTCACCACTGCTTCCTCTGCACTTCTGCCATTCCTATCCCATCCATCCATCAATCACACTCTCAAATGCCTCTCTTTCCCTCCCCAACCATTTCTTATTTTCTATTCTCTTTTTCTTTTTCATCTTTTAACTTATTATTTTCAATATTAAGTAGTTTTTCTTCTAAATTTATTTATCTTTCACATATTTTTTTTACTTTTTTTCTCATTTACATCAAAGGTACGTTAAATACCACGGTATTATTTATTTATTTATTTTTATTTTTATTAAATTCTTATTTTATTTATTTATTTATATTTATTTGTAATTATATGTTAATTTTATTTATTTACACTTTTTTTAATTATGTATAGATCATATTTATTTATTATAATAAATATTTTATTGTTATAGTCGGAAGTTTGACTTTGAAAGTTTAAATAAGTCAATTTAATTTAGTATAAGATATTTTTGAGTTATTTTGTTAATCATCATGAGACTTAGTTATCGTGATTAATTATTATAAAATTAATTTAAATATTTATATTGTATAATAAGATTGAGTTTGTGGATTTAAAAGAGTTTTTGAATGTTATTTTAATGTTATGATTTTATATTTGTCTCAATTATCTATTTTGATATTTGTATATAAAAAACAAAATTAAAAAAATTAACTTTAAATAGATGGAGGGTTAAATATCTGAAATCCTTTTTTACAATGATTATAATAGTTTTTTCAAGAATAAGTTGAATCACATATGCTATGTTCACTCGAAGGTATTACTAGTTAGAAAGATAAGAGATTAATGATTTGAGGGTAATTGAATTGTTCACTTGTAAGAATTTGAAAAAGATGAAAAATAATAAATTAAGGAATTCCATTATTTTTGCATCATCTCTCATATCCAAAGATTTGAAAGGGAGTTGTGTAATATTATCGTAATGTCTTCCATTATTTTTTTATTTGTTTTCTTAATTTAAGTGGTTCATCTTTTCTTAATTTATGTAAAATAATAATGCAAATCATCGCTAATAATATGTAAACATATGACTTTTAAAATTATGCTTACAACAATTACTAATATCCCAAATTTCTAAATTGTTTATCGAAAAAAATTTCAATATGTAAATATATTGTATTTTATTCTATTTTTATTAAAATAATTTTTTTCTAATTTATTCATTAAATATTTTTTATAAAATAAATATAACTCAATTAAAATATAATTTTAGATTACTTTCAACATCAAGGGCAATTTAGTAATCATGTTTTCCTTTCGATTAAACTTAATTTTTAGTCTATCAAATCTATCATAAACTTTCACAAACTTTATTTATAAATTCACTCACTTTCACCTCTAAATCTTTTAAAGTGAACAACCCAAACTTCACTCTCTAACACACTCAAATTCATCATCTCCCTTCTCTTCAAATCAATATTCACACGTGAACACATCCTTAATCAGGATTTTGTTTACATAAGCAATCACAATTTTATTGGACATGAGTATCATATAATAAACGACTTAGATGTAAGGACATTCCTTTTAAAGGACAGGGGAGTAGTTCCCCAACGTTTTATTTTTTTATTTTTTTTATACATTTTTTAAAATTATATTTATATATTATTTTATTATTTATATTAATTTAGTTTAAAAAATCTTTTTAAAAATTTGAAAACTATGTTTTGTCTCTCTTTTGTTATTTTTTGTTTTCTTTTATTTGGTTTTTTTCTTTCATACTTCTTTTCATGACCTCTTCTTTCTATCTCAATTTTCACTCTCAATCTCTAATCATTTTCGAAATTAAATTGCACCAAGATGAAATTGAGGAGTTAAGAAACATTTTGGATCAAATGATTTCTTATGTTGAGTAAGTTGATTTTCTATCCTTTTGTTTTCAAAGCAATTTGTTTTCCTCTTGTATGTGGCTTTTTACATTATAGGCATATCTCTATCTATTATAGAAAATAAAATCATGATCTAATTATTGAGATCGAACTCTTCTTTGTGTAGTTAGAGTTATTTTAGACTTTGAAGTTGTGTAAGGAAATAACGATATTAGGACTTTACTTTAAGGTAAGAAAAACTAATCATTTAGAAGTTGTTAATTTTCTTAAAATATTGGGTCTTAGTTTTGATATTTAATTTTGGGTATTCATAATTTTATCTTTTCCTAAATAGGTGAGAGGTAACAAATTTATATTAGAAAAATTATGATAAAGAGTAAAAAAATTGTTTCTTTTTTCAAGAGGAAGACTTGTGATGAAGATGAAAATAATGTATCTAGATCAACTAAACTTGAGAAACTTCATGAGAATCCAAGAATGAAGAAAATGAAAAAATAACTCTCTAAAGTTTCTAAAATATAATAAATTTGAAAACTTTTTAGAACGTGATTTGGGGGAGTGTTCTCAAATTTGACAATACTCACCAAATCAAATTGATGAGGTACGATGTCTTATATAAAATGGGGTTCATATTTTGACTGTTGCAGTTTCTATAGCTACAACAAATTTTTTTTTATGCAAATTAAGAAATAAGATGGAAATTAAATTTTTAGCAACTAGTGTGATAATCTATATTGAAAAGGATAATGCAACAAGTTTTAGTTCTGAAAGAACGTACAATAACACTTTGTCTAAGGTAATTTTTACTTTTTTTAATATGTTATTATTGATGATAAACTTTATATTTTACTTTTATATATATTATTGTCATTTTTTTTATTTTACTATTAAAATATGTGTTTGTTTTGAACAGAAAAAAAAATGAGAAAAAATATTTTTTTTAATTAAAAAAACAATTTATAAATAAAAAATATAATTTGTCTCTCAAATTTTTATCCAATATACCGCGAATGTTTAGATGATACCTTCACTTATTCAAGTATAATTTTGTTTAGTAGGAATAAATGATACATTCATTTGAGAGACTTGAAAGATACCTTCTCTTTTGTGAAATTTCATCCAGCAAAAATATTAAATATTAGACCATACACTCACTTAAGTGACTCGAACGAAACCTTCGCTTTAGTAAAAATTATTTCGCTGAGTAAAATTATAAACTGATATACTTACTTGAGCAACTCAGACAACATCTTCACTTTGGCGAAAATAAATTTGCTGAACTAGATTATCAAATGGTACACTCATTTGAGTGACTCAAATAACACCTTTTGCATAAGATAGTTTTAGAAAATACTCAACTTTAACTTAAAACAAATCTTACTCCCACATAATACCATTTGGAAGTAAATAATGTGATTACAATATTTAATTTAGAGTTAAATATGTTTCTGGTCCCTCAACTTTCACTGAAAATTGAAATTAGTCTTTCTTCGAAACTTTGGTCAAATTTAGTCCCCTAATTTCAATACTGCGTGAATTTAATCATTTCATGCAAATTTTGTTCAGTTTATTTAACGTTTCAAACACATTTTATGATAGTATTTGTGTTTATACTGTTTGACACATTTTTGCTTCGATATTAGTTAAGAAATTATCATGGAATGCATTTGAAACGTATAATAAATTTAACAAAATCTAGTTAAAAGGACTAAATTCACGCAATTTTGAAGTTGAGAGACTAAATTTGGTCAAAGTTTCGAAGAGGGTCTAATTTCAATTTTCACTGAAAATTGAGGGACCAAAAACATATTTAATCCTTTAATTTATAATAAAATGACAAGAGTTTAAATCAATTAAAACTTGAAAGTATTAAGACCCTAACATTAAAATTTATATAAAAACTATATAAACATGTTTTTTTACACGTATAATTATTTTAATAGATAGATTTATCAAATAAATATTATAATTTTAGAAGTTAACTTAATTGTTTTAGAGATATTTTTTTTAAATAAATATTACTCATTCCGTCACCTTTTAATTTGTGCATTTTTTTTACAAATTTTTTTATTTCTCATTCTTTTAAGATTATATATATTCATCAAAATAAATATTATATATTCATTGTTCTCCAATTTAATTCATATGAAGAGAAAGAGAGAAAGAATTATGATAATAAGAAGAAAATGTAATAAATCACATATCTACAGTGAAATAAAAAGATTGAATAGGTAACTCACTTAAAATTATAATATTTATTTTGATGAGAAAACGTTAAACCACAATTATTAAAAAAATAGAAAAAATAGTATTTATAATAACACTCATTAACAACTTCACAACATGACAATTCTCTTTCTGGCTTTCATTTGGAATATAAATCATTATACTATTTATTTATTATAAGATTTAATTACGTTTTAAGTGTTTTATAAATTTATATATTTTTAAATAAGTCTTTATTAAAATTTATATGTCATTTAGTTTTTTTTTATCAGGTGAATACCATAATTGTTATTTTACCACGTCGTCTAGTTAGCACATGACAAAAAAAACTATACAACATATTAAGGTAACAATAAGATCTTCCCATTAATATTAACAAAATAATTAAATAATATAAAATTAATTATTTTTTAATATCCAACATATAAAAAAAGTTAATAAAAATTCAGTTGAAAAGACTTAAATATATGAATGACTTAAAACTTAATTCAGCCTTATTTTAACTATTAATTATTATTTTTTAACTTTCAGATATTTTTTCAAAAGTTTTGGTTGATTTTTTATTTACTTTTTTATTAAACGTAATTATATTAAAAAATAACTATTTAACCAATTGTGATTGAATGATAATCTAAAAATATATACATTGTCGTGCTTATATTTTTTCTTCTTTTTAGTTATTCATATGAGACATTTTTATTTTTCTAGTTATACAGTAATTAAGATTTATTTATAAGCATAAAACTTCCTTCTTGTCCATTTGGATGACCAATGCCAAGACTAAAAAAATATGTATTTATAATAATGTAACGATCCAAATTTTTAGCAGTTAAGTGCTATCAAATAGGTACTACATATTCATATTGGATCCATAGTTCCTAAAAGATAGAATTGAAATATTATGTCCAATCTTCAATAGAAATTTTTTAAAAGAAAGTATTTCAAAATGAAGTAAGAGTTAAAATATTACATAATATAAACTTTTCTATAAGGAAAACAATTAAGCAGCTTCGTGACACATTAGAGTTGCTCCTTAATTACCCGTTTCTACTTTATCTTATGCTCTCGTGAAATATAGATTATACTAACGAATATCCAAACCAAAAGAAAATATACAAGTAAGCTAGAGAAAATTTTAAACTTATAATTTTCTGAAGAAAAAACTTATTAAAATTGATATAATTACTATACAATTCCCACATCAAACATGTAATACACACAAATACAAAGATTCTCATGGCTCATTCATATATCAATATATAACATTATCAACTTCCAGAGAATTAGTGTATTGAGTTGAATTCTAAGATCATGCACCTACCATTACTTACTCACTATTATCTCTCAAGAACTATAGATATATCATATTTGGATCACTTTTCGACTCATAGAGTATGACATGGTAAATTTTATATCTACAAATTTAACTTCTTACCAAACTTTAGATATGAACATTTCTCACTCTCACAACTATTACTTTTATTTATATAAATTTATTATTAACAGAGTCGGGATAATCTCATTTCAATATCTGATATTAGATAAATATTTGGATTTCAATCACACATTTAAAGATTGCACTTGATTTTTCCAAGTCAATTCAAGCACCTTATTATGCAAGCTTCGACTCTTCGGGAGAATGCCTGAGAGACCAAATCAGATTGTGTTCATACTTCACATAATTCTTTCCCATCATTCTGTACATCGTGTTACTCAATATGAAAGCACCATGTTTATGTCCTACAATCATAAAAATAACGTACAAAACCCTAAGCATATGTGGTTAAGAATTGCTTTTTTCCCTTTTTCTTTCTTCCAAAATTGCCGGAAAGAGTTTCAATAATACTATAAAGGCTTTACACATGTTTGAATTTATGTACTTAAAAGAATATAAAACCTCTTTGTAGCTTTCTGCAAAAGTAAACTAAAGCAAAACAAGTACCAGGATGTTATTCTCTTTTTCTTTTTTATTTTTCCCTTTCGGAGTTGCGATGTGATCCTTGATAGAATGGAATAAACTTTTTTTTTTCAGCAGAAAATCTCAACATGATAACCACCCTTTAATCCCATTGTTTATTGGTTTTTTGTAGCACGAGCATAAGAAAGTGTTGGGTACATATTTTGGAGGAAAGTTTTGAGTTCATGAGGAACATGAAGATGGAATATTCCTAACTTTTTTTTTTCTCTCTACGGCCAATAATATATAAAAGGACTCTTAAACATGTTCATTACACGAGCACAAGTAACATATGATGATAAATGAACTCATTGTCCTGATTTAATAGAAAATTCTTGTACTAATGGGATAAGTGTTTAAGATTTGATATTGACTAGAAATACAATAGATTTAGAGGATATAAGTGGATTTAAGTTACTTTATAAGCCATAAGCCAATTATAAATTTAAAGTCTTATTCAAATTCTATAAACCTTATTTATTAAGATGATAATATCAGAGTTATTTGAAGTTTATCATTATCAGATTTATTATTTTTTACATTAAATATTTGATAATGTTATAATTTTGTTGTTGTGATTTTTATTTTTTATAGAAACTATTTAATTAATTTTTAAAACAGTAAAAGAGAAGTATAAATGCGGATATGAGTAAATCTGCTATCCAATAAGGATGAAAATAAGAAAACATTTTCATATTTATTCTTGAGTATGTGATTGAGATAATCAAATTCATACCATCTTGTATTATTATCCTAAGAAATAAACTCACTCTATTACAACAAGTTTGTTATCTAAATTCCATTAAAGTCGTCATCTCTCATTAATTTTGGGATAATTTGTATAGAATGTGAAAAATATCTTTTCAAAACCTATTCTAAATGAATGAAAGATACTCATAAATTTAATTCCTACACCCCTTCTTTTCTTTCTGCACCACCATACAAGTTGTAATTCTCAAACTACCTCTATTAAAATTATAACAAAAATTCTTACACCTACTTTTTTTTTTCTATTTCTCATATTGAATGCTTGGAATGTATTTTCTGACTGGGAAACCCCTTTCAGATTATTCAATCCGTAAAGTATGAAAAAATATATTTTGGATTGAAAGTTCCGAAATATATTTTCGGATTCAGAAATATATATCAGAACACTCAATCCAATAAAAAAAATTCTTACAATGAATGTTTCAAAAATCATTTCCAGATTCGAAAATATATTCCAAAACACTTATTTTAAAATTTGGGAATGTATTTCCAAATTCGAGAAATCACTTCCAAATTAGGTGTTCCAAAATCTGTCTCTAACCAATTTTTTTTATAAACACTTGTGTTTTCTTCTTCTTATTCTTCTTTTGTTCTTCTATAACCCTTTCTTTTATTTTTAGTTTTTGGAGAAGCTGGTGTAGTATGTGGGGTGCAGGAGATGATGGAGTTTGGTGGTTTAGAGGAAAATATAAAAGTTGGAGTTTGGGGTGAATGAGGTTGAGTTTATAGAGAAGATATGCAAGGAGGTGGAGATGGTGGTTCTGAATAGACATGTTAAAGCTCGTTAGTTCACCAACCCGCTAAACAAAGGACGGATCGGATTGAAGTTTTCAACCTGCCAACTAGTCGTGGCTCAGTTCACATAACTTGTCAAAGTGGCGGGTCAGTCCGTCCTGGCCCGTTAACCCATTTTCTTTTTTAATTTTTTTTAATTTTTTATATTTAAAAATTAAAAATAATTAAAATAAATTAATTTTTTATATTATATATATATATATATATGTATATATATATATAAATTTATAAACAAAAGTTTAAAAAAAATTTAAAAAATTTAAAAAAATAGTGGCAAGCAGCCCGCCGACCCACCCTGAGACGAGACAAGTTACAAAATTCAGCCCGTTTTGTTATGGTGGACCAGCCCGACCCAGTCTATTTTTGACGGGTTAAAGGCAAGACGGTCAAAATGGGTCGGATTAGCCCGTTTTGACACCCTTAGTAGGAGGTGGTGGAGTTTGTGATCAAGTGAGAAGGAAGGTGTGTGGCCCAAGGGGATGGGAAAGGGAAGGATGAGAAAGAAAGTAGGCTAAGGTTTTCAATTTGACTGAGGGGAGAAAGGGAATTTTCAAATTTATGGAGGTGCAGGAGAAAAAATAAATGGAGGTTCAGAAAGTAGAAATTCAAAGTGATGAGTATCACCCTAGGCCCATCTAGTTCAAGTTAAAAACCAACCGAAGATTACTGGGAAAACCTCTTATAAGGCCATTTCTTCATGCAACTACCTTCTTCCTGCACCCCAAAAATTCTAATATTCCCATTTCATCCTTAATTGAAATAACTTAAAAACCTTAAGAATATCTTCCCCATCTCTCTTTTTCTTCAACGCACTAGTAATCTACACCCAATACCATACTCTTCTCTTTTTGCAGTAACTTGCACCAAATTTTAGACACTATGATTCCCTTTTTCTATCTTTATTATTTTTGTTCTCTTTTTCTTTTCTCTTTAGACAATTTTATGTTGCTAGATTTATTGGCTAATGGGTTACGTTGCCCGCAAGAGGGAGATGAACTTGCATGTGCGTCTGCTGCAAAATACACCTGAAGATGTGCGCCTGCTGCATATTACTAGTTGGATTATTATATTATATAATGATTATTCAATGTGCATAGATAAATAATGACTAGGGACTATTTTTAAATGAAATTTAAATTTTTAAGAACCAAATTTTTTTTCAATGTTTCTTGAAAGCATCGGTTAGACTGATACTAGTTATTCTTTCTATGAAAAAAATTAAATAATATATGACACGCCATTTGTTAATTTTAAAGCTGCTTATAAATATAGATTAAAAATAATGATTTTGAAAATGCATGAACTAAACAATGACCAAGTTATAAACGATGACCATTTCTAAATTTAGGTCAAATTTCAGGGACCAAAAACATAATTTTTCCATTCTTCTTCAATTACTCTGACTTGTAATTTGAGTAACTAACTTTGTGGATCTAAGGTTGGTAATCTTTGACTATTCAATATTTGACTCATCCTGCTGGTAGACATGTCAAAGTGAGTCAATTCGATTCACACGAGTTGGCTCACCACGAGCATGGTTGAAAATGAGTGAACCCAACTCAGCTCACTTTATGGTGAGCCAGAAATTTTGCAACCTGGCTCAACCCACCACGGGTTGGTGAGTTAAGTGGGTTGACTCACCAACTCACATAAAAAATTATTTATGTATTTATTTTTAAGTATTCAAATATTTAAATAATTTTTTAAGCAACCCATAAGATGTTAATCACAGTAAAATCAAGAATCAATGTCTTCATCATGCTCATCACCAATATATGATGAATTGTTTCCAAGAAAGTGTTCATATTGTCCAAGAAAACATGACTAATATTACACATTTTCTTTTATTTGCAAAATATAATCCACACATTTATCTTTTTTATTTTTATTTAATAAAACCTGAAATATTAAATAAAATCTAAAAATAAAACAATAATAAACATAAAAATAAACGAAATTAAAAACATAATAATGTTAATTATTAACAGTTTTGAGTTTTATGGAATTGAGTTAAACTTAGAGTCTACTTCTTAACAATCATCATTCAACATTCTAATTAATGTTATTCTGATTGGTAATTCAAGTATGAGTTTAAATCTCACATCAAATAAAAATAAAAAAAATTGAGCAAAATAATACTTTCTCGAAAGTTCCAACCGTTCCAAGAGAGTATATTTTCAGAAAATGTTAACCATGACTGAATATGCGAAAAAACAAGGAGATAATACTCATTGAGCCATCCTTTCTAAATATTCACAAACCAGAAGCTTGAACTTTTTATTGTCAGAAACAATCAAACACTAAATAAAAGTGGACATCTAAACGAAAGGGTTCTAAATTGAAACCTTTTGCAAATCTAGTCTTAACAATGTTTTCATGGATACACTATCTCGCCAATTTTTCGAACCAATCTTTGTGTCCATCTCTTCCCTAGTTCCACAGCATTCTCGTACACTACTATTTGTACTAGACAAACACAAAAGACAGAGAATTAATTTTGAAAAGTAAAGTTGATAGTTCCATGCTAACACACTTCAGTAATGGATTATTATATTTTAAGGGGAGAGTATTTATACTTGACTATGACCATTCCCATGACTTTCCTAAATCAATTGTCCTTTGACTTTATAATTTTTTATTTAAATTAGTTTATACTTCAATAAGTGGAAAAGTTCAAACTCTTTATTCAGGCTCGAGAATATTTTATGTGACCAATATTATCCAAAATGTTATCATTTTAAAATATATTGAAAAAGATTATGATATTGTTGAATGGTATCTATTAATAATAATATAATTACTATTTATTTTTTTAGGTATTTATTGTTCAATCTCAATAACAAACGTTAATACTAATATAACTGAAGGGAAGTTTTTTTTTTATGTAACAACTTGAATTAGCATATATATCATATTACCAATTTGTTCATCCCATCCCATGATTAATAACCGCCAAAATCATTTGAAATATAGATATACATCATATAATTACAATCCTAAGAAGTATTTCAATTTTTTTTTCAAAAGAATAATATAAACATTACAAGTATAAGACATGCATATATACATTTTACTCTAACATTTCTAAAACCTTTATAGTCTCAATTATTCCCTTCCATCACCTATATGATATTATGTTCACGTATAACATATGATTTTCGCTGATGGATACCACAACACCATAAAAACAAAGGGTAAGTTAATGAAAATTGAATAATAATGTATAAACAAACATTTTATTCAGACAAGCATAACTACTATATGAACAAAAGTTTTATAGTCCACCAATTTATCACACTCTCTATGTCTCTATTATAAATTTGATCCAAAAACAAAAATTTACTTTCCAAACAAAATTCATCATCAACTTCAAATCAATAGTTAGCAACAAGAATCAAATGTTTATTATAAAATAACCCTCATGACTCAATCACCTCAACACAACCCTCAAGGCTCAGTCACTCAACCTTCACAGTTGAAACATAACATAAACATTTGATTCTACTTTCGAAAGACCAGTGCATTGAACAAACTTAGAGACTTTATATCTGTCATAACTCACTTTTTCCTCGCAAAAGTTATAGTTATAGACTTCACATTGGGACCCCTTATATGTGAGGTTCAATCTCGTACCGAAGTTCCAAATAAGAACCTCCTACGACTCTCACAACTAGATGTCTTTATCTACATGAGTATGATATTAGCAAAGTCACGATAGTCTCTATACAAAATCTCTATCAATACACCACCTAGCAATCACATCAATGTAGTACTCCCTCCCAAGGAGTCACTACATTCATCAACATCCATGCCAAGCACATCACATGTATCCAGAGGCGGCTCAAGAGTTTAGAATGCCTAAAATAAACTTAAAAATGAGGTCTTTTATTTAAAATTTATTTTTTTAGCTTTTTTTGATGCAAAATTATTTATTATATTATCATAATTAATTTTATTTAACATTTTTTCAATAGATAATAAGACTAATCCATTTAATCTTTCTTGACCCTATTGTAGTTTCTAATTCATTTTTCATATCTATTTTTTAAAAATTTATTCATAGCTCTTTTTTGTGATGCAATTATAGCCTCAATTATTCTCTTCTCTTGGATTTTTAAATAGTTTGATTCAAATTTTCTAGTTGACATATCTATATATTTTTATATGAAATAAAAATTTATAATATATAAAACACTACTAAATATAAGTATATAACATGAATGAATTAAAATAATAAAACTTGGTTCTATTTATCAAGAAAATAAACTCAATAGGAGACTTGTAGTATTTTGAGAGTCTTTTTCTCCTTTTCAAGTCTCAACTTTTTCACAAACATGCATAGTTAATTTTAAGATTAATCCTTAATAAAAATAAATAAATAAATTATTATTCTTCTCAACTCGATAGTAAGTCTTTTTCTTCCTAAACTTAAATTATCTTTTCACAGAAAACTCAACTTTGAATTATGCTTTAATTAATGTATTATCCACCAAAAGACTAAACCCTAATCTAATTAATAGCTTTATAGAAAAAATACACTTTCTCATCAAGATATATGCAAAAAAACTCTCGAAACTCATAAATCAAAAAATACCGAAAAACAAAAGTAGACAAAAAAAATACATTTCTAATTTAATACAAATCCAAAACAGAATAAAAATATCATCAACACAAATAGAAAGAAAAGCATACTAACCATAAATGATGATGAAATAATTGGTACACACATGCAATATGACATTCAAGGAATGTAATATACGAAAATCGTAAAAAATGACTCTTAGAAGAGATGAAAGTAAGGAGAAACAAGAAAAATCACACATAGATAAGAATATAAAAGAAGAAAATAAAATCAAAATTAATGATAATAAAATAAAGATAATTGATCATTCACTACAAGAAAATGCTTTGTTAGTAACCAATTTTAGTGACCAAAAGTTGTTAGGTACTATAATTACTAATTTAGATACAAGTTTATAAAATAAAAAAAATTATTGGTTACTAAAATAGTTACTATTATGAATAAAAAATTTATAATTGGTCACTAAATTGGTTTTTAAAATTAGCTACCATAGTTTTGGCTACCAAAGAAAACTGGTCACTAAAATTAGCTACCTAAGTTTTGGCTACCAAAATAACTTAGTTACTAAATTGCTCTCTAATTAATTAATGACAAATTTAGTGACCAATTATAATTTTTTATTTATATTAGTGACTATTTTAGTAACCAATAAATTTTAATTTTATAAATTGGTATCTAAATTAGTCACTATAGTGACTAACAACTTTTAGTCACTAAAATTGGTTACTAATAAGACATTTTCTTGTAGTGATTCTCTTTTTCGTAAACAAAATTATAATTTACTAAATAAATATTTTAACTCTTTTAACTATCATTTTTAAAACCAACAAAATTAATAGATACCAGTAATAATTTAATTAATTTTATTCTCAAACACAAGCAAATCACTTTCGCACACTCAATTCAATATCTCACCAATTCTCACACTCTCCTCATCATAGTCCCAAAATTTGGAGCAACATAAAAGCAACAAAAAGGATCAAAATAACAGTAACAATTAATTTACCCAATAGAGGTGAGAATGAAGGTTAAATGTTTACCTCTCTCCTTCTTTTACTACATATTATAATATTATTATATTATTCGACTATCTTCCATTTTAAAAAAAGATAATAATATTTTAATTTATTTTTAATTTATATTTTTAATTATTCTTAAATTATCATATTATATTATATCATTATAAAAGATAATTAAATGATAATTGGAGTGATGAGTTAATAGTGAATTAAAATATTATTATTTTAAAAAAATATAGACATTAAATTATTCTTATGTATATAAGGATAAAAATACTATTAAATTAAAGAAGGAAAAAAAGGTACATATGTGAACTGATTATATTTAAAATACTAATTAAATTGCATACAATCTTTCGTGGGTTATCAACGATGAAAAAAAAAAAAAAAGTAGGATTTTTCCAGATAATTTAAATGATCATATGAGAATGTGACGTTATAGTTGTACTTGAATTGCTGTGATTGCATCTGAATACCTAAGGTTTGGTATCCTCGTCCCAATGCTTTCCCAAATCAGTAAGAGGAGTACATCTCATTAATAGGAATACCATACCTGAGGGCTTATATGACAGGGTGTATATTTCTAAAGAGATAGATGTGAAAGAGAGTGTAAGAATAAATTTGGATAGATATAAATGAATATATCTGGTTTTTTAGGGGATAAATATGAATATTTTTTTAAATGAATTTAGAGGATAAAGTTAGAGGTTAAATATGAATATTTTTTTAAATGAATTTAGAGGATAAAGTAAATAAATTTGAAAATGAATTTCGCGAAAGTTAGTAAATAATTTAAGAGATGTGATAGATTAAATAAAAAGTTAGATTAAATTTTAAAATTATTAAATTATCCTAAATAGTAAAAATAAAATTAAATGATTTTGAATAAGTTAAAAATATTAAATTTTAACAATATTTTAATTATTGTTATTAATTATTATTTATATATATATATATATTAATTATTATATTATATTATTTATTATTAATTTATTATATATCATGCTTAATTGATAAATAAACTCAAACAAAACACATGCTTAGAAAAAGCATGACTTGGAAATTTTAATTCTTTGGTATGCTTATCCTTTATAATCCATAACTTATGCATATACAAGTTATTCTCACGTGACAAAGTACTGTCACGTGTTAGGTCTCTAGTGTGACACGTAACATTGTCATACGTGGTCTTAAGAGTGTTACATGACAAGGTACTATTACGTGTCAGTGTCACTACCAAGTGTCATTGTCTTGATTTCAATTTAGTCTTCACGTATATCTATTTGTTTCAATTTAGTTTCTACGTATGTTTATTTGTTTCAATATAGTATGTCATGTGGAGACTAAATTGAAATAAAAATAATGACATTCAGTAGTTATACTAATACATGGCAGTACCTTGTCACGTGTCACACTAGGGACCTAACATGTGGCTAAAACAAATTCAAAAAAATAAAAATAAAAAAAAAAAAAGAAAAAAAAAAAAAGAGAAGAA
>Ga0214545_1001916_pt1 | contig 39712 bp, 15 predicted proteins | sample CNSS4metaG_FD_160064 | JGI IMG/M metagenome (GOLD analysis project Ga0214545, IMG submission 160064) | Root nodule microbial communities from cowpea collected in UCLA plant growth center, Los Angeles, California, USA - CNSS4 | ecosystem: Host-associated > Plants > Roots > Nodule | place: USA... | reverse complement strand
CTACATACATAAAATAAAAATTAATGCAACAATAATATTAAAAAATCAAATACAATTAGTCCAATTTTACAAATAACAATAAATATAATTTTATTTCGTAATTTTATAAATATTATTATAAAAATTCAATTAAAAAAAGAAATAGGCCAAAAAAACTAAAAAAAATAGTCTAAGATAAAAATTATAATTGCAAATAAAAAAATACAACCAATTATATACATACAATGAAAAAGAGATAACAAACAAAATAATCTCAAAACGATGCAAATGGGGATGAAAACACATAATATTCGGTTGAAAACGCCTAAAATCAATCCACAATCAAATCCCAACCAGTTTGGTGGTGAAAAATGTTCGAAGTTCACCTAGAGGAGGTCGGAATAATGGTCACCATCGGGAAGGATCGCGAAACACTGCAAATGGGGATGAAAACGAAAAATATTCGGTTCAAAACGCCTAAAATCAATCCATAATCAAATCCCAACAACTTTGGTGGTGAAAAACGTTCGAAAATTACCTGGAAGAGCTCAGAATGGTGGTCACTGGTAGAGAAGCTTCGCAAAAAAATGGTGGCGCGACGAAACAGTTAGGGTTTCTACGTTTCGCGTAGAGAAAACCCAAAAATTTACGTCAGGACTGCATGGTCAGACGTTAATTAACGTTGGTACAGAGGGGATTAGACGTTAAATTAAGTTGGGGCAGAATGGGTCAGACGTTAAATTAAGTCGGGGACAGAGAGCTCAGACGTTAATTTTTACATAACGTCGGGGTCTGTGGGTCAGACGTTAAATTATGTCTCTGTTGGAATGGGCAGACGTTAAAAAAGTCAAATAATTCACAAAAATGACACCGGTCATTTTTAATGTGGGACTTTTTCTGGACGGACGTTATATGGGTGACGTTATAGGGCTTTTTTGTGTTAGTGATGTATTAGTTATTTACATTTAGTTGAGTTGAATAGAAGTGATCTAATTTTAGTGGATCTTTATACCACGCGTGGTGAAACTAAAATTGACATGGGCTTAAATGAATGAAAACTAGTTTGGCTCGTTAAAAGTTAATGAGAATCCTAACAGGTTTAAAATCAGAAGGATGATCATGGTCTACAAAATGCCAGATTAAAAACATACGTTTCTTTGTCTCCCATCGTAGAAACATTAGGGATATCAAGTCATATTTAGGATTATGTTAATTTGGCTAAGAGGATGGCTGCACCAAAAGACCATCCTTCTACAACCTTTAGTCAATACCAAAATGGAAACAGTTATGCTTATCCATGCTTGTTTGTCTTTATTGCTTATTAATAAAGATGGGAAACATTACTCCAAAATATAAGTAGCGTACAGAATAAAAATAAGATTACGTACAAACTGATAAAATTTATTTCGACCAATGGTAGACATTCTTGTGGGGTCTTCTTCCTACAATCATGATTGTTGAGCCAATAATGGAATCTCAAGCTGAATCATGAGCTTCAGAAGCCGGTAAATCTTCCTCAAAATTGGGAGGCACTGCAAGGATCGAATTTCTCTCAAAGAAATTAACAGGCTTCAAATCAAAACTTGATGACACAGTAGGCATTATAGGATAGTCCTCTTGACATGGTATGTGATGAAATCCTATTGTGTACCACAGAACTATGTCCTTATTCTCAATTCCACGATCCCTGCATATTAAACATCAAACACTTTCACAAATCAATATGATGAAAGGTAGAATTAGCATTGAACCATGACTTAAGAAAGGTAGAATCATGAAAAGAATGTGTGACCTGTTGGACCACACTTGAAGAGTATCATCTCCTTTGCTCTGGTAAGCTAATAAGCCACCAGCCCATTGTTCACTCTTGTTGTATGGAGTGACCCATATTTGATTGTTGGTAAAAGCTGCTCTTTTCTGTGGTAGGTCTTCTGGATCCAGCAAGCTACCTACTGTGGCACCTGGAACCAATTTGTACCCAACAGGGTTCCCTACCTTTGTTTTCTTCAATGGATTCACCACATGAAACTCATATGGCTCATACAGTTGAAGTCTTATTTGAGCATCTTTCTCTGTCTTTGCCACTTTTCTAACTGCTTTCAAATAACTCTTTCTGGGTGATTCTCCCGGAGCCGTCTCTTGCCTCTTTAAGTTTACCTTAACAAATGAATTGTCTGACCCATCAACATCCATGTCTAGGTAATACGTGATAAAATGGTCATGGATTACACCGATAAGGTTTTCGCTCAAAAGGGTTCCATAAAGATATTCTTTTTCAGGAACTTGGTCCATGTTCTCATAGGTAGTTCCTTTCACCATTAAGATACCACTCAGTCCAACCTGCATAAGACAAATGCATAAAAGTTTCAAATTTTGATTGATTATGTCTCATGTGACTGCCAATTTTCTTCGCTAACCTTTGCTCTGATTAGCCCATCGGTTTGAAATTCCCAATCCATGATGTAGTCATAGTTTTGCAGCATTGCTGCCATCCTAACCACTAGTGTCACCTTTGGCCTTGTTTCTGAAACCTGTCAGTCACCACAGCACGTACCCAAACAAACAAAGTTAAGAGATAAAACAATTTTTATTCACAATTAACGAACAACAGCTCCAAAATAGTCAAAGTTCATAATTTTAAGTGTCCATCCATAATTAGAAACTAAAGTACATGGGGATTTGCTTCTAACAGTGTGTTTGGATTATAAGGTCTTTAACGTTCATTGATTCAAACCAAACACACTCACTCACTCACACACACACACTCTAGTATGAGGTTTGCATGAGAGAAATGCTTACGTTGAGGCTAGCGACGGGGGCTTCAGCATGTCTCCAAGCAATGTCACCAGCATAACTCTCAAAGATGCAAATCATGTTGGGTTGGAGATAAGGTGTTCCATCATAAGATGCAAACACACCATCCATGTAGTAAGCATTTCGTGGACAATCATTCAGAGGGTTGAACTGTTGGAAAAAACTCACACACACTAGAAGAATATGCAATGTAACTCATTGTGGTATTTTTCATTGATGGAGAATACGCTATTATATAGCCAATTACAAACCAAATAATAACAAATCAAACTAAATCTTTATCTAATCTAATCTTATCTAATACCCCATAATATCAAACTAAATCTTATATATTCTAACTAACTAAAATAACAACTAACTTAAATCTAATTAACCAAATATAAAATACCCTATCACTTTGCTAAATAAAAACAACTCTATAATCTAAAATATAATCTAAATATCATCTAACAAAATTAAAGATTATCTAACAAGATTAAAGATTATCCAACATTAACGGCATTGACTGCAACCCATACTCACCAGCATCTATGTATGTCCTAAAGTACCAACCTTCTGTGGGGTCCATGTAGGGCACAAATAGCTCAGATACGAACCCTTTGTACATTACATTTCTCAGCATTGATGTGTCAGGATCCCTCACCTTGACCTGTGAAATTATGATCCCTGCTCTTGGGTCAGGTCTGAGGTGAAATTCCCAGTTTGCCCACTTCACCATGTGCCCATCAACACTGAAGCTAGGACCTTTTGGTTGCTCCAAGGATATTGGATTCAGCAGCCTCATCTCCCCTCTCAGCTTCTGAATGGAGTAACGGTAATCAGTGTTGGAAGCATTAGCCACAGGGATGTTTTTGCCATCATCTGAAACAGCCAGCACCTCTTTACTATCCATGTCAACCAAAGCAGTGAAACCCTCGATTGGTTTCATGTAGAAGTTGACAATGCCTTCTTTGGAATAGCACGTCACCTTCATCAACCTTCTATTCTCCTCCTCCTCCAGTTTCTCATACCCCCCTGAAGACAGCGACGAGCATACCAGGTCATCTAAATTCAGACCACGTTTGGCGAGCGAGTTGTTGAACTCAGGGCACCTGAGGGTAGCCTCTCGCACCCCGTACAGGTCCTCTTCAGTAACCATGGGGTACCCAGAAACCAAACCGGTTTCATGGCTCGTGACATGGCCGATTTCGAGGTCCACAGTGAAAACATGAGAGACCCTATTGACAACTGCAACCACGGAAGCCTTCCTTGGCAAGGGTGGATCACCCTTTTTCCATTTGAGGACTAGTTTTTTGTCTGGTTCTTCAAGGACCACAGAGTTTAGAGTGTAGCTGGACGAGGACTTGAAGAGAGGGTGAGAAGAGAGGATGGTTCTGACCCTGTTGAACTCTTGGATGGTTAGAGGGTCAAGAGGGTGTTGAGGAGTTTCTGATTCAAGGTGATGATAGGTAGGGGATGATGAGTAGAAGGTGTTCTTTGGGATGTACCATCTTGAGTGAAATTTAGAGTTTGGAAGTGATGGAAGATGAAGCCATGTGAGAAGTAAAACTAGAGCCAGAAGAAGCACGAATCGCCATGAGTTTCTGGCTTCCATGTATGGATAGATAGATTGATAAAATGGGTATATTTGGTTTGGAAGAAGAATTATTAAAAATAATGAAAACTTTGAGCTGAATGCATTTTTAGGACATGCTCATGTTTATGGAGTGAGGAAGGTAGAAGTAGGGGTGGCAATGCGGGCCAACCCGGTCCGTTTAGGCCCGCCCCGCATCAGGCCCATTTAGGACCACCCTGCATCAGGCCCGTTTAGGCCCGTCCCGCATCAGGCCCGTTTAGGCCCGCTCCGCATCAGGCCCGTTTAGGCCCGCCCCACGTCAGGCCCGTTTAGGACTGCCCCGCATCAGGCCCGTTTAGGCCCGTCCCGCATCAGGCCCGTTTAGGCCCACTCCGCATCAGGCCCGTTTAGGCCCGCTCCGCATCAGGCCCGTTTAGGCCCGCTCCGCATCAGGCCCGTTTAGGCCCGCCCCGCATCAGGCATGCACAACTCGGGCTGACCCGGCCCGTCCTGCCCCGCATATTTTATGCAGGCTGAAAACACTGGCCCGCCTCGCATACTTCTTGGCCTGCGGGCCGGCCCGCTTTTTTTTTTTTTTAATTTTTATGATAAAACTTTCAATGTTTAAAAATTGGGAAACTTTAAGAAATTCGTAAAATTAAGTAAAGACTTTGGGGAATTAGATGATAAATTGATAATTCAACATTTTCATCATATTCATACTATGACATACACAATGTATTCTTTAAATTTTAGCACATTAAAAATTACATAATATTTGTCTTTTCCAGTTATACAAAAATTTGAAACGTTAATGCAAGAATCCATAAAAGAAGTAATTAATATACATAAGTACAAGTTTTTTTTTTAAATTTTATGCGAGCTTGTGGGCCGGCCCGCACGGGCCTACGGGCTCACTACCCTGACCCGTCCCACTTTTTTTCTGCAACCTACGGGCCGGGCCCGCGGACCAGGTCCTAATTGCCATCCCTAGTTAGAAGACGATGATTCAGAAAGTTTGAGTCGTGTCTGCAACAATGATATATGATAATGATATTTGCATATTAGAATTCCGTATACCGACACTTGTCGTACAAGTCATATTTATTTATTTAAAATTAAAAAACAGAAAAAACAAATACATAGCTATAAGTTACATAAGTAATTAAAATATAAAAACTTTAAATGATACTTAACAGTTTTATAAATAATAAAAAAAATTGCCTCACAAATTGTTGAAAAAATTGATTAAATAAGAAAGTTGATTTGTTTTAATACTATGTAAATATATTAGTAATGAAAAAAAAAATTGAATGAATAAAATTTGTGTTTATAAAAGTACGATATTAAAAGATTTATCGTTACTTTTTAAAAACCTTGAAATTGTAAATATTCAATAATATACATAAAGATTTAAAAAGTTAAATAATTTATTGATTTTTTATGTTAATAACATGTTAGAAATATACAATATTATTGTTTTTCACTAATAAAAAGTTTAACCTTTGCTATTTTAAGTTTTTTACATCAGTTAAAGGTCCTCTTAACAAAAGACATTAACTTGAGGTATATTGTAAAGACAACAACGTCAATTTGTGCGTTATTATTTTTTTTTAAATTTTTTGTGTTAATATTTTCCTTCATTGAAATCATTGAAAATTAATATACAATTCAAGAAATAACCTCAAAAATTTTCAAAATTTTCCAAGTAATCAGTATCTTAAATAAAGCTATAAAATATGGAAAAATGAGTGAAAAATACTACCAAAAAAAAAACCTTAGAGTTTGTGACTAATTTGAAGTTTTTAACCCTAAATTTTCACAACTCTGAATATGTGACCAACATCTTAGACCTAAACACTCAAGATTCAAATACAAAAAAAATTTGAGTCAAAATGCAAAATCACAAAAATGCAACCTGTACGGTACATGTGAATGAAAATATCAACCTTAATGTGAAATGCAATCGGGGAGAATGAAAACTTGAGTCTAAATCAGGGACTCCTTTATAATAGACAGTAAAGGACGTCAAACTTAGGGCCCATAGACGCTAAAGGATGTAGGACCTAGGGCTAATAGACGTTAAAGGGCATCGGACTACCCTTGGTCTGACATCAAATTCAAAATTGATGTTTGTTATGAGGATGTCTGACGTCAATTTTGACAAAATATTTACAAAAATGTCACCGCCCATTTTAACGTCAAATTTTGCTACATTTGACATGAAACTAGTGACGTTATAAAACCCTTTTACATTAGTGATTGAGAGTTGAATATCAAATAGTAGGACTCCTGAGATAATTGTTTTTTATGTACCATGGTGTTTGACAATACAACCATCACTTTGGAAGACTTCGTTTTCCAATGTTTATTTCAATCCAATTCTTAAAGATTTGGACGACCTTTGAAGCTTTTTTTATTTGTTGGATTGTGGTACACTTATTGACCTCTATGTGTTTGTTCATAATCTTTATACCTAAGATTGCCAAACAAATTATTGTAGGCTCCATTTCATCCAATTTGTACACAAGATTAATCTATATGTCAAAATCATAACAAATATGTGTACAAGCAATAAACACATTAGAATATACTAAGTGCAATTTTTGGAACTTCCTATAATTGCACCATCGTTTGTCTAATCTAGCGACACGTTTTCTTACTAGTCAAAACTCTTTTGGGTTAATCATCTCCTTGACCAAGAACCTCTTGTTACTTTTGTCAAATTCAAATACTCTGAGTGTTTGATTTTGAATGTGCAATCATTGAAATGGGTGAAATGCCAAGAAGGGGGGTTGAATCGGCTAATTAAAAAATAAGGTAACTTTTAAAAGCTTAAAACAATTTTAACTTGAATTAAATCAACCAGAAGATGCAAAAGCTGTTAGACTGCACACTTTTAACCGATCAAAAATAAAGACAATCGATTGATTTCATTAAATAGATATAGTACTGTGTGAATCAACAAATTAAATCACAAAAATAATCAACTAAAAAACTAAACTGCAGAAATGGGAATTTGTGATTTAAACCAAAAACAATATGAAAGATCAAACAAGATTTATTCCAATGAGTAATACAAATATGAGCAAAGCTTCAGATCATGCCAGAACACACAAGAATATTAAAAAGATGGTTCAAACCAAATTTCTTTAAACTTTAAAGTGCAAATCAAGTGAGAAGAGTTAGAGACAAGCACAATACACAAGATTTTTATACTGGTTCACTCAAACCTGAGCTACATCTAGTTTGCCAAGGCAACCCGAGCCTGACTTGACACTATTTCAAAAGATTTACAAAGTTTACAAGATTACACTTTCAAAATATGCAAAACTACAACCTATGACTCTTGAATCACACAAGAATCAACACAAGCACAACAAGTCTACCCTTGCAGACTTGGAAAACCACCAGGCACAACCCAGAAGCTTGAAAAAGATCAAACCTAAGTGGTGGCACAACCTAGCCTACCAAACCTCTTCCTCCAAGCTTTAAAAACCATGCAAAAACCTCCAAGAAGGATCTAAGATCAATCTTCAACATATGCACATCAATATGATCATGAAAGAGAGAGTATTCCACGAATTCTAGAAAGTTTCGCACTCAAAATGGTAATCCTTACCTCTCTTTCGAGAAAAAACACACTTTATAGTCAAACTGTTATGAATTCAACATGTTGATTTTTGAATCAATTGGTTGGTTTCACTTATCTTAAGTGAAATCAGTCAATTCCAAAATAAATCAACTGATTGAATATGTAACAACTAAAGCTATTACAGGAAACCTTTTAATTTGTTAAAAAGTCATTCAATGAATTAAAAGACATCATTTAACATGTTGAAAAACATTTCAATAGATTAAAAGACACAAATAAGACCTCATACATATATACAATGCTAAATGGTTTACAATATGAATTCCAATCTTCAAGCTTGTTTTCTTCATGACTAATCCACATATAGCACATGCACATAAGGCTTGATCAACGTGAAACACCAAATCTTCACACCTTCATCAATTTAAACATGGTTCCAACATGTTTCAAGGTAATGACTTCATGTTTCTCCATCAAATCTTCAAGCACCAAATCATCCAAGCCATTTGCGCTTATAGAATGAACATTATCTAATGCCTTTGATGCAACTTCGGATTATACATGATCAACATTAATCATTGTTATAACTTCCCTCTATCTTTTTGTAAAAAAAATGTTACATCGAATATATATATTGGAAGATTATTTTAGGATTGAATTTATTTGTCAACTAAGTTGATCATTAAGTGACCTCATCATCTACCATTCCATGCAAATGCCAACTTATTTCTAAAAATTTCATCAATCCAATTTTATCTGTCAACTAAGTTGATCATTAAATGACCTCATCATCTACCATTCCATGCAAATGCCCACTTATTTCTAAAAATTTCATCAATCCAATTTGGTGCTTCTAGATTGACTTTCCTTATTATGTTGTAATAGTAGTTTGTGCAAGAATGTCATTTTGTATGTTGCATACACAATGAAACAATGAAACAAGTTAAGATACAAAGTAGTTAATTTAATTTTAAAATTTTGTTTTGAGAGAATAATTATTTAATTATATTTACAAGGTCTTTCTTAAGTGTTGTACTCTTGAACTGCTTAATAAAATTGTGTGCAATGTGACAAATGCAACCTACATGTCCAAAGTTACCTTCATTCCATCCACTCTCCTCTCGTGCATACGAATAATAAAAGGAGTTGTAAGAAATTTTCACCCAAATAACACACTAAAAGCAAGAGTTTCCACAAATAACATAATAGCATAATGTGCCACGTACCTATGTAGATAGCATTATTTATCTTTTAAGATAAAAAATGGCACATTTGTACCTTTATTTTTATCCAAATAACATATTGTGCCAAATAATTACCAACTAACAAGACTTATTATAGTAGTTTAGAATTCAATTTGAATTCTTAACATGATTAGATGTAATTTTATAAAAAAATTAATTCAAAATTCAATTCCTGGTTGCAGGCAAAAATTGAGTTTGGTGATGGGCTTCCTGATGTAACATCCCTTAAAGTTTTATATTTCCCGTGTTTTGGGAAATTGGTTATATACAATGCGGCATTTATTGTATTTTCCAATTTCATTTATTTAATATCAGTAATATTCCTTAGGGATGTTACACCTGACACTTGATTGACCACTAAGTGTATTGAAGCTCTGAAGCAAGAAGGTTTTGAGGTGAACATCATTTTCCTATTTGTCACCTTTCACTAATATTGGCTTTTGTATATCCTATAGTTACCAGAACTCTTTCTGTTTGGTCAATGAAGCAGTGTATTTTGTTCTTTCATTCTGTTTAAAAGTAAAAATTTAAATACATTCATTAGTCTTACTTTTATCCTTTCATTTTAGTTTTTCAAGTTTTTTCTAGTTCATTAAGCCTCTAGTTATCAATAAGTATATATAAACTGGAAAATTATTTTTTAACAACAAATAAGGAGTACTATAGTTTTGATATAATACATTTTATATATTCTATTTTATTACGGTAATTATTACTGTTTTGGGTGTAAGGGTTGAACATCTACTAAAACAATTCACCGAGTCTTCTATCCTTCGCTCTAGTTGTTCGTTCCTCCAATCGTGTGTACTTGCTAAGGGCACTTTGATGCTTAAGTCAGCTAAGGGCATTTTGATGCTTAAGTCAACTAAGGTTTGATGGGTCGAAAGAAATAAATGTTATAGTAAATGTGAGAGAAAAGTCCTAACAACCATACCTTTGACTTGTATTTATAGTTTTCTACATAAGTCTGTGATTAGGGTTGGTCTAATCAAAGCCCAGTTTCCTTTGTTAAACCTAATTACTGACCTATTTACAACAATTACGAAGCTGCTTATTTATTCTTTCTATCATTTGGTGCTGCCTCCTAGGCAACGTTGTTATGCAAATGACATAACACGTTATTGGGAGGAGATCGCTTGACGATCGAGCAACCAATAGTTGTTACTCATAACTTGTATAAATGGACCCAAGGTGGAATCCTAGGGTAGTCCAACTGCAAACATTGCAAGGTGACCGTTGAGCGACCGAGCGACTACTGATTGCTGCTGCATAATTTGGATAACTGGACCTTAGGGTGGAGTCCTGGGGGCAGTCCAACTGTTGGCTTTGGGTGCGATACTCTTCAAAGTTGATGTTGTTCATAACTTGCAAACCTTTTTTGAAGTAATCTCAACTGACTGGCGATCGAGCAATCCGTCACTACCGTATGTGTTACATCAACACTAACAGACCACAATCGAGGAAAGTCATGTTGTAACCTACGTTAGACAAATCTTCTTTGAAGTAATCTCAATCGACCGGTGGTCGACTAACCAATCATATATATAGTACAATTACTATTATTTTTCTTGTACAATCATTTATATTTTTCAAATGACTTGTATTTTTGAATTACACCACAAACTCTCCATTCTCTATTATTTAATTACTATATCTTTTTCTTAAAGGAGTATAAAGGAATCATGTCAATTTCTCACTTGTTATTTCTTATAGATATAAAGGAGTTTATAATGTGGGACCATTTTAATTTACCTTTCATTTCAATTCTCGGACCATTCTAATTGGTATTTTATAACCTTTCATCTTGCTAACATCTTTTCAACAAGAGGACTACTTGTTACTTTGATTTTGATCTTCTAGAGTTTTAATGACCTTCCACTTACATATTTTATTGAGTTTTGATATGTTTGATGTGAAGAAAGGTTTTTTTGCTGGTAAATATTGTTAGAAGAAAGGTTCACTTTAATGCTCTTTTACTATATTTTGACAAACCTTATCCTATTATATATTTGTGGATTACCCTCTAATGCAATCTCAAAACGTGTGAAATGAACTAATGATTAACAAATGTTATTAAAATAAATAATCAATTTAGTAGAAGAGGAACAAAGGCAGCAAAGAGAGAAGACTGAAAGTGTTGATTTAGCGTCAAACTCTCAAAATAGGAAGAGAAAGAAGAATATATAAGGATGCTGCAGAAAGCACTTCTCAATAGAGGTTTCCTTTGGAGTCGACCTCTAAGTGATAATGAAAGATTTATATATGTGGGCGATGGCAACAAGGTCATAATATAGGCTATTGGAACATTAAGATTACAGTTGAAAATTGAATTTTGTTTGGATTTATTTTAGACTTTTGTTGTATCATCTTTTAGGAGAAACTTAATTTCTATCTCTAGTTTGGAAAATTTTGGTTTTTCTTCTTCATTTGGAAATAATAAATTAAGTGTTTATCAAAATTCAAATGTTGTTGGTTTTGGTTCTTTAATTGATAATCTATACTTGCTAGATGTAGTTAGTTCCAATAAAGACATTTGTCATATTAATTCTCGTGGTACGAAGTGTAAAATAAATGAGAACTCAGCCATTTTATGGCATAAATGTTTAGGCCATATCTCTAAATAGAGAATTCAAAGGCTAGTGTTAGATGAGATTTTTAAACCCTTAGATTTATGAGAAGTCCCAATCCTTATGACATTTTAACTTTTAAAGCTGAAGTTTAACGTCAAGTTGGAAAGAAAATTAATGATGTCAAATATGACCGTGGTGGTGAATATTACGGTGTCAACACCCGATTTCGTCCGGCTTAATAAAAATAATAGAATAATTAATAATAAAAGTATATTTAAAAAAAAACTAAACAAATAAAAAATAAAAAAAATAAAAAAAGTAATTTTTTCTTTTTTAAATGATAATAATAATAATAAATAAAAAGAAAAATACTGCTTTAATCTTTTATGTATTTTCTTTTGATGCTTTAGCCTAAAATACTCTATCCACCTAGATCATTTTTTTTTGCAGCTAATAGCAGCCCAAAATTTAATATTCTCACCCCTGTTCTAGGATTTGTCGTTTCTACTCTAGATAAAGAAGTTAGTCTAATAATTAGAAACAGAATTTGTTCTAATATTTAGAGTCATTTACTCTGATTTTGTGATCTGATTTTATGACACCTCTTCTCCAGATAAAAAAGTAGTAATATGATTCTAAGCAATATCTCTTACTAATTAGAATCAATTTTCATGATCATGTTTGATTTTGTGCTCTATTTTTTCTGTGATTTGATTTCCATAATGTGATAATATTAAGACCAATTCTTGCCTTTTAATTTTCTTTATAATCAAGACTGAATTTATTACGAGATTACATTAGATTTATAATTTTGTTTATATAAACCCATCAAGCAAAAGAATAAAAACATTTTTTTCCCTCGAAATTCTGGAGACCTCTCTCTTACCCTAAGCACACAATTTCTATTAACCCTCGCATATAAAAAACCCACTCACCTTCAATCAACACCCCCACGTGCTTCTTGGTGTTCCAACGCAACTATTGTAAATCCAATCTCTCGTCCAGGTTCACAAATTTTAATTCTTGTTGTGTTATGTGGTCTTTGTTGAGATTTGGTTATGATCTTTGTTGAAGTTGATGTTTTCACCATTTCTTCTTGGTGTGGAAAAAGCATTACTATCATGCATTTTGGGGTTCATTAGTTATGAATAAGTGAGCGATCTCATGTTTTAACATTTTATGAATATGTTGTGCCATGTTTTTCATATTAAGTTTTTTTTTATAACTTTTTTATTTATTTACAAATAATAAAATAATATATTTAATCCTAAACGTTATTTCCTAATCTTCTATTTATTTATCTATTTATTTTTCTAATGTTTTCATAAATTATGGATATATAATAGTCACGCTTTTTTGGTATCATATCTTATTTCATAAGTTTTTCTTTAAAGAAAATAATAATAAATAAATAATTTAAATACCCTTTTAACTTTTAAAATGTATAAGTGCTCGTGTGATCGCTCACGTCGTCTTAGTACTTAATACCTTAACTCTTCTATAAGATTACTAAAAAAAAATACAAAATTTTCAAATATTAAAAAAAATGATATCAACATCTTCGAACAAATTGTTTTCTTTAAAAATTTTTTCATAAAAAACTACATGACCCTGATTCTCCATTATGAATGAAGATACGTAGGAGCAAAGATTAATCCTTGTCGGACCCAAAAAAATAAAAATCTTTTTTTTTGTTTCTTTTGAATTTTCTTGTTTTATTATTTTGGAAAATAAAGATTTAAAAGAGACCACAACCATTTGTATTCTAATTAAAGGTATCGTCTTAGGACGGGCGTGGTAGGGTGCTAACACCTTCCTTACGCATAAGCAACTCCCGTACCCAAACTCTATTTTCGTAGACCTTGCTTTTTTTTATGGTTTTCCATAGTTTCCTATAATAACTATGGTGGCAACTCCAAAACTCTTTTTAATATTTTATTTTTGATTCGTCATCCTGTCGCGATTTCGGTTGTGACATACGGTAGATATGATGGATCAGGTGAACAACGTCTAGGGATTTTCGCACTTTTCCTAAGGGAATGTGGCATTGTTCCTCAAAATAATATTCATGGTAAACCAAGCATGAACGGTACTGCAGAACGTAGAAACATGACTCTTATAGATATTGTGAGAAGTATGATTAATCATTCTTCCTTACTAGAGTCATTGTGGAGAGAAACACTTAAAACTGCAGTTTATCTCTTAAATAGGATACCAAGTAAAGTAGTTTGCAGAATCCCGCACGTGCTCTATCGGTTGTGGCCGATAGGTATGGCAGCAAGTCACCTTGAAGTAATCCTTAGACGTTGTAGACCACGAATAATCTGATTGGGGTTCAGATGGTAGGAATTAAAGAATGGGGCAATGTGAGATGTCTATGTTATGTATAGTCTCATGTGTTTATATGCTTATATTACTGTAACTTTATATATGTGATTTAATTGTTAAGCTCACCCTATCTGCGTGTGTGTGGCGATGATCGTGTACGCGGTACATGGGAGCAGATGTTGTTGATGCAGGTGGCTCAGGTGACGCTTAGCCGCGGAGAGGGGTTAGACTTGGGAAATGCTTATGTTTTCTTTATTGCTTTTGAAAACAGTTGTAAACCCTGATGGGTAATTTTATAACATTATGATTTTGGAATTCTTAGACTTTATTCGATTGTTTAATAAAGTTTTAAATTTTCCTGTGTTTTGGGAAAATGAGGTATTATTAAATGCGCGTTGTTTTTATTTATTTATTTTATTTATTTAATAATCCATAATATCTTGACGGGATGTTACACCAAGCCTAAAACATTTATGCATTTGAGGTTATCTAGCTAAGGCGCATCCTTACAGGCCGCATGAAAGCAAGTTGGAATCAAGGACTGTTAGTTGTTATTAGTAGGCTATCCTAAACGCCCTTAGGGCTATATATTTTACAATCCCACTATTAAATCATTCTTTGAGACGAGAAATGCAATATTTCTTGAGGATGTTGAGTTTGGGAAGGAAAAGAACATAAGGAATGTTGTCTTTGAGGAGGAACCTGTTGTTGACAATGATCAAGTCCATATGCCTATTACCATTCCAGTACCTAACCTAGTAATAGATGACAATGATGGATTCATTCATGACATTGTTCCAACACAAGACAATGTTAAGGTTCTCACTCAAATACCAATAGAACAAGCTCAACAACCTCAAGAAGTGCCATTAGAAGATCCACTAAAGAGAGGAGAAATGTGATTCGAGATGATTATATTGTGTTTCTCCAAGAACATGAGGGTGACATTGGTTTAACAAAGGATGATCTAATCAACTTCTGTCAAGCTATGTGTAGTTCTAACTCTTAAAAGTGGATTGATGCCATGAAGGATGAGATGAAGTTTACGCAAGAGAATAAAATTTGGGATCTCGGGGAATTACCTGAAGGTGTGAAATTGTAAGTGGATATTTAAAACCAAGAGGGACTCAAAAGGTAATATCGAGAGATATAAGGCTTGTTTAGTTGTTAAAGGCTTCACTAAAAAAGAAGGCATTGATTCTAAAGAAACCTTTTCTCCAGTTTCTTCAAAGGATTCTTTTAGAATAATAATTGCACTAGTAGCTCATTATGATTTAGAGCTCCATCAGATAAATGTTAAAACCGTGTTTCTAAATAATGGCAATGAAGAAACAATTTATATCATGCAACCAGAAAATTTTATATATGATGACTAATAAGTGTAAAGAATAAGTAAATTTTTCATATGAAATTGACACTTATCATGTATCAAATGGAGCTATTTATATATAAAACAAACCTCCTTAAACTCAAGATACAAAATGAGGTATTGAGAAATAGAATTTTATGAATTGTAATGATATTTTGTTGTTTTGCAGTAAATATAAAAGAAAATATCAAGAATGCAGCTGAGCCACAAAAGTTGACAAGACAAGACAACATATTTCAACTTTCTGATTGAGCACAATAAATGAAGATGAGGCTCACAAGGAAACCTTCCTTGTAAGGAAATCTGGAGCACAAAACCATGAGACTGAGCAGCCAAGAAAACCCTCTTAAAAGGGAAAGGTCACGTGCTAAGCACCAAGACAAGGGGCTGAGAAAGAAACCCACTTGTGAAGAAACCCCTATGGTTGAGCACTATACAAAAATTTCTATAAATAAAGACCTCATGTCTTCATTCTAGGCATTGAGTGGTGTCAGAAATGTAGTAGTATGAGAGAATAAGGCTTGTGAAGCAGAAAGGAAATCCTCTAAGTGTAAATCTTATGTGTAGATGCTGTTGGAATTGCATTGTAATATTCTATGAGTAGCTGAACTCCCTTGTGTCCAATTTTGATGTAATCAATTCTAATTCTATATACTTCTACTTCTTTCACTTGGACTATTCTTGGACTATTCCCAACATCTCCCCTCAAGGGTGAGTCCCTTGTTTTTTTTTCTTTTTTTCATATGGTATATTTCCCTTCAGGTGTATGAGTGACCCCTTTGGTTATGGTTATGCGGTCAGTCACATCGGTGACCCCTTTTTTGTTATGGTTATGGTTATGCAGTCAGTCACTCTGAACCATCGGCTCTAATACCACTGATAGGTTATATTTTTTCATATATGGTTTATAGTCATAGTCATGGCATAGTTATAGTCATTGAGAGATTGTGGTTCTATATGGTTATATGACATTAGTCTTACACATATAAGACCTTAGACACCACTTTTACACCAAAACCTTAAGGCAATGTTGTTATGGGTCTTTATTCTTATATAGTGTTTAACTACCACTGATAGGTTATATATATTTCATATAGGTTATGGTTATAGACATTGCAAAGTTATGGTCATTGAGAGATTGTGGTTCTATATGATTATATGACATTAGTCTTACACATATAAGACCTTAGACACCACTTTTACACCAAAACCTTAAGGCAATGTTGTTATGGGTCTTTATTCTTATATAGTGTTTAACTTTGTCTATTATATCCAATGTGGGACTCTGACTCACACTTGGACTATTCTTGGACTATTCCCAACAATTTGTCATATAAAGTTTCACGTATTTATTTCTCCTAACATAAGAGATCACTAAATCTAAAGAAAATATTAGTGTCATTTCTATTCTTAATAGTTTTTTTTTTTTAATTTCAATTAAGTTATAATTGTACATAAATTATTTTGCAAGACATTTATTTGTTTTTCCATCTTTTTATTTCTTATTCTCATATATTTGTACCATCTTTTTGCACAATTTATAATTATTTTACTTTCATTTATATCAAATTCACTTTAAAATTTAATAGATATAACTTAAAGAATATTGACCCTTTATCTCCAAATTTAATGTTATAAGTTATTTGCTTTCCGTGTAACTGTTTTTATTTTATTTTTAATAAAATAAATATATAAAGGTAGATGGCACGTGATATAATTAATCGTGTGCATTTTGTTCAATTAAAATTCAAAAATATATATTCGTATTAAAAATAAGAGTTTATAACATTTCAAATCAATCTACAATCTAAATAGAAATTAAGTAATTATTTTTTTCGCATTGAGCTTTTAAATGCTAAAATAACTACTCTTTTATGTTAAAAAATTAATCATTCATCCTAATTTTTAATCCCGCTTGCTCCGCTAAGAAGAAAAGAAATGATTTTGGATGTTCTGAATTTCAGGTTTAACCTTCTCATCTTTATTTTACATCACTCTTATAGTAACGTCAATGCACACAAAAGAATAATCTAAATGCTATAAAATTAATAAAAATAATTTTTAATGTTCCGATATATTCAATGGTTAAATATGTTTTTGGTCCCTTAAGTTTTAGTGAATTTTATTCCCTCTTCGAAACTTGATACCAATAAAGTCCTTCATCTTTAGAAATGTATGAATTTAGTCCTTTTTACCAAATTTTGTTAAGTTTATTTGACATTTTAAATGCATTTTATGATAATATTTAAGTTAATATTGAAGCAAAAGTGTGTCAAATAGTGTAAACAATTCAAATATTATCATGAAATGCGCTTGAAATGTCAGATAAACTTAATAAAATCTGATAATAAAGACTAAATTCACACATTTATAAAGATAAAAGACTAAATTGGTATCAAGTTTCGAAGAGGGACTAATTGCAAAATTCACTGAAACTTGAGGGACCAAAAACATATTTAACCCTATATTCAATAATATCACATCTTACTGCTTAAAGATTAGAGATTAAGATTAAGAATAATTTAAATAATTTATTATATAATAGTAATTATTATAATTATTATTATTAATATATATGTATAATTACTATATAATATATATATATATATAATTAATATATATAATTAATTAATATATATAATTATATATATATATATATATATAATTATATATATATATATATCACGATTACATATAAAGCAAATCAATTTTTATACATAGGAACAATGAAATAATTTTAACATGATGAATTGTTTTTCCTTGCATTTTTTTCACCTTAGAGAGTGCCAAAATCTGCAACTCATGCGCAAATTCATCATCTCAAATCAGCGCAAATCAGTAGAACCAAACACAAACACGTTCGCAACTCACTTTCTATCCGCATGGACAGTACTCATGTGGATCCAAATACGGCATTAAAGATAATAAAACTCTAAATAATTAAAATATCGCTTAAATACTTAAATATTAAAATTAGAAATAATTTAAATATATTTTTCTCTTTTTATCATGTGATACATCTTTTAAAGATAACAAAACTCTAAATAATTAAAATACTGCTTAAATAATTTTTTAATTTCTAAATTTTAATACAAAATTAAAATTTGTTCATGTTTTAAATTTTGATATAGTTTGTTTGTCAAATTTTAAAAATTAGTATATATAATCATTTTAATCCAACCACATTAAATTTTTGGATAATAATATGTTGATCCATATTTTTTACTCACTATTAACCATCCACTTTAATCACCCTTAAATTTTCACATCATACCACTAAATATAATCAAAATAGATAATTGAGATAATTGAAGAGTGATTGGAGTAGTGCATTAAAAGTAAGTCAAAAAAAGTGGATCAAAGAACCATTATCCTAAATATTTTTAACCCGCCAACAAGCTCACATATAATATTATTTATACCACAGATAACTTAAATATCAGTCGTTTAATACATAAAAAATATTTAAGATAGTCATTGACTAAATCTATTCAATTTTAAAATTTAAAAGCAAAGATGTATATGTTGATGTTGCGTGGTACACCCAATAAGTCTAACTTCAGGAGTTGAAGTCAAATACAGTTTAAATACTTCTTACTCTCTTAATCTTTCCAGACACCTTTTAAAAACAAAACTATAACTGAGTTTCACACTCAAAAATAGATAATATCTTAAAAACTATGCAAATTCACCCTCTAAAAATAACTCCGGAACTTATGAACAGGATCCAAATAGTATCCAAACTTAACGTTTCTATAACCATATTTATCCATTAAACTATAAGGAAGAAAATACTTCGTACACATATATTAGCCCACTAATAAATTCAATATCAACAAATAATAAAATCATTATTCAAAACCGACAATCCTGCAACTTTTCTTAAATTACTTTTCTTCACCAAACGAATTTGTTTTCATTTTTATTTGCGATGAACGAAATAAGTTGTGCAGTATGAGTGAGTCCCACTCCACTCTCTCTCTCTCTCTTCTCTAACCGTCTGTGTTATCTGATTGGCTCCACAGAACTGCATGTACTTAATGGGATAAAGTGATGCATCGATTTACGAGTTCTACAACACCAAGATGAGACAAGTTTTTGTTTGTTTTCCTTTGTTGTTAAAGATGGCAAAAGAGAAAGATCTGAAACTAAAGCTCATTTTCTCTTCTTTTTTACAGCAACACCAAGAGCCATAACAAAGTCACTTCTTTTACACATCACACACTCAACTTGTGCTCATACCATTTCAACCAAAACATTACAATAATATTCCACTTTCTCTCTCACATCCATTTCTTTCGTCTTTTCCCCTTCGTTCATAGGTCAACATCCATTCCCTGTCACCACCTATAACTATGCCATCTTAACATTCTTTTCCACTCTCTCCACCACACCACAATCATCAAATCACTTCCAACTTTTTTTCCTTTTTTTCTCAAATTACTATCATAAATCCATACTTATATATCTATCTATCTACCTTATGTTTTTGCTTTTTTCTTTCAGGGAGACACAGTACTTTTTGGAGATCTTATATTGACCAGAGATAACACAAGTTTATAATATATAAGTAATATAGATCTCGCTTTATAAATCAGTTTTGTAGAATTAAGTTAGGCTTAATATAATATCAGAATTATGAGCTAGAACCTATCATAACTAGATTTATTGTTTGTTTAACCTATTGTACTACCCGAAAGATTTAATATTTGTTATAAGTAAGTTCAAATTTCATTTTATAAATCAATTTTGTAATAATTAAATTAAATTTAAAGTCAACCTTTTAACAATATTATCGAAACATAAGTCTTTTACAACACCACTTTCAATCCAAAAATTTAAGATAATAAATATATGAATTTTTATCCTTATATAATATTTAATTAGAAACAAACTTTGAGAGTCTTTATCTCCCATTTTTTGTTATATTTATATAAATTGATATATAATTTAAATTACTTTGTTTTTGAATTTAAATATATCTGATATATTAAAAACTTGTATGTATTTATATAAAGATTTTAATATTCCTAAAATATTTGTTAAAGATCAATTATTTATATAAAGATTTTAACATCTTCAAAATATTGTTGAAATTCTATAGTTAATTTAATTTTTTTATTTGTATTGAATGTGAAAGTTAGACTTCCATGTGAATTTCTAACACTCTTAACAACCGTCTTAACTTAAGCATCATATTTCGTGAACATTATTCACAAATAAATATATATGGTGATAAAACCCTCTTAAGAATCTGTCATAAATTCTGTTTGATTGGGTGTATAGAACTTTATATACTGAAAATGTGGTGTGTGATAGTGTGTGTGCTGATTAAGATGAGACAGAAAAAAGAAGGAAGAGGGAGACATGTAGGGAAATTACCCGATGAACCCTATAAAGTGGTGAAAATAAAATATTAAATATGTTTGTGCTCATCTAATAATAATAACACCTTTTAATGCTTTTCACAGCAATTATTCCCTCATGATTGGTGATTTGTAAAGGTAGTGATTTGGCTGAAAATAAAAATTGTGTGAAGTGCTATAAAAAGATTAGGTCAATTTATATTTTTATGTATGTATGTACCTTTGTTCCCATTATACCTTACAAGCAAGAAGCAATGTTGATGATCATCACATGCAAATGTTTGATTGTTTCCAGAAATAGAGCATTCATTACCTTCAGCCGTAATTGTTTGAGAAGGGTAATTGGTGTTGATTTCTAGAACAATAATTATTGATTTGTTGATTGTGTTGTGTTATATATGCTGTATATTATTATTATTATTATTATTATTATTATTATTATTATTATTATTATTATTATTATTATTATGCTAATTAAGTTATTTATTACTTGTGGTCTAAGCAAGTAACTAAAAGAACATACATTAACTGGTGTTTCTTTATCTCTTTTTTGTTTTTGGCTTTGAAGACCAAATAGAGATGGACCCACCAGAATCTTGAAATGACCCCCCAATAATACCAATAATATATATATTAACAAAACTATTTTTTTCACCTACGAATTTAAACTTTATTCAAATAACATAACGATAGAATTAGGTATATGGAGAACCAAATCTTGAACGATTATTTTTTGTCATTTTTTTTTTAAATTTCTTCTTTCTTAAGGATGTGTTCATATCGGGGAATTATTATTTGAGGAAATCAATTCGTGGATGAGCACTTCGTTCATTTTAAGGAATTTGCGCGTAAATACAAGTATAGATGTGCGTGATATCGAAAATTCACCGTCCACTCACTCTTCACCAAGAGATTTGCATGTAAATAATATAGTAATTTTGTAATTTTACAAGAATAACCCTATCATATGTAGTGGAGAATGACGTGAGTGAAGGATTTTATCCTAGCAAAGTTGGAACGGATCCAAGACATGACTTATGAGAAGGGATATGATCTCACATCACTTGGATTCAATCACACATCATTTGGTTCTTTTTTTCTTAAATTTTAGTGGTTAAAAAATATTAACAAAATAATTTACTCATACAAATATCAAATTATATTACTTATTACATAAAGGGCAAAATGGTAATCTAATCAATACTTAAACATATTTTTTTATTTATCACATCAATCAAATTTTTCACCAACTTTTATAAATTTTATTTTTAAATCTACTCATAATTGTAAGGCCCCATTTTATTGCGTGTCATAATGTTAATGACTGCCACACTGTTGGGCCTAAAGGGCTGGCCCATAGGGTGCCAAGGCCCTAAAGCAGCCAAGGTCCCTCAATTGCAAGTCATTCTGAAAAATTAGTGCCCTAACTCACCCATTTTCTCTCCACAGAACCTCTGCTAGGGTTTGGAGATCTACCCAAGTTCAAGTGAGCTCAACTTCTGTCTCCCATTCACGTAAGTTAGTTCTCGAACCTAGCTCTTTCTAAGTTGTTTTCGTGATTTATGTCGAGACTCACTGTGTGAATCTAATCTCCTTTGTCGTGTCATTGTTTCAGTTCATAGATATGCCTTTGGAGCTACTGGTTTCGCTGGCTTAAGAGTCGAAGTCCAATATTAGCCCTTTTCCAGGTAAAGGAAGTTAGGGTTCCGTTAAAGCTTTGATTTTTCATGATTTCTTTGATGATATTACGTGATTCATGGATTGTTTACTGCTTTGAGCTTATAAAATGTTGTATTGTGTTGTTTGGGCTGTGTTATTGGACTGTTGCATGAGAGAACAATGGGGAGCATTGGTTTTCTCGCCCAAGCGAGCATGTCTCGCCTAGGCGAGATCAACAGAGGCTCGCCCAAGCTACTTCACGCGAGTAGTCGCTCAGGCGACCCACGTTCTTTCTGAGCGAGCGAACATCTCGCCCAAGCGAGAGGGGTCTCGCCTAAGCGAGATCCCGCGTGAGGTTACTGTTCCCCCTTTTCGAGCCCTCGCCTAGGCGAAGGGGGCTCGCTTGAGCAAGAGTCTCTCGCTTGAGCGAGACCCTTTAGCCTGAGCAAGGAGTTGGGCGAGGGCAGTGTGGTGTTTGGTTGTTTCTTGTTCTTGGATGGTTGGCACTTGCTTGGATATAATTGTTATGGTAAAAATATGTGATGAACGATATGTATGAGTGATGTGATTCATGGATGGTGAATGATGGGTTTGGTATGAATTTGGCATGTAAATTAAATGAGATGGTTGGTATCAAAGAGGCATGGCATTGATATGAAATACAAAGGATGAGTTGGTATGGATTCAATATTTGGATCTGAACGAGGATTGGTTGAAAAGGGTTGGCATGAGGTTATGTGTATGATAAATATTACCTGATTGATTGAGCATGATTGGTCTATGTCAGTACGTAATTCCTTGAAATCTCTAGGTCAGATTTCAGGGTAGTGCTTCAGTGGTCGGGACGTAATTCCATGGCCCTTGTTAGTGGGTGCCCATGGTGGTGCCCCATCTATATAATTTGGTAAGGATTCAAGGTAAGGTTGCATCCTGACACTCTAAGGAGTCAGTTAGTCTCACTTAGAGCGGACTGACTCTTGTGATGAGAGTAGTAGGAGGCCTGAAACTCATCAAGGACTAACATTGTGTGTGGGGGATTGAATCATTGTAACACTTGTAACACATAGCTCGGGGGTGAGCAGCTCGGGAGTGAGCAGGGTAATCCACCACAAGTGCAAGCATCCACTGAATCCGACCAGATTATATGTATCCGGATGAGTCGAGTCGAGTCTTAGTGTATTGATTGGAAGTTCATAACATGCTTGGATGATGTATGTATATCGGACTGTGAAAGTATATCTGATTGTATGATAAAATCTTTTTGGCTCTAGCTTACCCTTTGCTTGTTTGATTGCTCTGTATGTTGTTCTTCTACCTTTGCGATGATCATCAATTTATTGATGGGAGCAGATGCGAGAGGTACTCATGGTCAACAGGGGAGAGATGATTCCGCTGTATAGTCTACCTGGGCTGAAGTTCTTTTATTTGGGCTTTTCCTTTAGGGCCACGACCCATGTTCTATTTTAGCTTTTGGTGTATTATCAACTACTGTTGTTTTACCTTTGTACATGTTTGGCATCGTGGTGTGCCTTTTATGTTCAAACTTCCTTGGATAATTGTAAGGAGTAGGGTTTAAACTCCTGGGCCACATTTCTATTATTATTCAGTGTGATGCTTCCTTTAATTATATTTATTAATTAAATGGGGTGTTACAATAATCACCTCTAAATCCCTTAAAAAAATAACACATAATTCAATCTCAAATCCACTCAAACTCATTCACTCCCCCTCTCTCAAATCCTCTTCCTCAAATGAACACAATAAATGAAAAAGAAAAAAGAAAATCAGTTTAAAAATTCAGTCTCTCAAAAATCGAATTTTAATTGGTTTTTTTAAGTAGTTTTCTTTCTAATTACATTCTCAAGAACTGAAAAATGTATATTTATACCTACACAATCCGACAAATATGTTAAAGAATGCGGTTCAACAATCTCAAATTCCCTAAAAATAATATTATTTGTATAAATATTTGACACATATGTTTTGTATAAATAATTTTTAGTTTTTAAATTGGTATCTAAATTGGTCATTATATAGTGATTAATTACCTTTTGTCACTAAAATTGATCATTATTCCAATATTTTTGTTGTTGTGTACTATGATTATATAAATTAGATATTTCGTTGATAATTATCAATAAAGTATCTTAAAATATCTGACACAGGTATGTGTCTGATACGAATACGTAATCCAAGTTGAAGTTTCGGCGCATCATAAGTTACAACTAATAAAACGTATTACATTTTTTAATTTTAATTTTTTGAAAAAAAAAATCATTTCAAAAATAGTAATTAATATTGAAAGCATTTACTATTTTTTAATTCAGTTTTTGTTCATAAAATGATTAAATTTAAAAGTATTAATGCTAAGCACAATAAAAGTTTTTATTCTTCTAAGCTTAATTTACTCTGTTTGGGATAGTTTGACCCTATTAAGTTGAAGATGAACCAAGATTGCTTTTATCCAATAGTAAGAAAACTCAGCCATATTACTGTTATTATTTTGATTTTTGTTCTTATGTTATCAATATCATAATCATTGATTAACATACATCAATAATATTTACATGATAACATTATTAGATAATTATATAGTTATTATGTATTTAAAATTTATCGAATTTATCATACGAATTTAATTCCAATTGGGTGTAATAAAGGAATTAATACAAAATAATAGTTTAATTTAACCCATAAAAATGTAATCCACTTAGGTTAGATTGTTAATTTGAAAAAAAAAAAAACTAAGGAGTGGGAATGGGAAAAAGAAGGTACGAATAACATGGAACTTTCGCTCTTCCTTCCCCATTGAGTCTCTCAAGGTTAATAAAATTTTAACATTCTTGGTATTGGAAATGTTAAATATGTTCCAAAAACTTCAGTATTTTAAAAATATATAAATTTACCCTGAAAATGTATTTATATGACATGTATAAATTCCTAAAAATAGCTTCCAAAAATTAGTTTACAGAATGTATTTAACATATTTTGAAAATTAATTTGTAGAACATCCACAAATTTCCCAAAAACATATACCTTGTAGAAATTAGTTTGAGTTTGTAAAATTAAGTACAAAATTAGGAGACAATGAGGTTTTAAGAGCTGGAGATGAAAGTTGAAAGTGAATGAGAATAAGGGTCATTGAGTTTTCCTCATCTAGTAAGTAACAAGAGGAAACATGAGTGAACACATTTATATCTAGGGACAAACTTTTCTTCACAGTTGTAACATAAGTCTTAAGTGTGTCATTCATGTGGTTGTAAAGAGTTTAATAGGTAAAATAGAGAATGAAGTAGAAGAAGTATTAAGTTTGGTAAGGACCCAGATGAATAAATATGGTGGTGTTTAAGGTTGTCTAGTATGTTTGGGGTTTAGAACATATGTTTTACATTCCTCTACGTGGTAGCAACTGAAACAATGTTTTATAGTTTCATGTTATCACCGATCAGCACTATTTGACACCAATTCATCGTCTAGTTGATTAGTTAGTTGTCATATTAATAAACATTTATCATGCCAAACACAGACTCTAACATGTTTTGCTAGGTATGAATGATTAGAGTCACTAACTGCTACCTGAGGATTTGCAGACAAGTGCAGGCATAAAACCATCAGACATAAACATGGAAGAACAGAACATAGAAACTATAATATGTCACAGTAATAAACATGTTCCTAATTGCAGCACATATATATATATATATATATATATATATATATATATGAGAAAATTGTTTTGCATATGTGAATAAATCAGACTACTGAAAAGTCAGTTGAGGTATGAAACTGCTAAGAAAATAGATCTAAATACAAGAGAAACAAAAGAATATGAAACTCTTAAGAAAAATACTTTCAACGATATTGAAGGCCAGCTACAATAACAACACTCTTACCTAAAAACTTGAATCTGTTACAATGCCTTCATGATTTACTTTTACAGTCTTAATTATAAGATCAGAATTCCCAGAACAGAAATGAAAGTGTAAAATTTGCAGATTAGTTCGTGGCCATTTTTGTCTACTAAGAAGTGGTCGAAGTTATGAATGTGTATCGTGAAGCTATCTTTGTTGGTGAGTCACCCAGATTTCAGAAGATTCCAAACAACAAGTTAAAAGTTGAGGATAAACTTTTTGAATTGAATGAGTTACCTGCAAATGTGCCTACACAATTAGACTTAATAGAAAGCATGAGCTATAGCAAGGTATATAACAAAAATCCTATTCATACTTAAAATGTGGATCTACATGTATGTATCTCCTCATCATCTCAACCATTGCTGTGGTGAAACTGGCTAACATCTGGCATTCTTCATGAGACTTTGCCTCAGAAACAACTCCATGAATCACCAATTTCTTGAGATTGGGACAGCGATTAAGCAGCCCCTCAACCCAATGGGAGAAAAGATCATTGATCACAGTCCAACCAAGCTCCAACACAACAACATTCTCTAGATCGGAAGAGCCTTGTAAGCCATAGTGAAGAACTCCATATCTCACATCATAACTCAGAGATAAATGGCTGAGGTAAGGAAAGCAAGTTGCAATTGTTTCCATATCCACAACCTCATCCTCGTCGTCGAACATCACGTCCCAGAGGCGAAGCCTCTTTAGATTTGATGATCTTGAAATCATCTGATAAAACTTTGGCCATATAATTGTGAAGTTGCTGATATCCACAGTCTCAAGATCCTCAACTGTCTCGCCAATATCAAGATGTATAACACTAACATCATCAATCTTGAAATGCTTCAAGGCCCCCTTGCCAATGAGTTCAAAGAACTCAAGTGCACAATCTTTCAAGTGCAAGGTCTCAAGCCCATCAGCCTCCAATATAAACTTGTCCAAACTGATAGCTTCTACATACACCCTCTTCAGCGTTGAGCTACTCAATTCAATAGTCACCTGTGCATCAGACATTGCAATCTCAGGATTCACAAGCTCCAAAACTTCAATCTTCGGACATGCATATACCAGAAGATTCAGATCCAATGCAGATATACTGACATAACTCAGAGAAAGAGACTTCAAGCAAGGGAATCGCTGATAATTAGGCTCAACCCCCACAATAGAATTATGAGCAAGATCTAAAATTTCCAGCTTGTGCCTGCCACATATTTCAAGAATGTTAACATTAGGCATAGTCTTGACATTATAATGCAATTGCCTCAAAGTTTCCCTGGTGTACAAGAGCCAAGCAGTAACCGTTGAAGCCGAGAATTCATCCACATCTTCCATCAGAATGGAGAGAGCCTGCAACCCTGAGGTCTGAAAAATGGTTTGTGTGATCAAAATCTCGAGACGGGTAGTCGTCAAATCTCGATAAATGGGCCAATCTTTGGAGCTGAATGAAAGGGTATGAAGGTGTTTGCAGCACGCTTGTCGCCATTTCCTGCATGTTGCAGAAGCTATCACCACATCTCGTGCAGCCCTCAAGTGAGACAGAATGTTCCCAATCACTTCAACAGGAAGCTGGTCCATGATGCTGCAATTCCCAGCTTGGAAACCCCTCACAACGCTATATCTATCAAACAACCTTTGTCTTATGTATTGTTTTCTCAAGAACCAACCAACACCACAATAAAAAACAAAACCAACATAAACAAAAACCAACAAAACAAAACTTGTTTTAAAATCCTTCAATTCAATTCAACAGCAATTTCGGAAGAAACCTCAGAAATCACTCCAATGCATTTCATCAGATGCAAAATGCTCAACATCTCTCGTCGATTTCTCTTCTCGCTGGATCAGTTTGCACAGAAATCACGAAATCAGGGGAAGTAATCAAGATTTAAGATTTAATCAAGCAGGTCAAATGGGATTCGGGGAATAGAATTAAGGATCAGAATTTAAATTAAATAAACCATAATCGTCAACAACAACAATAACAACAACAGTAGTAATCACAATAATTGATTGTAAAAGAACAGAAAAAAGTGGGTATAGGATAGAGAAAATGGTTGTTCACCTGTAAAATAATGAATTACGAAATAGGATTATTGTTGATTGCTATTGGGTTAGAGAAAAAGAGAGCGATCGGACCAGAGAACGAGTCGTGAAATCTCATAGTCTGAAACCAAACAAACCAAACCAAAGTTGGTTCGTTTGAGTTTGATTTAGGATTTCCCAAGATTTTATTCCTACGCGTTTCAGTTACACATACTACAATTGTTCTGGTCTGAAAATTTGTGTTAATCTCTATTGTAATAAGGAAATCCAAAACTTAATTTATATTTATTATTTAAATATTAATTACTGTTACTATATTTATCTGTGTCTGCTGTAATAACTACACAGTTGAAAAATCAAAGGCTTTTAATTTTTTTTTTCTCGTTCCTTTTATTGTTGAATTAATTAGGTGTGATTTGATTGATGATGAAAATTATGTTGCTAATTGTTTTATTATTTTTAATGGATATTTTGAACTTTATCTTTAATTTTCAAGAAAATAGTGTAATATATATTTATTGTTTGGATTCAACGTACCTCGAATGCATGATACCGTATTAGTGTTCAATATGACATCATATGACAGCCATGGTTCCCACTTCGAAACAAATATGGTTTTTTTTTTTTTTTTGTCTTTCTCACTTTTCAGGTTTTATGATTTGAAGAACTAACTCCTAGTTACATATTTTTTTAATTAATTAAATTTTATTAATGATTCAAAATTAAGAGAAAAATTTCATTAAGTGAATTGTGATACTCATTAATCTTTATAACTTAAAGTTCCAATCAATACAAAAGACGAGGTATGTGACGTTTAAAAAATTTGTGTTATTCTATCTTTTGTTCTAATTTATATATTTTTTTTTAAATATAAACCTACTTTAACTACTTATATTTTATTTATCAAATTTAAAAAAAAAATAACTTCAATTACTGTTCTATTTTTTATTGCAGTATTAGTATTTGTATTCTTATATAAAAAATACATTTCAGAAATAATGTTTCTAAATTCTAATAGAGTTAATTGTTTTTTAATTGATGTGAAATTAACTTTTTATAGATGATAAAGCAAAAAATACCATCACTTATTTTAATGGACCAAGAAATAAATCACTATGTTATGACTACCTATCGGTTCTTCTTGACTACAACTTCAACAAAATAAAAAAAGTTCCATAAAAATGACTTCAGTAACTAACTTCAAAAAATATTAATTATAACTTACATTTTAACTTCTTTCAACACATTAAGTATAAACTTTTTAACTATATTTTCTTCTCCCAATACATTAAAAGTTATCACTATTAAATTCACGCTAACAATATAAAATCTAGTAATTTCATCTTAAAAAATAAAGTTAAATTTGAAACTAATATCTTAGAAGAAAACATAATATTAATAAATTGAGAGCAATCGGTTCTTGAAATAATAAACAAAACTAAACTAACCTTAGCGTATGTAATTCTTTAACCATGCATTTCTATTTCAAAAATAAGTAAACAAAAAAAGAAAAATCGCTGTATTTAAAAAATGAAATTAAGAATTTGGTCTTGTAAATTAAACTAAGGAGCCTATCCTCGCATTAATAATAAATGGTTATTCTTCAAAAAAATCTAGGTTTTTCTTAAAAATTATACAAACAATACTAGAAAAATCTTAAATAATAATCAATTTTAGTTACCAAAAATTATTAGTCACTGGTGACAAATTTAGATACTAATATTTATAAAATAAATAATTATTGGTTACTAAAATAATTACTATTATGAAAAAAAAATATAATTAATTGCTAAATAAGTCACTAATCAATTAGAGACTAATTTAGAAACTAATTCTTTTGATAATCTAAATTTTGATAACTAATGTTTAATGACCAATTTATAAATTAATTTATTTAATAACCAAAACTTTGGTAGTTAAATTTTAGAGACAAATTTAGAAACTAATTATAATTTTTTATTCAGAATCGTGACTATTTTAGTCACCAATAAACTTTTATTTTGTGAATTGATTAAATTGTGACTAAAAATTCTTGTCACTAAAATTAATTGTTAACGAAAAATTTTCTTGTAATGAAATATTTTAATAGTCTCAGTTTCATTTTTGTTTTTCTTCCTATAAGTGTCACTTCATTTTGCCAAGTTGAACTAATATTCTTTGATGAGGCTTTAATTTGAGAAATCATTTTCATAATATAGGCCTAAATTGAAAAGATTCAGAATGAAGATATGTTCAAAATCTTATCTATAAATTTAATTGATTGAAAAGAGGAAAAAACATTAGTTTCAAAATCTTATCGTGCATAACATAAAAAATTATTTCCCCCTTTCAATATTTTTGTTCCAAGCAAACACCGGAAAATTAACACTTCCTCTATAGCTTATTCCACTTCATTTGTATAAATAAAATAAAACAAAACAAAAAATTAGACAGTGTTTGGCTAAATATTCTTTATGCCATAGTTCTTAAAAACAATTGACTTATTATTAAGAAGAAGAATAGTCTCCTTTATAATACAATTGAGAAGTAAAATTGGTCCAATTATAAACGAGATAAATCATTGTCAAATTGGTCAACAATTAAATCGGTTCAACAAAAATAAATCATAAATTTAAATCTTAATCATTTTTGTTTCTATAGAATGGGTGACATAATTTTAACTTTTTGATGTCTTGATCTTTGAGTCACTCCTATCTTTTGTTTGTCCAATATAAGGAATGTTATAATCGTCTTGAACCGCTTGGATAATACTTTTAGAATGCACTCTGATGCTTAATAGGTAGGTCTTCGAGTGCAAGGGTATTAAATGTAGTAATAAATGTAAGTCAATATCTTAGATGAACCTTCTATTTATACTATTTGTAATGGACTTATACTTATCACCTACTTAATTACGGTCTAATTGTGTTATAATACAATTTTTAGCTAATTTAATTTTTTTTTAAAATTGGTTAATTATGCTTGATGTCTAACCATTGGTCATATTTAATGTAACAATCAACATGACAAACCAACCTATACATTGGTCCGCTACTCTTAGATGTTTGACAAGTGTGATCGGTCTATATGTTGGACCACTATTCTTGAATGTGCTTGACCGGTTCAATCGACTTATATATAGGTCCACTGCTTAGGATATTTGATCGATTAGTTGTTGTATACAATTTTCTTGTTTATTCTACATATACTTTAGTAACAATAGTTAGTAAAATATATATCGTTAAAATTTTAATAAGTATCATATACAAATTTTATGCATTTTAAATATGAGCTTTAAATTTTATTTTAATTTGTAACATCATAAAATTATTACGTTATGTAATTTTAATAATAATTTATGTATTTTGGTTATTAGAAATGATTTTATCAATACGATTCATTTTATTCAACTACTTAGCCTTAGAAATATATTTTGAAGGGTTGAATGACCACATATAGATGGGTCAATATAACAATTAAGAATTACTTCAACATTATTATCTTATTATTATTATTATTATTTGTTTCAATATATCTAATAAATCTCACATCGCTTAAGAATCGAGATCAAGCATAGTTTAAATATTCTTTCCTCCCTTTATTTTCTGAGATACATTTTAAGGTCAGGCCAAAATTGTGACGGAGATCTACGTTGTAAAGTAGATAATAACTCGAGAACGTGGTGACCGCCGGACGGACTTGGATCGAGTTGGAACATCGGCGTCCATCGTGGGGCCGACAACTTTCCCTATCCTCGACTGAAGGGCTTCTTCTGGTACATCTAATAAGTCTCACATCTATAATGGTTGTTCCTTACGATATTGTCAAACGAACTTGAGTCTATATAACCAATAAATATGATTAGTGATTTTTCACCCCCTTAAATTACTAAAAGTATTGACATATTTTATATTTATATTGAGAAGTCATATAAGTCATACCGGTTGTGTCATTATATTTATTTTCCAAATATTGAATTATAGCATATATATTTAAACAGATAAAATGTTTGTATGAACATCTTTATCAAGAGAAGACTGAAAAACATATTTAAAAAAGAAATTTTGAGAGTAATAATAGATCTTCATATGTCCTATAGGATCTAAAATTATTTTATTTGTTGAAAAAAAATATTTTAACTTCGATACCGAAAATTTAACATGATCTTCACAAATTACTGAACTAGACTGTACTAATCTTAAATTAAGTTTCTAGTTTATAGAACCATTTTCATTTTTTTTTTTGGGTTAATTTTGTTTTGATCGTACAATTAATACTTGTCTCTGTTCCTAACTTGTGTGTCATGTCTCTGAATAATGTAAGCATTTGACTCTGCATCTGGCTTCAGCTTCTTCACCAACTGCATCCATGGCTGAAAAGCACCACCTCATTCTCCTTCTTCTCTGCGCCACTCTGCAGTTCTCTTCATCTTCACCCTCCGATCACTTTTACAATGTTGGAGAACTCGTCCCATTGTTTGTCAACAAAGTGGGGCCCTTCAACAACCCCAGGTTTCATTCTTTCCCTCATTCCTTTTTTCACCTTTATGTTCATTGAATTTCTGTTTACACGATTCTTCTGTGGCAGTGAGACCTATGAATACTATGATTTGCCATTCTGCGCCCCAGGTTAGTCACTCACTCTTGGTCTTAGGTTAAAGGTTAAATTTTTAATCTCGTGGTGTTGAAAAATGGGATCAAATGATCATTGGATTGGAAATTTGAACCACTTGATTATAAAAAGGTTGTGTTTTTCACAGTCCCAATTGTCAAAAAGAAAGAGTCCCTGGGGGAAGTTCTCAATGGTGACCGTTTGAGCAATGCTTTGTATGAGTTCAAGTTCAGAGAGGACAAGATTGATGAGACCTTGTGCCCAAAGAAGGTTACAGTTGATGAAATTGGCTTCTTTAAGCGAGCTATAGACCGTGAATTTTACTTCCAATTTTACCTGGATGATCTTCCATTTTGGGGGTTCATTGGGAAACTTGAAGAAGATAGTTGGACTCCTGGTGGAGGACAAAACTATTACCTTTTCACACATGTTCAATTTGAAGTTCTTTACAATGGGAATCAAATCATACAAGTAAATGCATTTGGCGATCCAAATCGTGCTGTAGATATTACTAAAGATGTTGGTGTTGATGTTAAGTTCACTTATTCTGTTACCTGGAATGCCACTAAAACACGTTTTGAGAACAGGATGGATAGATACTCAAGGGCTTCGTTGATGTCTGTGCATCAGCAAGTTCATTGGTTCTCGTTCATCAACTCAATTGTCATCATTTTGCTTTTGACTGGTTTGCTTGCCCTGCTTTATATGCGACATCTGAGGAATGATTTGAAAAAGTAACTTTCTTCTTTGTTCATAATTCTACAACAGCATTGTCTATATTTCTTAGCCTAACCTAACATTTTTTTTTTCATTTACAATTTAGGTACTCTGATGCAAATGAAGAAGATAGAGAGGTTGGTTGGAAGTGCCTCCATGGCGATGTATTCAGACCTCCTCCTAACTCATCCTTACTTTTTGCTGTTGTTGGAACTGGTACCCAATTGCTAATCTTGTAAGCTACTCTTGTTGTCAAAAATACACATTCCCTGATCCTCTCCCCAAAAGCCATGCATTCAGCTTCTAGTCTTTTACGTGGCAATGTCATGACTATAACATATGAAGGTGTGTGATGATGTATATATAGTTTCATTTATGCATCAACCAACCAAGGAATTATTCAAATCCTTTAGCAATCTGAATATAGAATATCAAGTGATAGCAAAGACCAAAGCATTCTCCTACTTGATTTCTGCTTTTCTTGATTTCATCTCTTGTTAATCATTATTTTTGTTCATGTGTGTAATGGTGGAAAAGAATAATTACGAACAGCTCTCTTTTAACTCTGTTCCTCTTTTTTATATAAAACAGGATTTGTGTATTGCTGTTTCTAGCACTTATTGGCACCCTCTATCCCTACAATCGTGGAGCACTGTTAAATTGGCTTGTCTTGCTGTATGCTCTTTTTTCTGTATTTGCTGGCTACACTGCAGCATCCTTCCATGGCCAGTATGCTGAGAATGGATGGGTAATTCTATATGCAATTTCACAAGAAAGAAAAAGAAATGTTAAATGTTTCTCTTTTGATGTTACTTTTAAGAACAATGGTACTTTGACACCAGAACTTTTTTACACCCATTTGACATTACCCCTCGCTACTCTTCCCTTTCTTTTTTTAGAAATACAAAAGTTAACTTTTGTTAAGACCATTTTACTTCTGTAAAAGTTATCAAACTGTAGTCAAATGGTGTCATAAGAACCTTTTCCCTACTTTTAACTAACTGAAACAATTGTGATTTGGTTGCAATTTCAGGAAAGGACTGTTGGTCTTGCAGGGGTTCTTTACACTGGACCAGTATTTGTTGCAGCCTCTATCATCAACATAGTTGCAATCTCTTACAGGGCTACAGTTGGACTCCCTTTTGGCTCCATTGTTGTGATTCTTGTTTTATTAACATTTCTCGCCGTGCCATTGCTAGCATTCGGTGGAGTGATCGGATACCGATTTAGATCCAAATTTCAAAGCCCCTCTGCTCCAAAGAGACACCCAAGAGACATTCAACAGCATGCTTGGTACAGGAGAACACCATTTCTAATGTTTGTTGGGGGTCTTGTTCCTTTTAGTGCAATTGTTCTGCAACTACACCAGGTGTATGCTAGTATGTGGGGCTACAAAATATACACTCTTCCTAGCATTTTGTTTGTCACCTTCATTCCTGTCATTGTGATCATTGCACTTGTCAGTATTGGCTTGACATACATTCAACTATCTGTGGAAGACCATGAATGGTGGTGGAGGTATGTTGTGTTGCTGATATCAATTCTTGAAATATTTGATCCTTGATAACCATGACATCCTAAGAGAAATCAATGTAGTGATGATGTTTTCACAAGAAATTTGGGAGGGAAAAAAAATGTGAGCATTGAGCACACCATTTAGTATGAGGCTTTATCACTAATGTTGTTTTTCTGTGGGTGCAGGTCAGTGCTGTGTGGTGGCTCAACAGCCATTTTCATGTTTGGGTATTGTATCTACTTCTATGTGAGATCAAATATGAGTGGATTCTTGCAGCTATCCTTCTTTATTGGCTATAATGCATGCCTATGCTATGCTTTCTTCCTAATATTTGGTGCAATCAGTTTCGGAGTTTCATTTCTCTTTGTTCGCTTTATATACCACAATGTTAAAAGAGAGTAAGTCACCAACATCAGAAGCACAAAACCAAATTGGTTTTAAGGTATGATTTAAGGGTATCCCTTCCTTGAATTGATGAATTACCCTTCAGGAAGTTAAGCCTACACAGTATGATGTAAGGGTATCCCTTGAATTCTTTTACAAGAACATTTGTGCAGACAATGTATCCTTTATTTAACTTTTCTCAACTCCATGACTGCACATTTTGAAAGAGACTTCCTGGTGGCACATTTTACCCTGGGAAAAGATGAGTGAAATGACATTTCTGAGGAGGATCAAGTGTCTATTTTTGTTTTGAAGTTTATTAGAATTGAGTTTGAATCCTTAAATATAATTAAGATGTGCTAAATTAATTCCAGCTACCAATTCTACTTAAAAATGTGTGTATAATGTGAAGAAAAGATTTCTAATGTAAGACAAACATGTCCCAGGTCCACTGTTGTTTGATCAGCTTTCTTTTTTTTTTTGGTGGTACTGAACACTGTCAACGAGGAATTGACATTAATATTAACAGATTTTTTTTTCATTGATGAACGAGAAAGTAAATTGTATTTTACAAATATTAAAACTAATTTAATTATAATGATTTAGTTACGAAAATAAAACAATTCAGTTTTTACTTGTGTTTTCTTTTTAAGTCTTAAATTTATAAACGAGAAACTTATAAATCATAGTCTTTTACGCTCATAAAAGTTAAGTTTTTGTCCCTATTAACAAAAATAGGATAAACTTTTCCATAATATAAATTACCAATGCAGATTATCTCTTGTATAAATAGCTAAAGAGAATTCATACAATGACCAGAACTTATTATTTTTTCATATTTATTTTAAACATAAAATGATAAAATATTGTTTTATATTAAATATGAATATTTTATATCTTTTCACAAAACGACAACAATCTCACATACTGGGATTGTTTTGAAATAAAATCTAGATCTAAACTTTTTACTTAATAGATTGGATGAAGATGAGTATTACATATACCTTTAATTGAATGTTTAGTTTCACCTGTTGATCTTTTGTATAGGATATACAAGTATGGATTGAACTATGGAAGGTGAAGTGAAAAAGAAACAAGGAAAAAATAAAAATAACTGAAAAGTAAAGTTATTTTAATAAGAACATCAGATAAAATTGTTTATTATTATAATAAAATAAAAATACATATTTATAGTAGTAAGTTGAATATCATATAAGTATACTATTACAGCACACGGAATCTAACTAGTAAAACGAATGCCGTTGATTAACATAATAAACCAAACGATAAAACAAAATCACGGTTAATGTATATCTGTAGAACCAGTTTATGAGAGCTTAATTTACATAATGAAGATTAAACCTGAAAAGCATCATTCACAGGAAAAAACATAAAACAAAACTCTCAGCACAGATGTAGCATGAATGCTGACTATAGTGGAAGAAAACCATTATATACGTATGAGTGTAAATTTTAGAGGGTAGAGGAAGTTCTTGACTTCTGAATCTTATTCTGAAGGAGGAGGTGATGATAGTGCTGCATGGTATGACGAGGAAACAAGTTGTGCAAGAGCAGGAACAGCCCCACCTACAGTTATTACAATCATACTGTTATCAACTCAGATACACAGTAAACATACATCACAACACAAGGATAAAACCAATGAAAAGGTTGACACTTGTCAAACACAGAAAACATCATTAGGATTAGAACACTTCTTGACCATGAAATTTTAACTTTTGAGACAGGAGAAGTAATAACACAATCAGAAATTCACCTGCCAGTCCTGCACAGGCTGAAGAGAATACTATCACAGGTGGTGTCTGAAAATCAGAGAACAGTTTCAGTAAGTATGCTGTTAACAAAACTAGCAAGTTTTCGCTTGAATAAGAAAGCAGAAAGTTTAGCTCTGAGTGTTTCTGCTGGCACAATATGAGAGAAAGCTCTATAATGCTTGAATACTATGAACTCACTTTAGATACTCCAATATGAACATGTTAACATAAAATAATCTAGAAAATGTGTGGTAGAAACTGCATATTAAAGCCCAGTCTGTGGTACAAAATATATAAGGACTACAACTTATGTACGTTGTTCGATGTCAAGTTCATCGAGTGATATTGTTATTGTCAATCACTGTATTAGGTTATTGTCCACCTTGAAAGCTGGATTTCCATCACTGTTTTATCATTAAAAGGTGCATCAGAAGGTAGAAGAAAGAAAAGATATTTAATCTATCATTAACCTCAACTCTTAAGTAATGTGAAACTAATGAGTGTACCGGAACATACATATTACACAATTAAACCAAGTTGAGTGGAGCAGAAGAATACATGTAGAGAGAGAGAGCCTAAATTCACAATTCCACAGCATGTGTAGAAAAGTATGAATAGTTTACAGGGAGGTCAATCAATGATTTATGCATCAAAACAGGACTGATCCAAGAGGAAACAAATATGGTGGTTGAAGGTTGTGGACATCTTCAGTGTTTCAAAAAATGCACTAAAATTTTCTCAAGGAAATTTTTCTAAGACGTTGACAAAATGCAGCTAATACATTAACAGCTTCAGGAATGTGAGACATCCCCTTTTGTTAAGTGACATGCAAAATATCTAGGACTATACATGATTACCATCATGGATGATGCAACTATGTAGCAATCAAGGTGCAAATAAAGTAATATTCGCAAGAAGTTTTTTCTATTTAAAGTTCTATTATAGCATCACGATTCTCTTAACAGATTACAGAAGGATACATCAGTCAGGTTAATGGGTTAAAGAAACTAGCTGACAGAAAATAAAACTGAATGAAAAGAAAAATAAATGGTTCAAAAGGCACAAGAAACTTACACCAATGAGGAAATGTAACCACATAGGCCCTTTTACGCATCTCCTAACAACAGGCATAACTGCATTACAAATGGAAAAAAGAAAACTCTTTCAACAATAGAGGTTGTTAATATCAAACATTAAAGCTTCAATCTTTTGGTTTGGAAGGCCAACTATGTCTGCAATTTACAATTTACAAACAGATAAAACTACAATCTTATTCATCTCATTACTACTTGCCCTAAATCTCCCAACTCAAGTTTGAATGAATTAAACATATCTGTTTTAGTAACAGTATTTTAAGTTTTTTGACAACAAAAACAATGAGCTATGTCAAATCCTACTCACTAAGATTAGTTGACTCGTGAGAGTGGAACATTAAAAAACTGGTAACCAAAAAATCATGTGCACAATGCATGCCCATTTTTCCATTTTCCAAACATGACTTAATAGAGGGTAGTCTAATAGACCTAAACCTAAATTTTGAGATGATACCAAAGTCAACACAGCCTAAAGAGAAGATTACAATCGAAGTGAGAGAAGTTTCTCAAGTTTGTACATAAAATTTGTAATGTTATTTTAGGATAATGAATATTAATTAAGACGGCATAAATGCGAACCACATTAAGCTTTTGTTCGTCTGCAATCTCTATTGTTACTCTGTTTAACATCCTCTGATCCTCATTTTCATTGTACGAGAGGAACATCTTTTCCAACTTGAACTACCCAATAGAACAGAATAACAACTACCACATTGAGATAAAAAACATATAATCTTATTCAAATATAAACAAAAACAAAAGTAAAATAGTAGATACCATGGTTGAATCCATAAAATGCACTTGTAGTGCCACCAACGGCAGAACCAATCTGCACAAAATCAAAATCCCTCGATTAACAATCAAGAGCTCAGAAACCCTTTTAAAAAATCAAACAAATTTCACTGCCCATCACAATACTAGATCCAAAGCTCAACAATAAATATCAAAGCGCGCAAAAAGTTTGAATTTTGAGAACAAAAAGGAAGTGGGGTGGGAAGAACTGACCATAGAAAAACTGTCCCGCACAAGGGGGGAAACTGTCCAATTACTGGTTTCCTGCACAAAATTAGAAAAAAAAATAACAATAAATTCAAAAAAAAAAAAAAGATTTCAGGGAAAGTATTGAAATTATGAATTGGAAAAAACCATGTTCTTAGAAAGAGGTCCTGCGCAGTGAGGGCATCGAAAATTTTCATTGGAACCGTGACTGTG
>Ga0214545_1001913_pt1 | contig 39716 bp, 18 predicted proteins | sample CNSS4metaG_FD_160064 | JGI IMG/M metagenome (GOLD analysis project Ga0214545, IMG submission 160064) | Root nodule microbial communities from cowpea collected in UCLA plant growth center, Los Angeles, California, USA - CNSS4 | ecosystem: Host-associated > Plants > Roots > Nodule | place: USA... | reverse complement strand
TATATATATATATTGGTTGTGTTCTTTCACTAATTACTATAATTTTTGTATTTTATTTTCTCTATCTAACATCTCCCTTTCTTGGTTTAACCATGCTTATGTGAATTAAAAAACATGTTTTAACACAAATAAGTTTTAAACTTAATTCTAAATGCACTAGTATTAGTAACTTGTTACTTGGCTTTTAACATACTGAGGAAAGAGGAAAGAAGGGAAAGTAACATGAAGAAGACATCCAACAAAACATGATTAGTTAAAAGTGAAATATAAATTTTAAGTCTAATTCAATTGTAATAAAAGTTTACTCATTTATACTCTTGTAAACTGATTTTATTACCGGCCAACATAGAAATTCCAAGATACTTTACCCTTAGAAACAATAAAAAGAAAAGCTTATCATCAATGATATAGAAAATCATAATTAAAAAAAGACAATGATACTTTAACCTATTTTTTTTGACCCACTTTTAACCCACCACTTCAATCACCATTAGATCATACATCACATCACCAAAAAGAATAAAAAAAAAAGATGATCTAATGGTGATTGAAGTGGTGGGTTAAAAGTGGGTCAAAAAAAGTGGGTTAAAATATCATTTTCCTTAAAAAAAATTACATAAAAATTTTGAATCACATCATTTTGGCAGTCCACCGAGCTGTGAAACAGAGAACACCAAAATCACGTTGTTATTGTGTGTCATAGAAAAGGATTACACAAGTATGAGACGATACAAATGTTTTTCTCAGCCGAACCAAAGTAAGACCCAATCATTTTGGACTCAAAATGCCAAAATGAAGTACCCATTCATAAAAGGGACTGAGAGCTTGAAACAATGATGCTTGGTTTAGTTTCTTCATTTTTGATAGCAGAACAGCACATTAGCCAGAGTTTGTTTCAATCATTCGTATAAATAGAGAAGCAGAAAGCTTGGTATGATGCCAAAGACAAGAAGATGACTCCAATGTTGTTCCATGTCCCACAATACGCGTACGCAATGATGTATGGTAAACATTCAGAAATCACATTTCCAAGCTTTTCATGAATGGCCCTTTGACCATAGAAAGGACTGGGAAATCATAATTACTATCAAATCAGGTCCCACATTTCAGTTTGACCTACAATTTTATTTTATTAAATTAAATAAGGTTTAAAAGTATAAGAGTCATATTTAAAACACCAAATAAAAATACTTTCTTTTTTGGATTCTGGAATTTCAAAGTTGTTTTTGGTTTTTTTATTACACCATTTGAGGATTAAAAATAATTTTTAAATTATACAATTAGTGAAAAATAACTTCTAAAAGTTGAAGAATGTTCAAAAATTACTGAATTTTTAGTTTCTAGATTGAAAAGTCATTTTTAACTTTCAGATTTTACGATCTAAAGAAAACAGTCTGAAATTTTTTTATACGAGAACATAGGAAGAAATACAAGGAAGAAGTCGTCTACCCTAAATCCAAAGACAAGGAAATATACTTGGGCTTTGGATCCATTGATTTTAGGACAATTCTTTTCTGCGCCTCCTAGATTCCTAGTTGCACCTCATATAAAAACATCCACCTTTTTTTCTTTTGAGATTGTGTGTGTAATCCAAAAAGTCATTTTACTCATAATTTGTACAATCCAAAAAACACTCATGACTTTTTGAGAGTAAGAAATGACTTCCAAAAATAGAAAAGGGTTAAGAAAAAAATTATTGAATTGCACAATTTGAAAGTCATTTAATTTACATATTAGACAATCAAAATGTTAAATTTAGCTTTCAAATTATATAATTCAATTTTTTTAAGAAAAAAAAAGTGTGGAATTTTACCATTTTAAAATATTTTTAGTTTCTGAATTACACATATTAAAATCATTTTTTACTTCTGAAAATTAATTCTACACTATACAATTCAGAAAGGCGAAAAAAAAAAAAGAATTTTATTATATGAAATGCAGCGGGGAATTTATGGAGTTGCAGGCAGAAACTGCAAGATTTGGGTTTTGATGGGCCAATGTAAGAAAGGAGCAAAGTAGGTTTGTATTCTACGTCGATGTTTGGGAATGAACGAAGCATGTTGACGAGGGTGGTACCCGTAGCTAGGTTCATTTCTAGGAGGTTACGAGCAGTGCGGCAAGTGCATGGAGATGGAGATGGAGATGGTGATGGCGAAGGGCGTTTACATTTTCACAAGAGCAAAGGTCAACACATTCTCATCAACCCTAGAATTCTTGATACCATCGTTCGCAAATCCGCCATAAATCCAACCGACACTGTCCTCGAAATCGGACCTGGCACCGGCAACCTCACCATCAAGCTTCTTGAAGCTGCTCACAAGGTAGTAGCATTCGAAATTGACCACCGCATGGTCCAGGTTCTCGTGAAGCGCGCTCTTCGACAAGGTCTCAATGATAAGCTCAGGGTAATTGTTGACTTACTCATACCATACCTCACACCTCACCTGTTTGATGAAATGCCTGAGCCAAAAGTAGAAACTTAAGGAAGAAAGCGTCACACGTGGGTTTTGGTTTTGCAGGTTATAAAAAAAGATGCAGTGAAAGCCCTGTTTCCGCGGTTTGACCTTGTTGTGGCCAACATTCCTTATCAGATATCTTCCCCTCTCGTGATGAAACTGGTGTATGGGGCGACGCCGTTTCGGAGTGCCACGCTTCTTCTTCAGAAAGAGTTCGCTCAAAGGTTGGTGGCAAATCCTGGTGACTCTGAGTTTAGCCGGCTGTCGGTGAATGTGAAGCTTCTGGCTGATGTGGAGCTTGTGATGAATGTAAGCAAGAGGGACTTTCTCCCTTCCCCCAAAGTTGACTCTTCTGTGGTCATAATCCGCCCTAAGCCTCAGGTTCCCAATGTGGATCTCCGTGAGTGGAGGGCTTTCACATCGAACTGTTTTAATAACCGTTACAAGACACTGGGGGCAACTTTTAAGAATAAAAGGAAAGTCTTTGAGTTGCTCAAAATCTCTAATGAAAACGATAAAGCTTCTTCCCACAAGGGTGATGATGCTGAAGATGAAGTAGGCTTTACCTCGTTCAAGGAAAAGATTATTGGGGTGCTTAGAACCGGAGAGTTTGAAGATAAAAGGCCTGCAAAACTTTCTATCGAGGAGCTTCTGCATTTGCTCTCTTTGTTCAATCAAGCTGGCATTTATTTTTCAAACCATGGTCATCTGAAGAGGGAAGATAGGTTTGATGATGCCGATGAATAGTAGTGCACCCTGGCGTTATGTTTATCAACGACTGTGTATAACATTATCATTGTTTCTTTTTTTTTTTACTAGAATGCAAGCCTTCTTCATTTGATAATATTTTTGAGAGAAAAATCAGGCACGAGGGAGCCAGAAAGAATATGAGAAGGTAGAAGCGTTAACTCTAACCATTAAATCTGGTTTGATTGGTCAAGATTGGTTTTACAATAAAGCAGCATCATAACATTGAAGGACCGAAATCAGCTCTTTATATGCCTTCAGGTGATACTCCTCAATATAAATGTATTCGAAAGATGTATCCTCATGGGTGCATTGGCGAAGGCCAGAAGCTGCAAATTAAACTTATAGTGCAGTACTTGGAAGTGAGCAAGGGCAGTGCTTGTTTCTAAATGGAATTCAATTGAAAGAGCACAAGTTGAAACTAACTTCTGGTGTTTAAGAATGCTGTTGTAGCTTTAGCATCATGATAGAAAATGAGCATGGTAGTTTGTGGTTTAAATATTTGATTCCAAATAAACTTTTTTTGAGTGCATCTTATAATCTATTTTACTGTCTTCTTTCTTTGACAAGAATATTTGATTTAATGTGGTTAAGATATTTCTGTTTGGTTTATTTGTTGCTAATGAAGAAAATTTGGATTAGTATGGTGCTGGGGGCTCGGTCGAAATCTTAGCTTTAAATCTAAAATGCACTTTTCGTTTGATCTGGTAATCTTATGAACGTGTACCTTAATGTATTAAAAACTGGATTACAACGTTTGTATATCTATTAATAAAACAAGCTTTGGGCTCTTCACACACATCAATACACAATCAACAAATCTTTGCCAAAGATTCCTTGGCTTCTTGCATGTTTTCACTCTAGAATATGATATTCTTAGATATTTAATATAAAAAAGATACACATTTTTATAAGGATATGAAATAAAAATTAGATAAAAATTAAATAATTATAAAAAGAAAAGATATCATAAATCTTTTAGATTCCATAATAAATTAAACGTTTCATAACTAAATGGAGATAGGTGTTGGGATGAGAATGCAAGGAACACTTATATACTCATCTCATCCTGTACTTAATTTAAAAAATCAAGTATTATTCATTCTAGTATTCAACCAATGCACATATTCTCTGTCCGAAAGAGATTAGAAGAATATGTGCAAAATATAATTCATTGTCAAAACTAAAATCACTTAACAAATTTGTATAAACTCAACCTATAGTCATCCCAATTTTTAGGTCTAGTCATGTTTAGGTTGATAATAATTATTGTCATATATAATAATTTTACATATAAATTATAATATATATATATATATATATTAATAAAATAGTTTTTTGTAATACTTTTATTTGATATTAAAAATTTATTAAACAAATTAATCCATAAGCCTACAAGTAGGGTTTGGATCAACCTAAACTCATATAGTTCATGAGATAAAATTGTTTTTCCAATTTAGGTTACCTTTTTTTGTTTGACATAAGATTTGGTAGACATTTTAGGTCAGTCTATCGGACCCAGTATAATCTATTGACAGCGTAGACATTTCTTCCTGCAACCCATAAAATCTAATAAATGTAATGATGTTATCTTTCCTCGTGCGTAGCCTGGATCACCTCCCTCCCTTCATGGAATAGATGCTTGTCCCTTCCTTCCTGCACTGGTCCACAAGAAAAAGGAGAAATGTTTTTGTGACCTGAATGACTTCTTTTAGAACCCCAACCTGCACCCTGCATAGCCACGTCTCTCTGCACTTACTTCCATCTTCAATAATTGCACAACTTACAAAGACGAATGAAGGATGATGAAGTGTGAAGAATTCTTAGGGGGTGGCATGGATGGAAACTATTACAAACTGTTTGAAAAACATTTCAAAACTTTGTAATAATAGGAATGGAAAATGAAGAAGCAGCACATAACGAAATGAAGAATGATAAAAGCACGATGTCATATAATTTGAGACATATGTTTTATCAGTTGAATTTAGAATTTAATAACAACCCGAGCGTTGAGCGTTATTCAAGGAACATTAAACAATATTTTAGTAAGAAATATAAAAATTGAAAAAATAAATTATATTCTTGTTTTTAATAAATGTTTTGTATATTTTTGTGTGTGTTCCTTTATATAATTTATTTTTACTTTTTGATAATTTATTATTCTTAATTTGTCACCTTTTCAATTTTGTGACAAACTAGTAAAGTGAGAGATGTGACATCTTAAGAAATAAGTAATTTTTGTTGTAAGAGACATAAAAAAAGGTAACATGAACTTTTTACTTTTGGTCTTAAGTTATAAGTGATGTAAGATTACTTTGTGTTCTAGAACACTTTCGGTTGAGGTCTGACTGAAGTAAGGATTTCACTTAAGTTATAAAGTGAAGTAAGGATTTCATTTACATCCCTATATATACTTGTTTATTTTTTAAATTATTTTAATTAAGCTTGCATGTTAATTTATTGATAATAATTGATGAGTTTGATATGCTATGTTTGGTTGTATGAATGTTGACAGTGTAGTAATTTTTAAGGAGAAAATATTATACTGATCTTGAGTTAGATGTAATGAATGTTGATTCTTTAAAGAGATTATTATGATTTTTAGTATCCTATACTCTTATAAAGAAAAGATATCTAGGTGTGAGAATTGATAGAAATTCTTATAACAAAATTGGTATGAAAGAGTAACATTATAACGAGTTACAGTTAATTCACCTGATCATGGTGTTAAGGATAAAGGTCCCGATTTGGGTGAGTGGTACCCTAGTAGGATTGCCAAAAATATAATCGTGTTCAAAATACATGTGCACAATTTCTCAATCTACTAATTAGATATATGTGTCTTTCGTAAGAAGAGTCCAATGTCAAGAATATGTATTGGTCCAATGTGAAAAATGTTTTGTAGACATTAACGAAAAGATTTGATATTTGAGGATTTTTTTAATAGAATGAATTATATTAAAATATGATAGATTTTGATTGTTATAATTACATTAGCTTATCTTATTTTGTTTTTTGTCTGTGATTTGTCCACATATTATGATTATATGTTATAGATCAACAGATGATATTAATTACACCAAAATATATATATATATATATATATATATATATATGATTTTCATATACTCTCTTTCTTGTAAATATTTCGTTTTGAACATCACTTGTAAATAAATATTTTATTTTTAGCCACTTTGGGAGTTTCAAATACTATGTATATATGTTAATTTATTCTGCTTAATATCTAAATAGTGATACTTATCAGTAGTATTGTCGGTACGGTGATACAATAACATTAAGTTTTAAAATAATGTCAGTATTTCAGAAATTATAATCTTTACTTCTTCTTAAATATTTTGATTTCTGTGATTTCTGATTATACTCGAATTCTCTAACTTTTGTTAAATTTGGTTTACTATATATAGCGTTAAGTTTAGTATTCAGGAACAATGATGAGAATAAAAAAGGTTGATTGGTACAACGGGATTTTGTGAAAACCATTGGAATGAGGAGGAAGTGCAAGTGGCATGGATGCCACTATACTACCATATTGAATCAGCAATGAAAAATTTTGGCAAGTGAATTAATAAATGTTCAGGTGGGTTTCTGTAAACTCCTTGAACCCCACCTCCACACTTGTGCAAGAGTTGACTCGTACATTCCTTTCACGGCTGCGAACTATAACTTAATTTGGCATGCATGACGTGATAAAATGTAAAGTCTAAACCTAATTATGTGTGCAATAATTGTAGTTAAGAAGAGTGTAATGTTGATAGTGTGATGTTGATGGATGGTGATTGCAGAATGATGTTGCTGGTACTAGAGTTGTACTAGGACTCCACCAATTGATGAGATAGTAACAGGGGGTGGTGCAGCACGAGGTAGTGTCAATGGCATGGGACCAAATGCACCGAAAAACCCACATGGAGAACAAACCCACCACAACACAACCCTTGCATTCTCACATAAATTTCTCTTTTCCAAAATCAATTCAGGTACCTTTCTCCTCTCATAACAGATGTGACATAACAGCTAACAGCTAACAGCTAACAGCTAACACAATAATGCATTATCCCATTTTCTTCAAGCCCACCATCTTCGTCTCTTCTCTTCACTTTCGTTTATGTTAATTACATATCTATCATTCTGGGAAACAGTATTTGAGTCTCATTTAAGATAAGTATTATTTGAAAGCCACTTAATTTTATTCATTCTACTCCTTCTGTGATGGATACAGCACTTTAATCTCAATATTTTACCCTATAGGTTAACATAACCAAGCACAGTAAACTAGTTATACGTCTCTCTCCATTTTCTTGATCAAGTGCTAATGGCTTGCACGCTAATTGGGAGCTTCTTCTTCATCTTCACAGTTGGAAAGTATATGATTTCATCCCTCTCAGCCACCCACCTGCATGGTAATTTAAACCAATAATTTACTCATCAATAACTCACTAAAATAATCGATTATCAATTAAACAATTTATACATATGTCATATTTTTCTGACCTGTAAGTAGTAACAAGATGGTGAAGGAAAATAGAGAGTTCGAGCCTCGAGAGTTCTAATCCAGGACATAGTCTATTTCCACCGCCAAATGGGGCAAAGCTGTTGCAACCAGCCACAGCTCCAATTTTCTGCAACCAAATTGAGCATTAGAAAAAGTGATGTAATTATGAACTAAATATTCCTTAATAAACATGGTGAGATATGGCTTTAGAACTTAGAAGTTCACCTCCCATCTGCATGGATCGAATTTAAAAGGGTTTTCATAGTTCTTCTCGTCCATGTGAACCGAGGTAAGAGATGCCATGACACACCAGTGCTTCGGAATCAGGTACCCTGGATATGCAGAATGACGAAACTGCATGCATTAGAATTTAATTTCTCTATATACAATACTATTTTCCTCTTGTAAATAACCCACCTTTAATTTCTATGTCATTGACCGATTTCCTCCAAATGCCATTGACGATATTGGCCATTCTGAGAGTTTCACTGATAACCTTTAAGAAAGGAAATGAAAGACAAAACAATGAACGAAAATGTCATATACTAGGAAAAATTATTATGTGTTATTATCATCTGATTTTTGCATGTGGTAGCTAAACGTTAGAGACTCACATTCTGAGTAAATGGCAGTGACATGTAATCAGTCCATGCATAATCTTCTGAGCAATTAGTCTTTAGCCTCTTCAGTTCCATGTTCTCCTCCTGTTAAAATCAGCTTAACCAAAATATAAAACTTCCTTTCGAACATTAGCCAATAACTTCAGAATTCACTGTTGAAACCTCGTGAAATATGAAAATATTTTAATTTCGAGTTCAAATTTTCTACTTAACTTTTATATTATTGTTTTCTGCTGCACATTAATATTAACACTTTAAAAATAAATTTAATATATTTTAAAATATCAAAATCAATATCCATCAATATATTTTAAATATACAACATAAAAACAATAAAATAAATTCAGTACAAAATCCAAATTCAAAAAATACCGGCTTATGAACTCACAAAGAAAGGTATAAAAACTTAAGGGAAATATAAGTTGACAAAAAGAAAGATAAAAAAAATGAATGAAGTACAAGTACTATAGTTTATGTGGCATTTGCCAACGCTGGGGCATGAGTACTCAACAGGGATCACACATGTCGTCATAAAAGTCAAGAGAGAATACGTATTAATGAATTTAATTAAAATGGATGAACAGTGTAAATTTTGTATAGCATCATTGAATGCATGATATGATTGTTGACTTCAGAATAATTACTTTAGAAACTATATTTCATATTTCATTTAAGAAACTAAGTACAATGTATCAATCACTTTTAAGTTTTTTCGTTAAGAAAAGCTGCTGCAGCAGCAGCAGTTTCTGTGTTAATGTGACAGAAGTAGATGGGTCCTTTGGCGGCAGAAATTCAATTCGTGGACCTATTTTTTCAGCCGTTGAGTTAAAATCACATCAACAACACATCGTACGGCCAGGAACCACTCTCACACACGACGTGAGGCCCACACTCCCTCGTGTGAGTTTTTAGAGTGCTGATTCGGAAAGCGACTCCTTAGACAAGTCAAAAACCGTTCTAGGGCATAACGCTATTTTCTCTCCAACCCTCACAAAACAAAAAAAAAAAAAAAAAAAAACTCAATGTAACATACTATCTGGATGAAATTTAACAAATTTTTTTACCTTTGTGGAATTTATTTTTTGGTTTAACCAGTTGGTAAGAAAATCCTGGTCCACACCAATCTTCAGTCGCAACTACCAACTGTTTCCGTTTTATTCATTTTATCATAGTACCGCAGCTTTGTCTTACTACAACATCATAGTAAAATTTTATTTACGTAGCATGTTATTGATTTTGAACGAACCTGAAGTTTAGATAGAGCGAGAGGAGAGTCACTGAGGAACTTGAGGGCCATGGTCATAGCTGTAGGAAGCGTTTCTTCCCCCGGTATCATCATCTCTATGATGTTTTGACTAATCATTTCTGGACTCAAGCGTGCACTTGAGCTGGAATCACCCTTATCTCGTAACAGTGCGTCCAATACATCATTCACTGCATCACCTTCGTCATCTGCATCATTATCTATCATTACCTTCTTCCTCTCCTCTACTATCTTCCTCACCATCTTCACCATCCTATCTTTCGACTGCACAGTTCACACACATGACTACATAATAACAAAACTATAACTTTATTATAATTTTTTTATTATATACATTACAGATAAGACGTATTTCCTTTAAATATTACAACGTTATGATAGTTTAAAAACGCGGTATAAAAAGCTTTTGAGCCGTCATGTATATATATTATTTATTCTATAAACATAGAACAATAACAGAAATAATATAGTTAGGCAAAGTTTATGGGACCTTCAAGGATTTATATAGTCTTGTTCCGGGAAATTTGAGGGGTAAGCAAATCAAGCCTTTGATGAATTCTGCAAACTCTCTATACAGGAAGTCCAATTCTTCACCAGGACCAACGCTCATCAGAACTTTGACCAAAACAGGAAATGTAATCTGGCATACACGCACAAAAGAAAAGGTTCAGGTTAGAGAAAGTGTTAAGGGGTTAGGGAGAGAAAGAAGAGCTAGAGCAAATAATGAAAAAGAAGAAACCTTTTTGACTTGATCTTGAACGTATATTGGTTGGTGGGAAGTCCAAGATGCCAAGCATTGTTTGACAGTGTGTTCAATGTCTCTGGTGATTCGAGCTTTTAGTTGTGGGGATCGGAGGAACCCTGCAATGAGTGTGTGCACTTTCTTATGCATGGTCCCGTTCATTTTGAGTATGGATTGTTCTCCCATCAATTCTCTAATTGATTTTGGATAAGCAGGGACGAAGTTGGCTTGGTGGTTCTGCAGAACCACCTTGTTCACGTCCGGGTCAGTCGATATTATGACATTGCTCCCCAAAATGCATGTCTTGAACACATTCCCGTACCTACACACACAATAGAAATTGAGCATATAACACAAACACCTTGTTGCTTTTTTTCTGAGTTTTATAGCAGTATTTATTAAGGGAAGGCTAAGAATGTGTATGTATAGTTGGTGCTCATAGATACAGTGGGAGGCAAGGATCAAAATATATCACATTCCCTTCCACACGGTTCAAGAGGCAATCTACTATATAGCTATTGTAGTTACTGCAGAAACAGGCTTTTTCTGCTCTTTTCTTCTTCCAAAATGTGTGCCCTTCTCTCTTAAGAACGAGACTATGTGAGGGCAAGCAGGACCACAATATGGTGCACATTTATTATTAGATCACGGGGGTGCATTGATAACACTAATCCAGTTGAATTTTTACAAGGTAGCATAAACATGGAGCACTATCTTCAATTTCCTTCTTCTAAAAGTCAAACTTTCTCCAGTGACTTGAAGCAGTTAAATTTACATAAAAAAACATCAGTGTGTGTGTATCCTCTCCATTATTAGCGATAATTTCTATAGTACGAGAAAGACACACACAAAATGACTAAAAAACGTGTCAAAATTTGAACGCAGTGTGTTTTTCTCTTCCTGGAAACTTGTTATACTAGAGAAAATATACAAACACGACAAAGATATTATCTTTTTTACTGACACATTTTCTGATTTTAAAGGAAACCAAATCCTATTTCGTTCCTTAATTAGTTTCGTGATTTTTCCAAAGAAAATAGTGGTCTCAATATACACTGTTTTCCATCCTCTCTTATTCCTTCGCCTCTGGGTCGTAACGAACAAAGCTAAATATAGATACATTTATCAGTAAAAACTCAAAGCTTAGTCCAGGTATCGCTAGTTTGTTCATTTACAACAGGGTGCCAATGAAAAACATCACAAGTTATCTTTTTAAAACTCAAAACTGCAAACTAAATCAAATTTAAAAAGGAGATACAGTTGCTCAAAACTTAACTATATATTCATACATAAATGGATGTTTTGATAACCGAATTTACTAAGACAAAAAAAAAAAATTATCAAAAGCCTTAATATGACTAAATATTTTTATATTATTTAAAAAATAATAATTTAACACTTGACATTTATCTATTATATTATTAAGATGAAAGTATTTATTTTCTGTAACAAAAAGGTTGTTCAATTTAAAAAGAAACTGAAAAATGAGGAATAAAAATCGTAAAAAAGAGAAAGATCATTTGCCCTCCTAAAAAAACGCTAATTTTTGGGAGTATATTTGTTTTTTAAAATGAGAAAAACACCTCCCCAAAATCTCGCACTTATTTATATTTTTTTAAAGCAGATATTTTGAAAATATTCTCAAAACCAAATAGATTCGAATATCGAATGAGAAATTGAGAGAAAATAGTAAGAAATTATTTGATATCTTTTAAAACAAAAGGCCAAAAAAGTAAACATTTTATGGTCGCTGTATATCCATATGGATTAGGGGAGAAAATTGTGTGAATCAACTTAAATCGAAAATGTTAATTAAGGCAAAGAATACTCCATCAGCGAACATCAACTTGAACTATAATAGTTCTTAACTAACATGTGGGCCAGGAGGACAAAATTGTCACAAACAAACACATGCGAACATCGTAAAGGACCTTAGACATCTTAAAAAATTGGGCCTTCACAAGGAATAGACTACTAGAGAGGAAGATGATATGGTTCCGGTGGATACCATGATTAATTTTCTTGGTTACTTGGTGTGGGTGTGTGTGTGTGTGTACAGAATAACAAACATCGGAAAGAACATTGAGTTTCGAAAATTGAGAAATGAATGAGGATGCATGTTAGATAGACATGCACGGAAGAAGAAAAAAGCATTGGAATTTTGAGAGCATATTAGATAGACATGCATGTCAGTGGTGTCGTGGAGAATGAAAAGGATGGAAATGGAAAAAATGAAAAGGTGGAGATAGAAGCTTACAAAGACTTGCGTTTTTCGAAGAAGGTGAGAGGGGTTGAAGAGTAACCAGAAGCTATGAAATCAAGGGTCTCTCCGAGTAAAGGCCAACCAGAGTTTCCTTTTGGGACTTTGCCTTTTCCCACCGTCTTCTCATCATTCTTGCCATATAGTAGAATCCACCAACTCATCAACAACATGCCAATCACAACACACACCTCTATCATCCATTCCATGATCCCAAAAACCACCCTTCACCACTGATTCAGCTAGAGATGTTTTATTGCAGTTGGTGAAAAAGAGGGAGAAAGAAAGGTAAAAATGTTAGAGTCAAGGAGAAACTTGTTTTGTGAAGAGAGAGAGAGAGATTGAGAAGGGAAGAGAAGAGAAGAAAAGAAAGAGAGAAGGATAGTGAAAAGTGAAAATTTAGGGCTCAAAAACAATCATTTATTGAGATGGCCATACTGGGTTCACCTAATGCACCACGCTGGTTTATTCTGTCTTCCCTCAATTCAGACGGATATTACTCTCATGCCATTACTTCTCTCTCTCTCTCTCTCTCTCTCTCTCCTCTCATCACTCACTTCCTAATTATTGTTTCTTTCATGAAAACATTAATTATTGTTCAATACTTAAAACAATTTATTTATTTTTGTCCTGTTAACCGATGTGATAAGGCAATAATTAAGGATAGTTAATGGAGATTGAATTTTACAAAAAATTATAATAAATTGTGATATTAATCGAGATATGAACTAATGATCATTAATACAATTTTATTTGATCAGTCTTGTTAATCGATATTCTAATAACACTGATTAAAAAAAATTAATATATATTGAATCTTACAAAATTATATAATTAAGTGTGATATTAAATAAAATATGACCTAATAACTATTAATGCAATTTTATTTTATGGAGAATGCTAAAATTAATTTGCATTGGTTTCTTCAATTTTACATTGAAAGTTGAAATAATTAAATACATTAATTAAGATATTATAAATGCATATAACAAATTTTATAAAGACAAAAATACCCTTTTAAATTTGTAAACAATAACATACAAAAGAATGACTTTGAAAATTTTAAGTCTCTACTAAAAAGAAAAAAAATATCTCTGGTGGCACTTCAAGAGTCTCTCAAGGTGAAAGTTTCAAATATGAAGACGGTAAACCTTTAAAAGGTATGTCTTTAAGTTTTACAAAAAAATTAATACTTTATTTTTTTTATAAATCTTTTAAATGTTTAACACTATTTTTTTATTTTTTTTGCTGGTTGTTATGGTAATTCAAACTTCTTTATGTTTAATTATATTTAATTTTTAAAATATTAAAATATAGTTATTTTATTATTTAATTATATTTTAACTTTTATCTATGAACATTAAATTAAATATGAAACTCGCATGTACAATAATTATGAATAGTTTTGTCTTTTGAATAAAATAAAATTACATTAATGGCGATGAACATTAAATGAAATATGAAACCCACATGTACAATACTTATGAATAGTTTTATCTTTTAAATAAAATAAAATTACATTAATGGTGATTAGGTCATATTTAATTTAATATTACACTTACCTATGTATTTTTTTATAGAATTCAACCCATATCCTTATTTTATTTAAAGAACAAAAATACTCATAAGTATTTTGCATGTAAGTTTAATAGTTTATTTAATGCTCACCAATAAAAGTTAAAAAAATAATTAAATAATAAAATAACTATATTTTAATGTTGTTAAAATTAAATATAATTAAACATAAGAAAATTTAAATTAACAAAAAAACTAGCAAAAAAAATAGTGTTAAACATAAAAAATAAAAACATTTAACTAAAGTATCAATTTGAGTAAAGACCTTGCAAATTTCAAAGTTATTGTTTTGTATTAGAAAATTATTGTCTACAAATTTAAAAGGATATTTTTGTCTTTATAAAATTTTTATATGCATTTATACTATTTTAATTAATGTACTTAATTATTTCAGTTTTCAATGTAAAAGTGATGAAACCAATGAGCATTGAGTATTTCTTAACCAGTGACACTAGTTAGCATTCTCCTTATTTAATTTAAAGGACAAAACAATCATAAGTGTTGTATGATGTGTTTAATATTTTATTTAATGTTCATCAATCAAAGTTAAAAAGTAATTAAATAATAAAATAGCTATATTTTAATGTTGTTAAAAATTAAAATATAATTAAACATAACAAAATTTAAATCTATAAAAAAAACCAATAAAAAATAGTGTTAAACATCTAAAAAATTTTTTAAAAAAAATGAAAGTATCAATGTGAAACTTCGTTTAGTTTCGTATCTTTAACTTCTAATAATCTTCTGCAACATCCATCTTAACTTAATAATAAAATCTCTTGTATTAAAAAAAGTAGACAATATTTCAATGAAATTATTAATTATAAATACATAAAACTAGCAATTATGTTAGAGATTAATTTTTTTTTGCTTTTTAGCAAATACCTTACGAATTCAAAATACTTATTTTATATCATGAAGTTAGAAATTTCAAATTTCAAAATTCAAAGAATATTTTTGTCTTTAAAATATCTTTTATATGTATTTAAATTATTTTAATTAATAGAGTTAATTATTCTAGCTTTTAATATAAAAATAGTAGAATTAATGCATATTAATTATTCCTGAACATCGTTGCTCCTAGAGGCTCTGATTAACATTCTCCATATTTATTTTAACTAATGTATAAAAAACAATGATATTTTCACACATAAATTTCTTCTAGAAGATATGTCTAATAGAAGATATGTCTAAAGACACTATTTTAGGTCACTGAAATTAGAAAACATTAAATTATAGATAACTATAATACTAAATGAATTATGATTTTAATATATTTTAGTATATTTTTATTATGTTTAAAAGACAAAAATATCTATAAATACTATATATGAAAATGATAATTCATTTAATGCAAAAAAAAGTTAAAAAATAATTAAATATAAAATATTTATATTTTAATGTTACTAAAAATTAAAAAATAATTAAACATAAAAAAATTAATTAAGAGAAAATAAAACATTGTTTACTTTTTTAATACAAACAATGTTATATTAAATTTTTTTATCTTCTTTATTAAAAGCAAAGAATATTTAATTATTTTTTAATTTAAGTTTTTTTTATATTTAATTATATTTTAATTTTTAACAATATTAAAAATATTCTTTTTTTATGTAATAAATAAATTGTCAATCAATTACTATTGTACAATACTTAATTTTATTTTTCAAATAAAATAAAATTATATTAATAATTATTAAGAATAAAATTTATTTAATATTATAATTAACTATAAAATTTTACAAAATTCAATATTCATACATCTTAAACCGTGTTTTATATACGATTCTTTAACTAATGTATAAAAAATAATACATTTCAATACATAAACTTTTTATATCTATTTAATGCTATCATTCACTACTCTCTCTTTTTTTATAAATATAAAAAAATTACTTTTCTTATAATATTTTATTCCTAGACGAGTTATCAAATATTTGGCCAACGATGTTAAATAATCCTTTTTCACGTATTAAATCTATACAAGGAGTGAAAGTGTAGATAATTGAAAAAGAAATAAAAGATACAGTTAAAAAGCCGTAAGTTTTACAAGATTTAACGTTTTTGTTAATTTTTTTAATCGTTCTTCGTAATTATTTTTAGTTTAATCGTTTTTTTAATTATTTTCAAAATTATTTAATATAGGTTTTTTTATTTTATTTTAATGTGGTTTTGTACTTTTATTAAAAAAATTAATTTAATTATTGTCATTAAATTGCTTTAACACTGTATCGAATATGAAAAATAATGTGATATTGTAATATTTAATATAGTTACCATGTGTTATTTACACTGTAATGCTGTAAATATTTATATTGCAATTTTTTTATTTAAATATTGTTAACAACAATTTAAAATACTTTTTTTTTCCTTTTAAAAAAAGTAAAACACCAAAAGAAAATAACATTCAATAATTCGGACAGAAATTAAAATAAAAAATTATTAAAACTCTCTTATTTTGTTTCATGCAATATTATTGTGAGGAATGGGTGTAGGCTAATAGGAATTGGGTACTGAACTTTTGTCTATTTAACTTTTATTACAAAACTATTTGTATTTAATGAATTAACTGATTTTATTTATTACATAATGATCTTTTTATTTCTCTTTTGAACTTTAATTTTTTTCACGATTTTTAATAAAAATTTTAATGTTATTTACTGTGAACTCTTATGAAGCGATGTGAACAAATCGACTATAAACACTTGTGTGGAATCATGAGAGATTCACTTATCGGGGAACGCAAGAAATATGAAGAAATAAGAGCAAGTGTTTTTACCACATCCAATAATTTTACATTATTCAGGAGTTAAGGCTTAAGGTACTTAAATACTTCTTTCCTTCATCCTCCAAGACATTTTAAAGACAACAACGTGACAAAACATAAACTTCAAAGCAAAGAATACCTCATATACATGGTAATTGACCCTTATGATGTCACTCAAAGGACTTGGAATCAGAACATTACTCACCGTGAGATCGATAACATGGTTTTAAGACGAACCCTTAGTTTCTTAAACCCTCCATTGGGGATAATCTATCATTCCCCTTAGACATCGACTAAGAAACTTATGTTCCTACCACACCCAATAGTTTCATATTACTCAAGAATCATTAAATATTTTTTCCTCCTTCCATCCTCCAAGACGTCTTTTAAAATATAAACTGTGACGGAATGTAATTGACCCTTACGATGTCATTCAACGAAATTAAGATCAGAACAATAAGTATATAGAAATGAGTATGAGAATTAAACAAATGTTTCCTCTGGGAATGTGTCATATTTATAGGCAGGGGAGGATAAAAAAAAGGTAAATGTGGTAATTAATTTACAAATAAAATTAATTGATTGAATATATATATATATATATATATATATATATATGCTATTTAGTTTATTATTTTTAAATATGTGTTAATTATCAGATTTAATGAGATTTGTAAGATATTATACTCATAATTATAAATATTATGATATAATATTTTGTAATGTAGTACAATCATATTTATTACGAGAGTAATACATGTATTTTGTGAGATATTTGGAAATGTTCATTATAATTATAATTATATTATTTATTATTTTGGATTGAATGGGGAGGTACATAAGCTCCCAAAGATCTGATCTCTTAAAAAATGAGATAATTGAGCTAGAATAATCATTTAAGTCCAAATTAAAACAACCGAGTTGGTGTGTTATTCAATCATAATCGAGTATGAGCTTGATGACCGGGTGAAAGGTTTTACTTTGAATGAAGTCAGATCGCTTCATGTTTCTTAAAAGTTGTGTGAGCATAAGCATTAATAAATAAACATAGCAAACAAACTCATCCCTATGGTTATTAACCGAACACTTTCCCGTTTTGACGGAGATTTTCCACATTGACTAGGTACTAGTATGAGTGTGGCCAATACCTAATTTTTTCAATTGAATATGGGGACGGTCGTAGATATGCACATATCCGCCCACATACACAAATTGGACATGGGAACGATAATAGATACGTACATGTTTGTCCCGAGAACAATCATACACTTACTTTTTTCTCATATTTTCTGATTGTTTGGTATCTTCCTTCTTATCACAATTTTGATTATACATTTTATTTTCGTTGTACAGTTAAGTTCAAATGGCATATTATCAATTTCATTGAATCAAATAACTTTTAGGTATCACATTTGATTAATTTTGCTCTTTTTTAATATTTTTATTTATTATTTATCTTTTTTCGCATAAAAATATTTCTATATTTCAAGTGTTCAATTGTTTATCAGGTAATATAAAAAAATTATCTTTTCTTTCCTTTGATCTTTAATTTTTATTTTATCTAAAGAAATTTTCTCATTAAAACAAATTTCATTATCTCTACATGATTCAATTATTTTGATATCTAGAAAGCTTTCCTCTATCTCTAAGTTACTTACTTGTATTATCGTACCTACAATTATACATTATTTTCCTTTTTGTTGTTTTATTCAATTGTGTATCAAACCTTTTATTCTGTGCATATTTTATCATTATGTCTTCTTTTTAATATTTTTATTTATTATTTATTATATATAATATTAATTTTTTATATTTATTTTTATTTTTAACTCATCTTGATAAGTGTAATTTTTTTATTATAATTGTTTAAAAACGTTTTATTTACTATAATATAATAACTTTTTTTATTTTCTAAAATTGGATTTATCACGATCCAATATAAATTAAAATTCAAAAAATAAAAGATTCATATATAAATTTAAATTATTATTAGTTTACTTTTTTTTCACAATTTCATTTCGTTCAAGTGGTGTATAAATAATATTTTCTTTTACAATATATTATTTTATTTTAAAAATTGTAAATGGTTACCATTGTTACCATGTTTATTATTATTTTGAGTCCTTCGTATATATTTCTTTATATGTTTGAGCAAGTTCATGGTATTATTATTAAGTTGCTTCTCCGTTCTATCCGTTTCTTCAGTAGAATCAATTAAATCATGCCATTACCATCCATATTTAAAACGTTTAGGATTAAAATATTAATGCTTTGATTGAAATAAGGAAAGTGGTCATTAATATCAAATTCGAGAAAGTCAAAATTTTGTACATTTTTACAAAAGCCGTTATTATAATTTATGAAAATGGCTTAGTCATTATCACTTTCTTAATTAGGATGAACCTTTAAATAAATTTTAATTTATTTTAATTAATTTTTAATTCTTTTATTAAATATAATTGTTAAATTTATTGTACTTACAGCAAGGACTTCAAAAATATCAAAGAGTGAAAATAGACTTTATAAGGAAGAATTTATTATTTTATTATTAAAAACTTAATTTATAAATAAAATAGTTAATCAAGTATATTTTATAAGAGTTACAATATCTTTGAAATATATATTTTCTTTTTATTTGTACTCTCTAACTTTTTTACCAATTTATGTATTTGTTTAAAGATCAAAATACGTCATAGGAGTCCTAGTATAAATTATTATCTTAATCGATCAAAATTTTCCATAGAGTAAGTTTATTTTTTACTATTTTTTTGAGTTTTTTTTTTATCGATAATTGTTAGTTGTCAGTTTTTGTCAACAAGGAAAGTTATTTTTAGTTTTTGCATGCATGTGGTGCTTTTTGTGATTGCATGTGGCTCAAAAGAGTTTAAGATGAATCTAAGTCTATTTGGGCTAGTCAGTTTCCCTACTGAGCGAAAATAAATTTGTAAAAACTTAAATACCTCAAAGGAAATTGGTCGCTGAGTGAGCTAAGTATTCAATAGTAAAGCTCACCTTTAGAGGCGACTCATTAGGTGAGTGAAGATGATCATTAGGAAGTGTTAATATTTGAACACTTGATATCGTTTTACCATGCATGGCTCTCTGAGAAAGAGAAAGGAAAAATGTGATATGTTTTAATAATGAGATGAAAATGCATGTGGTATGTGGGGTCAAGTAGAGTCATAAGACTATAATCTATTAACAGGTATGTGGGTCGAGTATGGCTAAAGTTTATGCTACAATATACTAAGAGTTGTTGATTATACATAAATATATGTAGTTATGATAATGTAGTTATTTTCAAAGAGGTAATACTATGTTATAATAAATATAAGATTTGTATTGAGTAGGGACTATGAAGGATATTATTTAGACTAACAGATAGGAAGATATTAGGTAATAAGAGTTGATGAAGGTTTTTGTATTTAAAGTATCATGTGAAAAGAAAAATTAAATTTCACAATCAGAAAAATTTATCCTATCATATAATAAAGAGTTAATTCTAGATATGTAAGGTTGAGTATAACTTGAGTTTAGAGGTTATGTCATGATCTATCGGATTGATAATTCAATAATTAATAATGCTTAATCGATTAACTATTAAAAAGGAACATATCAGAAGGAGGGGAAGAGAAGATTGAAGATTGAGATGATTATTTTATGGTTTGAGTTGGATAAATCATAAATAATAAAGAATTGGTTTTCAACCTTTTTATCATTATATTCTTTTATTCAAACATTCTCATTCATAATAAATAATAAGCAGTGTGACAGTTGAGTTGGTACGTTTGGGAAGAAGACGTTGAATCACTTTGGAAACAGAAATGATGGTATACTTGTAAAACCAGAACTAAAAATCAGAAAAATAAAGTTGAAACCATGAAACGAAACCCCATGCATAAGGTGCATATGTAACCAGTTTATGATGGTTTGGAATGGAGTGGTAACAGGAGTTGAAAGAATGTAAAAAGAAGTGATACTGAAACGTCTTATCGTATATCAGTTGGTGCTGCCAGATGCACATTACGACACAATGCACCATGCATTTCATTTCTTTCTTTTTATCTGTGAAAGCGCCACAGAAAAGTAACTACGATGAAGTCACAAAATAACAGTGTTTTTGAGGAAGGTAAGTGAAAGAGAAGCACTGCATGTGTCGATTTGAAAGAAAAAAAGGTTGTGAGGGCAATTGAAAAAGGGTGCCGAAGTCGTTAACGTCTTTTCGATGTTCCACTTTTTTTCCATTATGGAGTTAAAAGTTGAGGTGCTTTCGTCTAGTCTGCATCATCCTCAGTGCTACAGTCTTCACCAGCACCACTCTCCCATTTTCTGATGCACAATTATTAAACAAAACTACTACTCTCTTTCCACTCTTTTCTTTCAAACACTTTTGACCAAACACCATGAATTTTCAAAACTCCACACCTACTCTTCTCTCCTTCTTTGTTTCCAACAACACAAAAAAATAAAAAAAATTACAATTAACTTTTCAGAAAATTAAACAGTCAAAAACACCTTGGATTATATTATAAATACCAATAAATAAGATAATCAATCATACCTTTTTAACACGATTACACCTAAATTATATTTAGTTAATCATACTTATTATCTTGTAAAGATAATCAATTATGATTATTAAGCTTTTTTATTAGAATATAATAAATAATATTATGTTAATAAATCAAATCTTTAAAATTTTAATATTTTGTAGTTTAATATTTGGTACTTAATTTTATTAAAATAAACTTAATTTTAATCAATTAAATTAGTTTCATTAAATTTTATTTTTTAGAATTGGTATATAATATAAAAAAATAGTGTATAGTTTATAATTAATTATTAAAATAAATAAAATGTATTTTTGAAATTATTTTTAATTTTGTAAAATAATTATTTTATGACTAATTATCTTTTATTTTAATTTATACTTTTTATTAAATTTTAATTAAGAATAGTTTGATAATTTATTATATTTCTCAATTAATTTAATTCTTTCATTCTATCCTATCAGTGGATTCATTAAAAAAGTTCCTAGTCATCTTTCTTCACTTCTTTTTATCTTTAATGAAAACAATATTATTTTTCACTTTTTTTTTTCCTTTTTCTTTTCTGATACTTCCCACTCCAAAGAAATTAGTGTATGGACGGTTGAGGTTGTTAAAAACAAGGGTTCCGTTTATTGCATTTGAATGGAAAGTGAAAGTTAGATTTTGTACGCAGTTAATTTGCTGCATTTGACTATGTTGTTATTGTTAGACTCAAAAATAATATTATTATCTTATAGACCTACTAAACCGATAAATAAAATGATCTAAACATAATTTCGCAATCATAAAATATTATTATCTTGTTGAACTACTCAAAAAAGAATTCTTTTTAAAAACTATCATTATGAGCTAAATAAATAAATAAAAAATAAAACAAAAACAACATAAATTTCATATTACATTTCATCCAACTTGCATGATTAACTACAGAACTTGTAAAAAAAAAAAGAATGAAGACACAACGTAGATTTTCACTTAAATCACTTTCGCAATGCAGCTCCAAAAAATAACAGAGCCAAACTGCCATGATAAATAGGATAATCAATAGTGTAATTTTAATGCAGACTCGAACCCTTTTAATGTGAAGAGAGGATGAACAAAGAATACAAAATCTTGATCCAGGTATGTCGCTAGTGAATGTAAAACCTCATTCCCTTGTAGTGTCTTGTATAAAAAGTGCTGCCATGTTGTGTAGTGAGTGAAACAAGAGAAAAAGCAATTAATGAACAACTACATCCAAAAATTGTCATGCTATTTAAGCTACAAGGTTCTACATGCTGCATGCAACAGCTTCTTTATCCAGATTATCGTAAAATGAAGTTAGTTTAGTTATAGCAAGTGGTTCACCAAAGAGTGATGCCCTCGTAGATCTTGTTATTCGGACTTCAACATAATCACCAACCACAGGATTTCGCTTTGTATTAACGTCTTCCCTAACTGTGATTGGCAAGTTGAGAAACAACACACGATGACCCTTGTCACTCTTGCCCATAAGCTCAGTATCTGGAGCTCTTTTATTGGGTCCTTCCACTAATACAAGCTGTGTGGTTCCGATCTGAGAGTCAAAACACTTCCCTGTGCTCTCGCGGAAAGTCTCAATTAGTTCAGCCAGCCTCCTCTGTTTAACTTCCTCAGGAACATCATCAACATAATTTCTGTGGGCATGAGTTTTCTCCCTCATGCTATAAGCAAACATGAATGCCATATCGTAACTAACAGCATTTACCAGAGTCAACGTCTCAGAATGTTCCTCCTCTGTTTCTCCACAAAATCCTGTTTAAATTGCAAAAGTATCACAATCAGAGGCTAGTTTCTTATGCAGTTAAATATAAGTGGTAAAGAAAAAAGTACAGGATAATAACTAGGACTTGAGGACTACAACTGCATAGTTAAAAAATCAATGAATGCATCGTTCATATAGAATGAGTAATACAACAGCAATCAGCCGTATTTAATGTAGTAAGGTCGGTTACATGGATCACACTACAGCATAGGCACAATTGTAAAACCAAGTTCTCAACAATAAAGCATAAATTCCTTTCATTAATTTCCTGCAGTATTCTTTTAACAATTTCATAGGATAAACAACCAGGCGAAACACCATCGACAATTCCACAAAGAAACATATACTACTGGTGGATGATACTACTCATAACACAGAATTTGGTGATGCTGTTTGCAAATAAAGATTGTAACCGTCCCATTTATTTTGTTGAGAAAAATTAATGAATAAGTGTTCAATAATTAGTTACACCTACTTGAATTAATAAAATTTGAGGAAAAGCACTGTATTTAACCTACACTGTTGTGTTTTTTTATTAATGTATATATAAAATATGCAAAGGCACTTACCTAGGACCCTAACCCCAAAATTGAGTACATACAAAAGAAATAATAATAAAATAACATTACACTACTCTCCCTCAAGTTGGAGCATATAGGTCATATGCACATTGTAACATAAACCGAATCCAAGGTCTACTTAGAGATATAGTTAGAATGTCCACAAGTTGTTAATGAATTGACAAGCAAAGGAATAATTTCCTTAGACAACAACTTCTCTCTAATGAAATGAAATGACAATCAATCTTTATACGTCTGGTTATCCCATGAACACGGGATTGGAAGCTATATAAGAGCTGCCTGATTGTCACAATACAACTTCATTGCTCATCTTCACAAAATTTCAACTTCTAAAGGAATTATTTTATCCACACAGGTTCACATGTAGCTCGGGCCATAGATCTATATTCAACTTCTACACTAGATTGGGCAACAACACTTTGTTTCTTATTTTTCCAAGATAAAAGACACAAGATTCCCTCCAAGTAAACAATATCTTGTGGTAGATCTCCCATCAATGGGTAAGTTAGATCAATCTGCATCGCTATACCCTAACACTAAATTGTTTCCCTTGTTCTCATACAACAATGTTATGGAGGAATTGAATCACAAGAATATTGAAGAAAGGATGAAAGAGTTATTTACGCTAGTAGGTGAGAAGAGGTAGTGGAACAATGTCATTTGACACCCTAAGTTTGAGTTTGAGAGGAACAAAAATAATCATTGAATCACATGATGGTCCAGGAAGGACTTGTTGAACAGATGATTGAACAAAAATAGTGCAAGTTTCTAATACACTGTAGGAAAAAAAGTTTAAAATGGGAAGATTGAACAAAAATGCTACTCCTCAGTAACAAAACAAATTGGCAAAAGTTTGCAAATAAAGATTTCATTAGCTCCTTTCATTTTGATGAGAACAAATTATTGAAGGAATGCTCAATTATTTGAGAGATGCAAATTTTACAACTCCCGAAGATGAACACAAGATGGGTTTATAAAAATTCGAGTAAATTGTGTATTCTGAAGCTGAATTGCTTGAGAAAATAAACTAGATTCCCTAAGAATAAAAGATCATCAAATACAACAACATTATAAAATGAAAGGAACTATAAATGAGAAACTCCAGCACTCATCTGCTGAAATTAAGGTTCTCCAATTGTAAATGGTGAAATTAATGAATAACAAAATAAAAGTAAAAAAAAAGGCAGGGAAAATAAATTTTAAAAAAAAACATATTACCACAAATGAAATCACTGCTCAAAGCCACATCTGGAATGATACTCCGGATCTTTTGCACAAGTTCCAAGTAAGCCTCTCGGGTATATCCTCTTCTCATTCTCTCCAGCACTTTGCTACTTCCAGTTTGTGCAGGTAAATGTATCAGTTTGCATATATTATGTCTGTCTCGCATTAGATAAAGCAACTCATCTGGAAAATCCTTCGGGTGTGGAGAAGTGAATCTGAATCGCATCTCAGGAAATTCTGAGGACAATCGATCCAGTAGATCAGAAAATCTTAAGCCCATTTTTTTTACCTTAGCCATACTAGAAAACCCTTCACTAAGTTGCCAATTGGACCCCGATTCAACCTCTCCCTCACTCCCAGATGCATCGTTGTAGCTGTTCACATTTTGTCCAAGAAGCGTTACCTCCTTAACACCCTCTTTCCAAAGCTCCGCTACCTCTCTCACAATGGATTCCACCGGACGTGATCTCTCTCTGCCTCTGGTGAAAGGAACAATACAAAACGAGCACATATTATTGCAACCTCTCATCACTGAGACAAATGCAGTAACCGAGTTCTTGGAGATTCTAACAGGATTAATATCAGCATAAGTCTCCTCAAGTGAAAGGAGGGTATTGATCCCTTTCTGACCATAGTCAACCTCCTCCAGTAAGCGCGGCAAATCCCTATAAGCATCAGGCCCGCATACCACATCAACCATTTTATCTGAATCAAGTATCTTCTCCTTTAACCTCTCAGCCATACATCCCAAAACCACTACTTTGGGAGGGCGCAGAGACTCTGCTCTTCCAGTAGCAACATTGCTCTTCCAATGCCTCTTAAGAAACCAAAAGTAATTAAGCCTCTGCCATACTTTCTGTTCTGCGTTTTCTCTAATGGCACAGGTATTGATGAATATTATTTCTGCACTCTCGGGAACACTCACAATTTCACTGTAACCGGCCTTTTTCATTATAGAAAGAACGATCTCCATGTCATTAACGTTCATTTGACATCCATAAGTCTCATGATATATTCGACCAGTGGGAGGAACTTCAGCATCTGGCACAAGGCTACCCACACAAATAAACAAATAACGAGTAAATATATTTCATCCCTAAACCCCCAATCCATCCAATCTAAAATTTGCAATTCTGCAAAGATGATACAGGGACAAAAATTGCGTCTTTCCCATGAACATTCTCATGCCATTCTTCCACATGACTAATAATATCAAAAATGAAAAAAAAGAAGTTGTCTTTTCATTCAATTCATCGAAACTGAAGTGAATCCGAAATACCCAACAAGTAAAATAAAATAAAATTCCTGTAATAATAAAAAAAAACACACACACACAACAAAGTGGTGGCGCTGTTTCAATTGCAACAAAAAACTCACCAGGGTTGAGCTTCGGAAGCAGTGAGCGTGGCTTGAGGGATGAAATGGTGGCGGAGAGTGGTGGAATGAGAGAAGGATCTGGAAGCGATGATGAGATTGAGAGGGCGAGAGCGTGGCGATGAGGTATATGGGTGTGGAGAAAACACATTGTAGTGGTGTTTGTGTTTGCGTTTGTGGTGGAAGATTGTGAAAGTGGCAAAAGAAGATGGGCGATGGAGTTTGAAGCGCTGAGCTATGTGAGGTTGGTTGATGACGGAGGACAGTGAAGAAGCCATGTCTCTCTTTCACTCGCAGTTGGGTTCTGTATTGAATTCGCCCTGTTATTGGGGCGGATAGGGTCCTTGCGGTCACAAAAACATTTCCATTTTCATTTTTCGCCCTATCATCAAAACCCATGAAATCTCCCACCCTAAAACGTGATATTAGATTTGATCAATAGTTCATATTATTTAAAATTATCTTAAATGTGTTTAACATTGTCTTGTCAATAGTATATTTATAATTAATCCATTTCCTCTTAATTATTTCTCTCCAAATTAAACTACATTTAAAAATAGAATAATGGTTATATAATTTGTAATTACTCATATTCTCTTATATTAATAAAAAAGAGAAAGATGTTTTCTGCTTCAATCTTTATATTGTTACTTCTCTGGTTTCACATGCAAATTTAGATTTTTAAAAAGTTCTGATTTACTAATCATGTCATTTTTCCATGAAGAATTAACTTTTGATTTCTTATTTGTCTCTAAATTAATTGTTATCTGTTTCTCTCCCGAATAATTTATGCCATTTCAAAATGCAAGTAATGCAATTACGGAGGATGAAAGTATTTTAGTGAAATTATTTAAAAATAATAACATATTTAGTGTTATTACACGTCTGAAAAAACTTTATGCTTGAATCTTACTGAAAAGTGTAAATTAATTATGGTCAGTTTAGGGAGAAAATAATTAATGTACTGGTTAATTAGAAAATGATGGCTTAAATACTTTTTTTGTCCTCATTTTCGTAGTGTTTGTTGCGGATGATTCTCATTTTGACATAATGCTTTAAATGGTCCTCATTTACCGAATGTTTAAAATGGTCCTCATCTTCACGATTCGTGTTTTATTTGGTCCTTTATTGTAACGCCGTTTAAATCATTAACGGAACATTATTGGGGTGTGTTATGTGTACTGTACATATGGCTAATTAACGTTAATTTTTTAATTTAGTGAAAATTTTGCAATTAGGGAAATTTCTTCATCTTCGTTTTTCTTGAGCTCGGATTTGCAGGAGAAGCAGCTAATACTTGCCATCATTGGATTGCAGAGGTATAGTAATAAGGTATCTGGTATCTATAAGCATGAATATTTAACTCTTTAATTGTTAACATCACCCTTTTCCAAACTGCTGGGTGTGTGCACCTAGCAGCCTTCCACATGAGTATTTTTAATTTTTTGGCAGAGAATCTTTTTCTAAAATTTGCATACAGATGCCTCATGCAAAATTAGCTGCAACTGCAATCCAATGATGAAATGGCAAGTATTAGCTGTTTCCTCTGCAAATTCGAGCTCAAGAAAGACGAAGATGAAGAAATTTCTCCTAAATTGAAAAATTAACGTTAATTAGCCATATGTACATTACAGTACACATAACACACCCCAATACAAATCGTGTCACTTGTACAATGTTTCGTTAATGAAACGGCGTTCCAGAAAATGACCAAATAAAACATGAATTGCGAAAATGAGCACCATTTTAAACATTCTGTAAAATTGAGGACCATTTTAAATCTTGTGTCAAAATGAGAACCATCCGCAACAAACACAACGAAATTGAAGACAAAAATAAGAACAAAGTCATTTTCCTTACGGAACACGAAGAAAATATAAAGTGAAATATAATATATTTATATTTGTTAATTGGATTGAATCGGATTTGGATCCATCTATCAATCTAGTATGATTCAAATATATTCATATAGGAGTTGTTTGGATAGTGAATTAATTTGGATTAAGAGTTTATATTAAGTCAATTTTCTTAAAAGGTATTTTTGTTTTAAATAAAATAAATAAATATAATGATTTTTTAGAAAAAAAATGATATGCGTAATTTTAATAGTGAATGTTTAATAGATTCGGATTTTATATTTATTACTAAATTTCAACAAAAAGATATCATACCAATAATGAAATTTAAAATATAACTATAAATTTATAAATATTAAAAATAATGTTTGAATTGGGTTAAATATATAGAAAATTTTAATCCGTTATCTGTCCGAGCGAAATTATTTATTTCATTACACTTTATTTATCCAAAATTATTTGTTCATACGATGAAATCTAAATGTGTATTCAAAAATTTATTTCTTTCGAATTTCCTCTTATCTAGTTAGATGATTTTTTTTTATCGTGCCTATTGTTAATAATGAAAAATGTGTGCGTTCAGACAAATAGAGAGCTGATATCATCACATTTGAAAACATTTGAAAAAATTTGAAAATGTGGTGGTATAATGTTGGGGTGTGTCGTTTGAAGAGTGGATTTGTGTTGATTTGAGTTAATTTATAAATAAATATAAAATTATTTGAACTAAGAAAAAAATTATATAATTTGAGTGAACATGAGTAAAAAGTTGAAGAAAGCATGTGTACGATGTAATTCATAAAATTTAATACATTATAATTTTTAATTGAATAAATTGTATTATGATATTATAATAAGATTAAAAATGTTACTTAAAATTAGAAAAATATAATTTATTGATATTATTATTAATAACTTAAAATAATTTATTATTATTTTGAATGATGACTTGATATCTATAACAATATATAAAGAGATATCCTCTTTTCTATCCACATTTTGTTATTTCAGTTTTATTCTCAATTATTATTTTAAAAATTATTTATTTTATAAATAGCTTATATTTAACTGTTATTTTAAAAATCAATTTTGTCTTTAATAATTATTTAATTTTTTTATATACATATTTATTTTTTTTAATTTTATATTTAACAAATATTTTAAAAATCAATTACATATTTCTAATAATTTACAATATAGACTATTTAATTTATATCTCCATATTTATTTAAATTTATTTTATTTTATATATTAATTTATTTACAAAAAATATTTATTTGAGTAATAATAATAATAATAATATTATTACATAATACTAATCATTTTAATAATAATAATAATAATTATTTTAAAATTAGTAAATAAATATATACGTATAATTATAATATAATATATATATATATATATATATTATAGTATAGAGTGTTATCATAATATACATATAATAGTAATTATTATAATAATTATAATTATTATATATATAAAGAAAGTAATAAATATAAGTAAATTAAATTGTTAAACACACGAAGTAAACTGTATTTCTTTGTATTTCTTTTATTTTAATGAATACTAAAATTTACAATTTATGTACAAATTTATCTTCTTAGTAAATTAGTAAAATTAAATTATACAAATTCAAACACAACATAAAAGATATTTTAATAAGAAATTTATTTCAAATAAGAAAAATTTACTTAAATCTATTATTACTTAAATGTCATTTATTTTAATCTTAGGAAACTTAAAGGCGAATAAAAGAAAAAAACATTTCTGGTGTATAAAAAAATGAGAATGATAGTTTAATGATTTTTTTTAACAAACTTTAACAAAACAAATTACTAATTTAAGTGAAAAAATATTATTTTATTACTTTCTTTTAATGAAAAAATAAAAATAATTTATTTTAATTCTATTTATAAAAACTTTTTCAACTTTTTCAACAAAATTTTTGTCAACACATAATTTTCCATAAAAAAAATACAGTATAACGCTTCTATTTGTTAAAAAAGACATTGTAATTTACCCTTTATCTACTTAAAAGTCATACATAATATTTTATTAGTTTTACTTATGTCAGAAAACTTTTTCACTATATTTTTATCTAATAGTATAAGATTTTCGTTTTTTTTATCATATAAATTAAATATTGTTTTATGAAAAACTTTAAAAAGGTCCATATCTAATTAAATACATTTTAAAAAGTATATTTGAAGTTTCAATATTTATTTAATACTCTACATTTATTTAACATTATCACAACCTTCACTTCCCATAATCATCATCATCATCACGTGTAGGTGTCATCTTTTTCACTCCAGTTTAGTAGCGAAACGTAACCAACTTGGTTTTGTCCCTTCCAAGTGCAGTTGTTCATCGCAAGCCACCAAACCCCAAACCCCAAACAATGGCTAAGCGCAATAGCAGAGCCACACTTCAGTTCCTCTTACGCTCCTTCCCTCACTGCTCAAACAACCCACCTCTTCTCCCTTCTGCAAGGTTGTCTTCTCATTTTCCTTCGGGTTTTGATGAAAAACGCAGGTTTTCACAGCGCAATATCGTTCACGGGGATCGGCGATTTTTGTCGCTTTTCAACCTTGTAAGAAATTTTGTTGAAACCAAACAATGGGGTGTTGGAATTCAGCGCAAATGCTATGGTTCATCGGCGGGGTTGGTTCAAAGGAACCCCAGATTCTCAAAGTTTAACGATGATGACGTTAGATACTTCGAGGGTATATTGGGTAGTAAAAATGTTATTCAGGATGAGGACAAGCTTGCCACTTCAAACACTGATTGGATGCATAAATACAAAGGCTCCAGTAAGCTCCTCCTACAGCCTAGGACCACTGACGAGGTTCTTTTATTTATTTATTTATTTTGTCTCTATTGAATAGAATGAACAATTACCCTTTAGAAACTTGGTCCAGTAGCATTTGGAGTTTGGTTTGTTTACTTCTTTTTTTCGAGTGTTTCGTTTTGCAGGTTGCTCAGATTCTTAAATATTGTAATTCCAGATGCTTGGCTGTTGTTCCCCAAGGTGGAAACACTGGTCTTGTAGGAGGAAGTGTGCCCGTCTTTGATGAAGTATACTCTTTGATTCATTCTCTTGCTTTACAAGGGTTCAACCTTGAATGTACTATTAAACGAACTCGTTATTATGTGATTATTGACAGATTTCTTATAATCTGATTTTGCAGGTCATTATCAGTCTTAGTTCTATGAATAAGATCATATCTTTCGACAAGGTAGACCATCTACTGCTTGAACGGCATATTTGTTATGACTTATGAACTACCTCTTTCTTCTGTGTGTATATCTTCTTGCGTTACTTGTTTTCAGAGCTTATTATAATTTTTGTTGAGCATTGTACAGCATAGGCATCATTTAAAAACTAGAATCCATCTATTTTAAATCATATCAACAGTTCAGTGCCTCTCCCTTTACTACAACAGTCTTTTGTTTTGTAAAAAATATAAATGTGAGTCATCATTAACAATGCCCATATCCAGCACATTTCAATGCATCAGTTTCTCCTCTAAAGGGGAAACAAAATATTAGTGTGCTAGTTACCTTGTACACCCATTTGTATCAGAATTTAATTTAATTTTATTAATTATCTCACTATAATTAAAGTCAATGTCAAACATTAAAAAGACAGGTTTGTATACTTAATTCTGAAGTTTCTGCCATTGTCTTCTTTAGGTTAGTGGAATATTGGTATGTGAAGCCGGGTGCATATTGGAAAATATAATCTCATTCCTGGACAATGAAGGGTAATCCTTTTAATTTTATAAAGTTATTGTAATTTGGATCAATTTCATCTAACCTCAATATAAGACTTTTTACTTAAATTTGGGTAATCTTATATACTTGCTATTTCTAGAAGAAAATTAACAATGGTACTTCTTTTCTTCCATATTTTGTATGAGTAATTCTGAAACAGAGCTGTTTGGGTTTTGCACTTAACAAAATTATATTGATGTTAGAAAAAGGTTTGTTTTTTTTCTTGAAGTTCTATGTAGTGCAAGTGCGGTGTTATGACTAATGTCTTGAACATTTTATTTACCAGTTGCCCTTTCCATACGCATATAAGTTTTAAAACCATAATTTTAATGTAGGCTCTCTGTATTTAAATTTTCTGCACTTTTCATTCAGATTTATTATGCCACTAGACTTAGGTGCAAAAGGGAGTTGCCAGATAGGTGGAAATGTTTCAACTAATGCTGGTGGTTTGCGTCTTGTTCGTTATGGATCCCTTCATGGCAATGTACTTGGTAAGAAAATAACTAACGTGTTGGCTTTTCTATATCATCTGAATACTTCTAAAGTTAGTGTAGGAATGCTAGATTTTGTATTGATTTAGTCATTTAGAATGGAATACAGTTGAAAGGTGGAACAGTTTTCATGTTGAGGTATCAAAGCACCAGAGTTTCTCAATATATTGTTAAGTTAGGGGCATGTCAATCCATTTTTTCTTTCGCTAGTACTCTATTCATTCTGAAGCGAGCTTTTGATTGCCCTACAGGTGTTGAAGCTGTTCTAGCAAATGGTACTGTACTTGACATGCTTAAGACATTGCGCAAAGATAATACTGGCTATGATTTGAAACATCTATTTATAGGTATGCGGTGAACAACACGTCGAATCTCGAAACAAGTAAAATATCTGATTGTAAATTAAATTACGGATGATGTAGGAAGTGAAGGTTCCTTGGGAATTGTTACTAAAGTTTCAATACTTACCCCACCGAAATTATCTTCAGTAAATGTGGCTTTTCTTGCTTGCAAAGATTATAACAGCTGCCAGGCATGATCAATACTCCTATTCTTAAATAGGTTTAGTTTCATTGTAGCTGCATTAATTGCTTTTCTGACTTCTGTGGATTACCTTAATTGATTGCCATTGATATTTATTTGGACAATACTGTATTGACTGATTGGGAAGAATTATATGTTTTCTTTTTCTTCTCCTTTTTCATTGATGAAGGGTCCTTAGTGCCTTTTTTGTTTGAGGAAATGTTTTCATTTTTTTCACAAATAATTGTGAAAAGGCCTTTTTTCTATTTTTTGTTTTTTTGTTTTCTAGGATTTGTGTGGGCAACGGTGAAAATAACTTCTTTTTTGTTTCAAAAGCATGAAATAGAAATAAAAAACCTTTTATTAGACTAAACACGCCTTGTCTTTTAAATTAATTTTAATTTTATTACCACAAACACTTCTTTCTAAGCATGTTTAAACTAGATCTTTAATGACAGGTGATAAATTATATAGGAACCTTCTGTTACCAATTGGGTGAAATTCTTTTATAAGCATATGTATCATACTCTTCGTGTATAAGCTTTTGTATTGCACCAATGTTTTTTTCCCTTTTGTTTTCAGAATGAAACATGCATCCATCTTATCAGATTGCTTTTGTTTCTATGCTTCAGAAATTGCTACAGGAAGCAAAAAGGAAACTTGGGGAGATTTTATCTGCATTTGAATTTCTGGATAGCCAGTCTATGAATTTGGTAATATCATGTGATACCCTAATGAAATTAATCTGTGTGATGGTTGCTAGTTATAAATGCCTTAAAGTTGTTCTGATGCATGCTCATATGATAAAACTTGATAAACTTTATGTTTAGTGTTAACTTTGTGCTTGATATTACCAGCTACCCATGTACAAGAGTGCAAATGATACTTTAGTAATCCTGTGTCTTAGAAATTGTTGAGGCTACAGTGCATAAGGATGTAGTTGTGTCTTTTTGTGTATTCTGAATTTGTGCGATACCGAAAAAAAGAGTCGCAATGATGGTGAGGTGACAATGAGATGTTTGGTACAGGAGTAAAAAACAGAACAATAACTATCACATAATGTACACAATTTACAAAATTCAAAGTTGCATGTCTTGTAGTGATTTTAATACTTTGTAGGTAGACATGGAAGATAGAGACTAAAGAAAAAACTGGTAGTGGGTCTTGTTGATGAAATTGCATTTGATTGGAGTTTTAGTTTTTCCTGCTATTTTGATTGGCTTTAACATCTCAACTAGTTATAGTCCCCATACTCATTATGTAGGAAGTCATGCATGTGTTTCCCTTTTGCCACTAGCATGATGTGACATACATGCAAAATATTTGTAGTCAACAGAAGGTAGACGTAAAAGAGACTTCATAAACCAGACTTCGATAAACACACAATGAAAAAACATATTAGGAAGTTCTGGCCAATACTATGATATAGGCATAAAATGCTTTGGAACTTGAGCCTTGACTTTGATCTATGGTTTCAAAAAATGGCCTCTAAATATGTCTGTGTTGTCATGGAATTCATCATGAATGTTACATGAACTTCTTTGTAGTATCTGATCATTGTAATATTTACAATTTTCTCCCGTCATAACAACTCTAGTAGTTTAGATTTATTTATTCGTTTTAGATCTAGACAAATTACTGCTATAAAATCCCAAGTCTTACAACTGAGAAAATAATCAGATCTTTGTGACTTTATTTTCTTTTCCCCTTGATTGGTTCATAGTCATCCTGATTTGATTGGTTTTCTGACAGGTTTTGAATCACCTGGAAGGTGCACGAAATCCGATACCTACGTCATTGCATAACTTTTATGTTCTGATTGAGACAACAGGCAGTGATGAATCTTCTGACAAGTAAAAAGTCTATGCATTTTTTTTTTGTGCGCGTGAATATAAATCTCGCATTTTAACATGAGGCAATTAGTCATTTAGAAGAGTAAATTACATTAATTTCTGCTGTTCTGACTTTTGATTAATCATGTACTTCCATTTAAATTGTAGTTTATCAATTTTCAACAAAGATTAGTGTAATTTGTTAAATTATTGGATTTGTTTAATTCTAGATTTTGTTCCTTCTCTTCTCCGGCTTCTACTTTCATTAAAAACTACTTCTACTTTTTTAGGAGGTTGTGTGGAAGAATGAGTTGCAGAGTCTAATCATTAAGTGATTAGAGGACAGTTATTATAAATGTTTTATCTTCCATAATTTCACTTGCAGCATCCTGAATCCAAATTAAATTTTCTATGCTATGAAGTATGAACTTTATAATTTGCCTGAAAACGTTCCTTAACTTATTTTCTAGTTATTTTTTTGTTTAAGTTATCAGTATGAGCATGCAATTAAATGCCTTGACATATGATGTGACTTTATTTTGACACCTCTAGACAAAAGCTTGAAGCATTTCTGCTCGGCTCCATGGAGAATGAATTGATATCTGATGGTGTTCTTGCACAAGACATAAATCAAGCATCATCATTCTGGCTTCTACGTGAGGTTGACATTTTTCACTGCATTATTATTTTTTATTTTTTTTAAATATGCTTTATCTCTTTTCAAAATTAAGCACATATCCCTGCCATGTTCTGCTTTTCAGTTTTCTTGACTGGTTTTCTAATTTTTGCTGTCAGTATTTTTTACCTTTCTTGAATTCACACTTCATTTTTGAAAATGAAAAAGCCTGACCAAGTTAGGTCAGCAGCTATACACATCGCATTTGGAGTCTTTATACCAATGCCATATGAGACTGTCTACTCGCTTTTACTATCCACTTGTTTGGCTATTAATGCTCTACAGACGGTTTCATTTTAGAGAAAGTTTCATTTCACTACAAATTTTCTATATCATTTATTACTTTTACTATTGGAATGAATTTCCTGCTAGATTGAGCGTGCTAATATTCTTATTTTTCATTCTATGGGCCAAGTTTACCATATTTGTTCTGATTTCAGCTGTTTTCAGTTGACACTTGTGAGTGCTTTTTAAGTGTATACTCTAGATGAGATTTACAAAATACCTAAATGTTTGAACATATTGAGCGGAGGAAACATAACTGCCACTCTGTAGTTACTAGATTCATTTTCTTATTTTTGTAAAGAATTTGAAGAGGATGTCCCTCAACCCCCAAAAGTGTTATCCTTCTATTTATTTTCAGCGATAATTTGTCATAAGTAATTTTAAATTTTAATTTTATATGAATTTTTAATCGTTTTATGAAAAACACTATTGCTGAGTTTGGTTGCATTACTTTTATCTACTGATTTCAGGGTATACCAGAGGCTTTGATGAGAGCAGGAGCTGTTTACAAGTACGATTTATCAATACCTCTTGAACACATGTACAATCTTGTTGAAGAAATGCGGTCTAGACTAGGTAAGGAACAGACTAACGTTGCCATGTAGTTATATTTTTGTTTTCTAAGTATATGCTTGGTTCCTTTAGTTGTGTCAGAGAAAAAAGTCTGGCTTTTATGGAAGATGAGTTATCTCTTCCATCACAATCGTGCATGCAGGTATGATATTATATTTTATTTTCAAATTGTAGGTAACACAGCTAATGTAATTGGATATGGCCACCTTGGAGATAGTAATTTGCATTTGAACGTTTCTACTCCTCATTATGATGATAAGGTAGCTCTAGAATAGCACAAAACTGTTTGCTTATGAAAATTTTCTTTCCATGACATTATCAGTGATAAAATTTGCAGATTCTGTCACAAATTGAACCTTTTGTATATGAGTGGACATCTAAGCACCGAGGGAGTATTAGTGCTGAGCATGGTATAGGACTAATGAAAGCCAACAAGATTTACTACAGCAAGTCTCGTGAAACTGTATGTACATTATGTTATCAATTTATTATTGACTCAAGTTGCAGTTTTCTATTTGATAATGTAAAGTTGTGAAATGAATGAATGTCTGAAGTAGCATGAAATTGGACAGGTTCAACTAATGGCTTCGATCAAGAATTTGATGGACCCCAATCACATACTCAACCCATATAAAGTTCTTCCTTACTCTCTCACTTCATGAGCTCATGTGCAAGACTTGATGTTTTTGCACACTTCCTAAAAGTGGGAGAGTATTAAAAGTGTTCTTTTACATTGTCATAATAACCAATTGTGTTGTGCAGTGAATTCGTAACACTTGTAATTTACCCTTTTCCCTACTATTTATTACATTGATTATCTTTTGTGAGATCCTTTACTTTGTTAAACCTATCTTTAAAGTTTCTACTAGTTCTACTTTCAACGAGTTGCAGTTTTTGACCCAAAGTTTTTGCTAAAGCACAAACTGTGATGTAAGTTTTCCACTAATCACGCGTGGAATATGCTTATCTTCAAACCAGAATTTGCCATGAGAATAAGCATATTTTGGAGGCTGAAATTGCCAGTGCTTAACTTGGGAAAGTCAATGCAAGGCGTCAACTGGGGGAAAACAATCATAAAAAGATTCCCCAACCGCTCAATTTAACTAAGATTAAATTCGCTCCACAAATTTATTTTATTTTTTATTTTGAACAAGAGAATAACTTTTATATAATCAATAATATCTAAGAAGAGAACAAAATAAAAGAGGGATATATTAGATCATAATATGTAAACACTAGTATTGATATTTTAAAAGGTTTTTGTTACAAAAATCCACGAAGATATCATACATATGATGGACTATCAAATAGGTCTAATTTCAACACTTCCATAATAAATTAAGAATTCAACATTATTTTCTATGAAGAATGATAAATTACATAATTGCTATGAATTAAATTATATTTCTTTTCAAGCAATCATGCAATTTATTCTTCTAAATGTATTCTCTATTAAGAGTGTATACCTGTTAGAGATTACAATGTTGCAATGGATGCTCATCAATTAAAAAACGCGTTTTACAAGAATAATACAAAAAAATGTTATGAATGTGAGGTATTTGAAAGATCCATGTATCATGTTTATATTAATAAAATTGTGTTTTATTGTTTATTATCACATTAATTATTTATGAAAAATGATTAAAAGTGGAGACTTATTTTGTAATAGATATTATAATAAAAGAAGGAATAGAGAAATTATCTAAATTAAAATATTGATTTTAATTTCTTTAAGAATTTATAACTTTTAATTCATATATTTGTTAGATTTTTTTTATGAAACATTTTAAAATAGTTTGAGGGACGCATTTTTATTCTTGTGATTATTAATTTTGGCAATAACTTTTAAATAAATAGAGAGAACATTTGGGTAAAAAAGTTATTAAAGAAACCATACATTTAATTTCTAACTCCAACAAAAATATTATTGTTTAATATTAAGATTTGTATGTATTGAACATCAAAATATAAATAGTATTTTCATCTTAAGTTCCTTAAAACAAGTTTAAAACATCTACATTTAAAATAGTTTATGTTTTAGAATTTGGTCATTTATCACTAATTTTATTTAAACAATATTTATTTTAAAATGTAAAAAGCAAGTGTATATAAATTATCATTGAATTTATATATATTGTAATAAACATCAGATTACATATAAAAGATAAGAGTGATCTGGATTAAGCACATGTCATGCATCATACTCTTTATCTAACATCTACATTTTAAGCCAATAAAGCAAATATGAAAAAAAATAATCTGTAAGCATAAATAAAAAGACTGACAAAAGAAATAATTTTGAGGAGTATATGACCAAAGTTATATGATTACAATGTATACATTCACACAAAAATCATGGTATCTTGATTCTTATATATTTTTTTTAAATTAATTTGATTTTAGTATTTCAAATTCTTAATTTTAATATCATATCAAATATTAAAGATATAATTCCCCTTTTAAAAGTGTATTTTAATTAAAGGGGATTTTTCTGTAGTATATGACCAAAGTTATATAATTAAAATGTATACATTCACACAAAAATCATGTTATCTTGATTCTTATATATTTATTTAAATTAATTTGATTTTAGTATATTTCAAATTTTTAATTTTAATATCATATCAAATATTAAAGATATAATTCCCCTTTTAAAATTATATTTTTATTATTGTTTACAAATATGTTTGAACTTATTTTCAGCAATTAAATTTAAAAGGCCAGCTAAAAAAATTATGCTTCTTGTTTTTTTTATCATAATTTCAATAATAAAATATTAAAATTGGTATTGGTTTTTAAACGTATGATAAGTATAATATTAGGTTTTTTTATATAATAATAGTTCAATATTTTAAGTATAATAAGCGTATGATAATTTAGTTGACAAATGAAAGTACTTCAAATATATACAATATAAAATATTTTACATGTTTGAGAAAGTAGTCATGCATTTTCTTTCCAAGCATTCCATGATCTATAATAAATACATTTTCAAGGATTTATGTTTTTTTTCATAAATTGAATATTTATTTCAAACATTATTGTTGCACATTTTTATATATTCAAAAATAAAGAATCACTCTATACATAATTTATCCAAAAACAATTATATGCAAAGGAAAGTTTTGCAAAAATATGTGCTCTAAATTAAAAAAAAAAAAAAAAAAAAAAAAAAAGAAAAAAAAAAAAAAAAAAAAAAAAAAAAAAAAAAAAAAAAATATTAAAAAAAAAAATAATAAAAAATACAC
>Ga0214545_1001912_pt1 | contig 39718 bp, 44 predicted proteins | sample CNSS4metaG_FD_160064 | JGI IMG/M metagenome (GOLD analysis project Ga0214545, IMG submission 160064) | Root nodule microbial communities from cowpea collected in UCLA plant growth center, Los Angeles, California, USA - CNSS4 | ecosystem: Host-associated > Plants > Roots > Nodule | place: USA... | reverse complement strand
TGTTTTATTTTTTATATAAATATATATATATATATATATATATATATATATATATATATTCCTTGCAACTTAACACTAACTCATAATGCCCAATTCACCTCGGCTTACTGAAATAAGAACCCATATGATTGACCCCAAACTGCAACAATTATTTTAATAGTCCCATGTCACCTCACACTTTAAAATGAAAATTATATTATTTGGTATTATATCATCTTTAATATAATATTGTAAACACACGTATATTGTACACCCTATTTTAATATGTTGGTTTGCATAGAAACCACAAAACCTTCAACACCTTCCATTGCAATTTTGTAAAAAACATAACTAGTGCATTAATTGCCAATCCAAACAAAAACTTTAACATTATATGTATATATAATATAATAACACCAATTTGTAACCACTTCTAATAAAGAAAATCGAAACAACAAATTTGTAGAACACTGGTAAATAAACAAAACACAATTATGTTATGAACAAGATAATTTTGAACCAAAAAAAAAAATCAAAAAATTAGTTATCTCCGTTACATGGAAATCTAAACTTTATTTTATCCACAAAGCTAGACACACTTTTTTTATCTCAAATCCATGACACTAATCACATACAAATAAAGATAGACAACCTGGATTGTTATTCTTGCTCTAGCTCTTGATAATTTTATATTGCGCTTAACTTCCTTCCAAAACACAATATTTTTTTTCTCTCTTCACCTTTTACCTTACTAACTCTTAAACGAAATTGTCTAAAAATAACCTACTATAAAGTTTCATCACTAATAAAATCCTAATGACTACAACAGGTCCTATTTCACACTTATTGCTTTTCTTCAAATCCAAGCATAAAAGAAACAAACGTAAATTCATTAATCTCCCAGTACCCCCCATATATTGCCCAAGTACTCTAACCAAATGAGCTATATACATTCTTTTATCACTTTACTCATTCTATTGAGTTAAATTTTCAAGAGTCTTACACCAAACCCAGTGGTTAAGGAAATTATGAAAATACAATGGAAATTTTTGTAGGGTGGAGAACAAAAGAAAAGAAAATAGAATGGAACACAATAATATTACATCAACAATGTGAGAATGACAACCAACTTGTATAATAATTCCAACCGACTTGTATAATAATTCCAACCTTAAACCGACAACAATACAAATACGAGTAAATGGAATGACAATGTGAGAATAGAACATGGATTGGAGGAGTGAATGTTTTGAGTAGGAATTACCTAACAAAGTATTCACCAATAGTACAAAACCAATTTATCTAGAAATGGAATGGAGATAAATCAAACACATATAAAGCCAAATTTGTATACAAAATATAGCAGAACTATATAGGAGGTAAGCATGATTATTTCATTGGATTTGGAGGACAAAGCGAACTCTGCAAACGAAATATAGTAGAACAACATAAGAGGTGAATAAGATTTTTCATTTGATTTGGAGGACAAGTACAATTTCCAATATAAAACATGTTATATGAAGAATGAGTTTGAATAGTGTTGCAATAATGGATGATCCTAAACATAGAGGTGTATTGCTATGTTGTAAGTTGTGTTTTCTTTAAAAGAGCATGATGAATCAATTAAACACTTATTCTTTGAATGTAAGGTAACCAACTAAGCATGATATCTATGTAATAAATGGATAGGATTAACAACAATTCCATACAATCAAATTACATAACATTTCCACTATTTTGTATACTATGGTTGAATAGTAATAGAAACATAGTATAGAAGATTATGTGGATAACACTAATGAGATGTATACAAGATCATAAAAAGTAATGTCTTATTTAGAAATGAAAAAATTAATTTCGGGAGGGGGGTGGGGGGTGGGGGTGGGGTTGTTTAAGATTGCACAATTGAAAGCTTCACTATAAAAAAACTCATATTTCCTGCCAATTTTGTTTTGAATATTTTTTAATACAAAATACTTATAAATTTTGTTATGAAAAAAATTTGCAGAAAATTACTGCCAATTTTTTTGAAAAATATTTTGTATAAAACACTTTTCGCTACAAATTTTGTAAAAAATACTTGCAAATTTTATAATTTTGTAGGAAATAATTACCCACGAAAGAATTACCTACCAATTAAAATTCTTAGAGAAAATGTCAGGAAAAAGTCTTTTCTTGCAAATTTTTTTAACGAATTTGCAAGAAAATTTCCATGTAATATGATAATTTTTAGTAGTGCTTGAACCTAGATTAATTAGAAACAAAATTCGAAAAGCAAGTTCCTCTTCCTCTAACTCGTGCATTTGGATAAAAAGCTATATTTTAAGTATACAAAAGTAAATCTATAATTCTTCAAAAGATTTAGGTTTCACAGACTCCAAAACACATAATGTGATTAACCGAAACATGTGGTTAGTAATGGATTAAACATATCACTAAGACTGAGAACTAATATATATCTCTATCTAGGGGTCATATAAATGGACAAGTAAGGTGCACAACCTCTAGAGCCTGCATCTAAAGTAAAGCCAACATAGATAGCGCTTTTGCTTACCTCAAACAATCTATTGGCCTTTGAACTCGGAATTAACAGGTAAGAAATAAGCAACTCTTAATATTGATACTCACTTTTTATCCCGTCAATGGTTTTATTGTAGAAATTAGAAAGAATTGCAGGAGAGAGAACTTTCTAAATTATTGAAGAGATTAACACTACAAACCTCTATATATATATACATATATATATATATATATTCATATTCCATATAATCTATTTCCCATGATTTGAGATGAATGTAGGAGGAATAAGTTGTTAGATGTGTTACTGCCATTTTATGTTTATGATATTTGTTACCATGTGCACATGTACTACCCTATTTCGCTTTTTCTACTTTCAAGTGTTGATGTTGAAGTTGAAGGATTGTGATGAAGCACAAAAGGTGAAACAATTTGAATGTTGCATGGTAATATTTGGGATATAGCATGTTTCTAATTATTAGAGGCTACTGCTAGCCTTTTATTTTTATCTTGTTGATGCTATCCATTTCTTTTTATCTTGTTTATGCTATTTGGCACTGTAGCAATACAAATATAAGTAAACACTTTACAAGTTGGATGTATATCAGCCCTTGACTTTATGCAAGAATACATGAAGACGATCAAAAGTGATACTTGGAAACAAATGAGACAAACACCAAGCAAAATTTCATGAAATAATTTAAGAATGAAGGGCCTAAGTTGATCACACTATGTTCTAGAGACAAATGAAGCTTAGTGCTTTAGAGGTACTTGTCACCAAGTACAATTGGATGGGTGTCCGTTATAGAAGTATAACCACACGTTTTATTTTTGAAGGGAAATGCTTTGTTGAAATCCTCATTTATTAGTTTTAATCATATGCTTGCCTTTTCTTTTATAGTTTTTATCCACTTAAATAAGTTGGAGAATTCCAAATTCTATTTGTATATAATTAAAGAATACGTGATTATCTATTATTATACACATTAAGGTAACACAAAGAAAACTTTTCAGTTCTAGAAAATAAATCAAAACAAAAATAAAATTATTTAATCTAATTCTAAAAATTGAAAATGGTTTTGAGAATTGAACAAGTGTCCACACCTTGTACTATCATGTCGCTTTATAAATGATTTTCTTGACATGTTCCATTCTCCCTCTAAAACCACTACAAAATGTACGAAGCTAGCAAGCCTAACTTTCAATTTCAAAATCAAAATCTTCTAACACATATTTCTTTGCATGTTCATCTTCACCACCTTCTTGAGCTAGGTTTTCGAAAATAATTCTTACATTTGTCATTTTTCTCTCTCTAATTTCTCTCATAAAACAACCATTGTGCGTTAATCTATCTCTTTTCTCTATTTTCAAGTGGTGAACATACATGATTGTGAAATTTTTGTTCTATTTTTGCTTTCATTGACATTTTTTCCTTTTCTATGTTTCTATTCCTTTTCTAACTTTGTATTTGCTTCATTACATAACCTTATTTCCATTTTGGACCTTTGGCATTCTGGTTTTTTTCTTTTTGCCTTCGAAGATTGCATTGATTGTTAACTACAACAAGATCACAACCGTAGTCCTTAAAGATTAAAAAAAACCTTATTTCTTACTCATTTTTGGTAATTTCTATTATGGAATAATATAAGCATTCTTCAATGCTTTGTTCATCATTTATTTTGGATAAATTTGTATTTGTTTGCGATTGTGATTTGTAATTTGCGATGCCATTTGCGATTATCTTTATCCCTAATTTTTGAACATGCTATGTGTTGTGTGTAAATGTAGGGCCATTTATAAATTAGTGATTTTGAATTTAGGCAACTACAAAGTAGGGATTTTGAAAATCAAATTTCAAAATCGCTTTATATTGCTTTATATGTTTTAGCTTTTTGGTGCATTGTATGCTTACATATACTTACATGTTCACTTTATATATGTTTGTTTAAAGTTAAGTTATTGTGTTTGGTACCTTTGGTTATGGTTCTCAACATTGTTTTATCTATGGTTGTTTGGAAGAAGACAAAGACTCAAAATAGTAAATGCAAAGCTCACACGATTGATTTTAACAAAGCAAAAAAGGTACTTTGTGAAGCTACCAAGCCTCTCATAAATCTTATATCTTTAGAATTTTCTTCATTAAGGCAAAAGTTAGAGCAAATGCAAAAGGGTGGTAACATCTGCTTTCCACCTTGAGAAGTTGAAGGTAATTTTTTATATCCTATAAACTTATCAATCTTTATCATGGGGTCTTGACTTATATAGTAGATTGGATTGTGGTGCCTAGACTTATCTATCTTTGATTGTGGCGTCTATCCTTTTGTTTGGGTTCTTATCAAAGAGGGATCTCTTTATGACAAATCTTCCTTTGCTTATCAATCTGCTATATTGTAGCACATTCCATCTCTGTCTTTTTCACTGTTGTTTATTCTTTTTTTTAATTATTTCTTTAATGAAGAAATCCAAAATAATAAAAGATCGCCATCTTTCCGAGTAGGATCGTATCATTTAGTATCAAAGCCTGGTTCTAGTTTGAATTTCTTCTTTTATCTTATTTTTCTATTATAAAAAAATCAATTAATATTCGTTTTCAAATTGAGTATTTATGTATTTGATTCGTAGAAATTATCTATTTTTGTGTTTTTCTATTCCAATTAATTGTTTTGGATTTTGAAGGGCATTATGTTCACAAATCTAGGGTTTGTGACGATTCACTCTCGCCCAACGAGTCCATAATCTCAACTAATGAGACAATTGTGAGAGAGACTACTCGCCCAGTGAGTTATTGTCTACTTGTTCAGCGAGTCTAGTCGCCTAGTGAGACGTCCATTTTTGCAGTGGTTTGTCACTTTAATTCTTGTGATGGACTGCAAAATTAAGAGGAAAAGAAAAGAAAATAAAAAGAAAAAGAAAAATTCAAAGAGTCCAACATCGTTATATGCTGCAATATTTGTTTATGTGCTAAAATTGTTTTTCCAATCAATATCTAGAGTCTTCACGTTGTTTAAATTAAATTCTTTTGGTATTCCTTTTTATTTTGTCTAACTTACATTGTTTTTGTGTTTAAAATTCTTAAATTTTTTTGTCTAGAAGTTTGTGTTTTCTTGGACCTCTTAAGTCAAACTTAGATTTGTAACGTATTTCACACTGTTTGTTTATTCTTTGTTAAGCTACTGAAGTTTTTAGCGAAGTACTACATGGGATTGAGTGGTAAAAGGCAAAAGGGCACATTCGAGGAAAAAGCCTAAACGTGTGATAGATGAGTGGACTTTTGAGCGGTACATGTAAGCAAGTGGTGAGGTTTTAATAATTTCTATTATTTTTTACTAACCACTTTGCAGGATATGGCTTCTACACAAAATGAAGCCCCTCATTCTCCTAAAACTACCACAATCATGGCTACACTTGGAAGGCTCAATACAGAAATGGCACACATGTAAACACAGATGGGGCGACTTCAAACAATTGTTGAAGTAGTTAGTGCAAGACAGGAGGAGATATAAAGAAGAAATAGAAAGACAAGCAAAATTTGTTCATTCTCACCATACATGTGAAGATGAGCCAGAAGTAATACCTAAAAGAAACAAATAGATTCTCATAAATAGGAGAGAAGAGACATGTAATTTTCAACCAAGGAGAGAAAGGTGGATTAACCCTGAGCGGGACAATAGAAGAGAAAAGATGCAAGTCAAAATTCTTGACATTCAAAGGAGCTAATGATCCTAAAGCTTATCTAGCCTGGGAGATGAAGCTTTACCCTATCATTAGTTCTTATGAGTATGAGGATGAAGATACATTAATTATGACCACCTTGGAATTTGAAGGGTACACTATGAATTGGTGGAATCAAATAACCTTAGATATAGCCAAGGGAAGAAAATTACCAATTAATTCATGGGAACAATTGAAGGAAGGTATGAGATAGAATTTTGTACCTTCTTATTACAAGATGGAGCTTTTCAACAAATTGCAATGCCTAACACAAGGAACTAAACGAGTTGAAGAGTAAGTCCAAGAGATGGAGATTACATTGATGAAAATGGAAGTAGAAGAAACCGTCATGGCTACTATGGTAAGATTCTTGAATGGATTGAATCGAAAGATTCAAGATGTGGTAGAAATGCACTAGTACGAGACCTTGGAAGATCTTATCCATCAAGCTACAAAAGTAGAATAGCAACTCAAGAGATTAAGCTCCTACAAAAAATCATCTACTTCATGGAGGGATAAAGAAGATTTAAGAAGTAGGGAACTACTTCAATTACTAGCAACACTAAAGATAAAGAATCTACAAGTGGTAAATCAAATTCTAAACCTACTACCTGTTTTAAATGTTTGGAAAAATTACATATAACATCACAATGTCCCAATGCCAGGTGAGCCATGCTGCTAGAGAAAGAAGAATCTAGTAATGAATCTTCATAACAAGAACAAACATGTAGTAAAGATGAAGAAGTAGAAGTATCACCGTTGGAGGGAGACATTTTGATGGTTAGAAGCTTATTGGAAAGTAAGAAAAAAGAGGAGGATGAGACTCAATTAAGGAATATTTTCCATTCTAGGTGTCTCATAATGAAGAAGGTGTGTTCACTCATCATTGATGAAGGGAGTTGTACCAATGTATCAAGTAAAAGACTAGTTGACAAGGTTGGTTTGGAGATATATATACATCTTAGTCCTTATGAATTGCAGTGGCTCAATAAAGATGGTGAGTTAGTGGTGGATAAGCAGGTGAATATTGCTTTCTCCATGGGAAAATATGTGAGTGAAGTAGTATATGATATCATGCCTAAGGAAACAAGTCACTTTTTATTGGGAAGATCATGGCAATATGATAGAAAGGTGATACATGATGGTCTATCCAATAAATAATCTTTTCTATTCAAAGGGAAAAAAGTGACCCTAACACCTTTATTACCTTGAGAGGTTAGTGAGGACCAAGTAAAAATGAGGGTCACAAGAGAGCAAAAAAGAAAAGAAGAAAGAGAGAAAACAAGAGTGGAAGAGAAAAATTTTGAAAACAAGCAAGAAAAAAAGGTAAAAAGGAAAAACGAAAGAGTTGTAAAAGCCTTTTCTTGAGAGAAAAAGAGCGATAGAAACAAAATAACCTTTATATTTGCTTATGCCTAACAATATTTGCTTGTCTTCTACACAAGTTGATTTGTCTTTAGGTATAGAGCAACTTCTTAAGGAATATGAGGATGTCATTCCTAAAGATATTCCCTAAGGTTTACGTTCTCAAAGAAGAATTGAACATAACATGGACCTCATTCTGGGTTCAACAGTTCCTAATAGGCCAACCTATAGAAGCAATCCGAAAGAGACCAAAGAGATACAAAAAGCAAGTAGAGCAACTAATGGAGAAAGGATAGGTTCGATAAAGTTTGAGTAGGTGTGCTATGCCAGTCATCATTGTTCCTAAGAAGGATGGGTCATGAAGAATATGTGTTGATTGTAACATCCCTAAAGAATATTACTTTGAAAATAACATAAACAATTAAATAAAATGAAATAAATGCAATAATATTGGTAATTCCTCATTTATAAACACATATTCCCAAAACGCGAGAAAATTAAAATCGCAAAGTTTAATACATTGTAAATGTTTGCAATTCAAAGTTATTACAACTATAAAAGCCCACAATGGCTAATGTTCAAAATATAAAAGTATTAAAACTCAAGTCTTCAAAAGCCCATATAGTCTCGCACTCCAGTCTCAAGCGTCTCCTGGCTCACCTATCAAATCATCTGCTCTCGGATAATAAATTACCCGATCATCGCCACACACATACACATAGGGTGAGCTATGCATATTTAAATACAAATTAAATATGATACCCTTCCCAAGAAGTAATTTACTATTATGGTTTATCTACAAATTATCCACCCCTGATCTCATATTCCTTCATGAGTCATATGCATGAAACTAGGTCTTGGGACTTCCCTGTGCTCCCACGAAACTAACTCATTCGTGGTCCAACCCTATGAGCCTATCCCGCTCATAGTCCTGCCCTACAGACTCCTCGTCTGTAGTAAAACATCCAAGTCATCTCAACTTGGACCCTGGCACGCACGCAATCACCATACTATGGACTCCTCGCCCAATAGTAGCCAACGGGAATAAACTATTCCTTGCCCATCGTGCGCCCGACGCATGCAATCACCATACTAAGGACTCCTCGTCCATTAGTAGCCGACGGGAACCAACTGTTTCCATGCCCATCATGCGTCCCCCCACCAAGCACATCCCAGACCCCTATTAGACTTAGTCCATCAAGCCTAAACACAAAGGAAGTGAACTTTGTCCTTCAAGTCCACTAATCAAAGCAATAACCAATTATACAGCCACAAAAACCGCCTAGCAACACCTAGACACCGCTAGGCGGATTCTGGCAGAAAACCGCCCGGCGGCCAACACTCTACCGCCAGGCGCCTGAAACCAAACAGGAGCCATCCAGCTCCGTTACCACCTGGCGGACACAACCCACCGCCAGGCGCCTCCTGCGAATAGTGGCCACTGCCACTGGTTTAGGGCCCTATTGCCTGGCGGTCAACCCCTCACGGCCAGGCGCCATACCAGTAGCGGAATGCTACTGGTTTTTGGCACTTTTTACAGATTTGAAGGCCTCAACTTGCAATGCTACTTTCACACATCAATCATAGTATTTACGACATATCACCAAAACTAAAATACACCTAGTACAATCAATTCATGCACAACTCAAATATTATCATATCTTAGCATACCTCATTTGATTATTTTAACAGGACAAGCCACAAACAATAATAGTATCCCTACTACTTAACATTTTACAAGTTATTCAGTGTACATTACCATACCCAAATTTTTGCAATATCCCTAATGAATTATTGCACCCACCCTTTTTTTCCATTTAAGTACTTTAAACTGGTTCTCATACTCAATATACCCCAGTTTCCAAACTCTTACACTCTTGTATTCGTCCCACCCCAATTTGATCAGTATTGTACTTAGACTTGGACACCCAAACTAACACTGCCACTACCAAATATATAGGAGACATCCCATGCACATATTTCATCCTACACTTATTACTCAAAAATCATAGATAATAAAATCCCAACCTGTCCCATCTCAAAATACTTCCAATAAAAAAACCCAATTCAATGCGCCCCATGGCAAGAACACCACCCAACTCGACCTGCTGTTTTACTGACAGGTCGCCTGACGGCAGCCTCAGTGCCGCCAGGCGATATGTGAAAAACTGGGCTCTGCCCAGATTCCTCCCGCATTCGACGTGACTCACCCACCCTACTGTTTCACAGTTCACCCTTAGAATAATGTACTTTCGCATGCATCACAACCCAGATTCAGATTACAATCAGATTATCATCATTCACACACGAACAATTCACCATTCATAATCATCGCTTATGACATTCATTCTTAAACCCAGGCGAAACCTAAAAAAATCCCAACCCACATGGAAGTTCATGAAATCTTCCACAAATTTCTCGATTATAGGTAATTACACAACACCTTAATCATACACACATCATATAACTTAACCCAGACATCCAATATCACAGAAACACCCAAAAACTCGCAAGAACTGGACAAATCAGTTCGTATCGCCTGGCGGGCAGCACCTTGCCGCCAGGCGGTGCATGAGGAAAACCCAGTTTTTAGGTCCTGAAGCATGAGTCGCCTGACGGTCCTTCAACACCGCCAGGCGGTTTCTGGGAAAAATCCAGAAACTGCGAAAAATGTCTTAAAATGCAAGAAGCACATGCAATTTCGTTCACACTTGGCATAGTTTATCATAACCACAATAAAATCGACATAAACAACTCCCTTAACTTGGATTAAAGCTTTCCTTACTTAAAATTTGACTTCTTGCAAGCTCCAATGTTCACCAATGGCTTCCTCCCAACTTATCCTCCTAACTCAATTCACCTATCACTCCAGAAAGCATGTTCCACTCTGAACTCTTGCTTCTCACAGTACCTCCTCCAATTCCCAGCCAACCAAACCCTCATTTTTACCACTAATAAGCCTTATAATGGTGGTGTAATAATGCTTAATTGTCAAAAACGAAATTAAGGTTTAATGGCAGCGTTAATTACTATTCAATTGCTTGGTATCTTCTGCCTTTTCAGCCATCCTTGGCTGCTAAGTCTACTAGGGTTTCCTTTAATCCTTTAATTTCAAGACAAGCCTAAAAATAGCCAAAAATAGAGTTTCATTTGGGTCCCTCTAAGGTTTGAACCCGCACCCATGCAATTGCCAACTCAATGCCAAACCATTCAACCAATTCATATTTCATGCAAATCAATATAATTCAATTATTATAAAACTCTACAACATGATTAATATACATAAAAAAATAATACTAATTTAATAACATACAAAAATAGCATACATAGGACTCGAACCCAAGTCCTCTCACACAACCAAAGCACTCTCAACCACATGAGCTAGTACTCTTCCACGTCATGTCCCTGAGCCACACGTATCTCATTCAAGAACTCATTAGTAACTTTCAACATGCTGCACTGTATGACTCCTTGCCCAAACTGCATTCCCAAGTTCATATCTCGGAGTTTTTCAATTAGCTCCAACTCCTTTACCATCATGCAGGACACATGCATCTTTTTACGACTCAAAGCATCAGCTACGATGTTTGCCTTGCCTGGATGATAAAGCAATTCAAAGTCGTAGTCTTTCAAGTACTCCATCCACCTGCGTTGTCTCATATTTAACTCCTTCTGGTCGAACAAGTATTTCAGGCTTTTGTGATCACTGAAGACTTGAAATTGAGACCCGTACAGGTAGTGTCTCCAAGACTTAAGAGCAAACACAATAGCTGCTAGCTCCAAGTCGTGAGTCGGGTAATTTTTCTCATGTACCTTCAGCTGACGAGAAGCATATGCTACAGGCCTTCTATCTTGCATCAATACACACCCAAACCCTGATAAGACGCATCACAATACACCTCAAACATTTTCCCAGTATCAGGAATCACTAGCACCAGAGCAGTAGTCAAGCACCTCTTCATGTCCTCAAAGCACTCCTCACACTTCTCAGTCCAAGAGAATGGCTAATCTTTTCTTGTGAGTTGTGTCAATGGATTTACTTTCTTTGAGAACCCTTCCACAAATCTCTTGTAATATCCTGCCAAACTCAGGAAACTTCTCACCTCGGTCACTGTCTTAGGCCTCTCCCACTTAAGAATTGTCTCGATCTTAGCCGGATCCACTACAATACCCCTAGCTGAGATGACATGCCCAAGAAATTGTACCTCGTCCAGCCAAAATTCACACTTGGACAACTTCCCATACAATTGATGATCTTCAATACAACCCTCAGGTGATCAACGTGCTCTTCTCTCGTCTTTGAGTAGATAAGTATGTAATCTATGAAGACGACGACAAACTTATCTAACCAAGGCCGGAAGATTCTATTCATGTAATCCATGAATATTGCCGGTGCATTTGTTACTCCAAATGGCATCACCACATATTCGTAATGCCCATATCTCGACCTGAAAACCGTCTTCTGAACATCTTCCGGCTTCACCAAGATCTGATGGTATCCAGATCGCAGGTCTATCTTGGAAAATACTCCTGCCCCCTTCAACTGATCTAGCAGATCGTCACTTCTCGGTAGTGGATACTTATTCTTGATTGTTAATTTGTTCAGCTGTTGGTAATCAACAAAAAGCCTTGAGCTTCCATCCTTCTTCTTTACTAATAGCACCGAAGCTCCCCACGGTGACGCATTAGGCCAGATAAACTTCTTTTCAAGCATATCTTCTATTTGCTTCTTGAGTTCTGCCAATTCTGCAGGCGCCATTCGGTATGGAGTCATAGATACTGGACCTGCACCAGGAACTAAATCAATGGTGAAGTCTACATCTCGGCTCGGCAGCAGTCCTGGTACTTCATCAGGAAACACATCTGAGTACTCGCTGACAATAGGAATATTCTGAATCATCTCCACTGCGCTTTTCTTTTCTGGTTTGGCCATCACCATAAAACAAGTGGCCCCTTCTTGCAGTGCTTTCACAGCTTCTGGAGTTGAGATCAACTCCAACCCTTCATGTTCTGGGAACACCAAATTGCGCCATCCACAAACAATTATGACGTGATTATTGGACAGCCAGTCCATTCCCAATATCACATCCAGTCCCTCTAGAGGCAAGCACACCAAGTTCACCTTGAATCTGCGACTTGCCACTTCTATTAAACACCCCACGCAGACTGAACTGGTAGCTACCTGACCCGAGGAAGGAGTCGACACAAGCAACTCACATCCCAAATCACGTTTCTCTAAGTTCAGTTTCCCCACACATGCATTAGAAATGAAGGAATGTGTTGCCCCAAAGTCGAACAACACTAAAACTGACTGGCCAATTAATAAACAAGGCTCAAGAATAAGGTTACTCGACTGGGTAGCCTAAGTGGAGGTCATGGTGAAAACTCTACCCGCCGCTCTTGCTCTTTCGGCTGGGGATGCTGTTGGCTTCTTCGCACCAACACTCTTCTTCTCCGGACAGTTATTGGCAAAGTGGCCCGACTTGTCGCATATGAAATACTTGCGACGATCACCCGATCCCCCTACTCCACTAGTTATCTGAGGGCAATTTCTCTTTAAATGGGGTCCACCACAGTGATAACACGTGGGACCCTGAGAAGTTTGTGGTCGGCTATAGAGTTTCTTCATCTGCCTCGCCTCTGCGACATTCTTCTGATGTTGACTTGCTGGAGTCGGTCCTCTTTCTAGATACTCTGCACTCTTGGCTTGTTCCACCAAGATTGGAAATCTTCTTTCCCTCAGAGGCGTGATCACCTTCTTCAATTCATGCTTGAGCCCTCGCTCTAAGGCATCTCCACTCTTCAGTGATTGCTTGAGAATAGTACCTTGCCAGTTGCTCGAATTTATTGACATATTCTTGCACCGACATATTGCCCTGTTGTAGGGCCAAGAACTCGGCCTCCCTGTCATGCTTAACGGTATCTGGAAAATACTTCTCTAAGAAACGAATTCTGATATTGGCCCATGTCACTAGCTCTTCCCTAGTTTGCATTTGTTGTTGCATGCCTGCCCACTAGTATTCCGCATCATTATTCAGCAAGTACACAGCAAAATCTAGCTTTTGCTCGTCAGCATAATTCATCACTCCAAAGATCTTTTCGCACTTGCGAAGCCAGGCATCAGCTTCGTCTGGAGTGGCCCCACCTGTGAATTCTGCGGGCTTATGACGCAGAAAATCCTCCACTGTCGACACCCTTACTGGTGCGATTGCCACTCTCAGCTCTGCTGGAATAGGATTTTGCATCGCATCCACCATACGATGAATGGATTCTGCAATCTCATAAGCACCATTAGCATTTCTCCTTCTTCGGTTAGTTGCCACTGCCTAGATACGACACATATTCAACTGTTAAACATCACTCCATCTGTTTAACAAACATCACACACAATGACATGCACATACATAGCAAGCTCACTCCCCATAAGCCCCAAAACATTTTTCCAAAACATTTTCAAAACTTTTGCTCTAATACCAACTGTAACATCCCTAAGGAATATTACTTTTAAAATAATATAAACGAATCAAAAGAAAATAAAATAAGATGCGATAATAATGATAATACCTCATTTATAATCACATGTTCCCAAAATCCGGGAAAATAAAAATCGCAATGTCGCTTACATTATAAATGTTCGTAATCTAAATTTATTACAATTACAAAATATAAAATAGCTAATGTCTAAAAACATGAAAATATAATAAAATTCAAATTCTTCAGATGCCCATATATTCCCGCTCTCCAAACTCAGGCGTCTCCTGGCTCACCTGTCAAATCATCTGCTCCTGCATAATAAATTATCCAATCATCACCACACACAAATAGATAGGGTGAGCTATGCACATATGAATATAAAATAAGTATGACACCCAACCCAAGAAATAAATTTTACTAATGTTTTAACTACAAATTTCCCACCCCTGATCTCATATTCCTTCATGAGTCATATGCATGAAACTAGGTATTGGGACTTTATTGTGCTCCCACGAAACTATCCCTTTCGTGGTCCAACCCTACGAGCCAATCTTGCTCATAGTCCAACCCCACAGACTCCTCGTCTATGGTAAAACATCCAAGCCTTCCTAGCTTGGACCCTGGCACGCACGTAATCACCATACTATGGACTCCTCGCCCAATAGCAACTAACGGGAATAAAACTATTCCTTTCCCATCGTGCGTCCGACGCATGTAATCACCATACTAAGGACTCCTCGCCCAATAGTAGCTGACGGGAACTAACCAGTTCCATGCCCATTATGCGTCCCACCACCAAGCACATCCCAAACCCTTGTTGGACTTAGTCCGTCAAGCCCGAGCATGAAAGTGAGTGAACTTAGTGCTTCAAGTGCACTGATCAAAGCAACAACCAATTACACAGCGATCAAAATCGTCTGGTGCCACCTCGACTCCGCTAGGCGGAAACTGGAAGTCAACCATCCGGCGACCACACTCTTGCCGCTAGGCGCCAGCGGCTAAATGGGAGCCACGCTGCAACGTCACCGCTTGGCGGACATCACGCTACCGCTAGGCGCCTCCTGCAGACAGTGGCCACTGCCACTTATTTAGACCCTACCGCCTAGCGGCTCACCCCATGCCGCCAGGCGCCATACCAGTAGCGCAATGCTATTGGTTTTTGGCACTATTCATGGGTCTTAAGAGGTTCCAAACTTGAAATTCGTCTTTCGCACATCTGTCATAGTAATTTAGGCATAACACCACAACTAAAAACAACAATTACAATTAGTTCATGCCCAAATTAAGTGTTAACATGTCCTAACATGTTTTACTTTATTCACTAATGAAACAATTCAAGAGATGGTCCATATGGTACCCTCCCCTTGTAACAACATAATTAAACAATGTACAATACTCTATCAAACTCCAGTTACACACCCGAATCCTGCCAAATCAATTTAAGTACACACACACACACACACACACACACTATTCATCCATACTTGCATTAAACCTGCCCCATATCCACAACATACCTCAAGCCTCATACACATACAGTTTAATTTTCATATACTCATGTCACTAAGTTTAAAACTATGATTGCACCAATACTGAAATAACAAGACCATTGCTGCAGTAACCATTAGTTATGAAATACCTAATCCATCCTACTCACACACATAATTTTCATAATTATCACTAAATGACATACCCTAAAACATAATTTATCGCCCACCACGGCACTTTCTATAGGTTCCCCAATTAAACCACTCCCATAACGTGAATACACAAAAAACAGACTTTTCTTCTGAGCTGATGGGTCGCCTGGTGGCAGCCATAGTGCCGCCAGGCGGTGCGTGAAAAACTAGGTTATGCCCAGGTTCCTCCCGCACCCAGCATAACTTTTCAAACTACCCAATATCATCTTTACCTTAATACTGTCACAATTTCTCATGCACTCCACATCTAAGGGTTCATAACATGTTCATATTAACATCAATCACACGCAATCAATGCACCTCTCATAACATTAGCTATGTCAATCATCCTCGATCCCAACATAAACCCTAGAATCCCAAATTCATACAATCTTGTTCCACTTTGGCAATTACAGATAACAATTCACAGAACCAAAGATTTTCATATCAGAATAATCACTTCCCAACATCCCCACATCCCGAAAACATCAACATTTGCGAGAACTGTGCAAGCCAGTTTCTGTCGCTTGGTGGGCAACACTTAGCCGCCAGGCGGTGCATAGCAGAAAACCCCAGAAATGGTCCTAGAGGCATGAGCCACCTGGCAGTCCTTCAACGCCGCCAGGCGGTTTCTGGAAATTTCCAGAAACGTGACAAAGTTCAATGAAAGTTCAATATACACATTCCAACACATCCAGAACAGCACGAAAACATGTACATGATATATAACACACAAAATTAACTCCCCTGACCTGGATTAAAGCTTTCCTTGAGTAATTTTGTACTTCTTCCCTTTTCCACGTCATAACATTTCGCATTTATTACCTTAAAGGTTCCTTTTACCCACATTTATTAAATAATTATTTAATTAACTATTTAATTTTTCCCGGGTCTTACATTCCTCACCAATCTCACCTTCTCGGTGGTCTACTCCAACAACTTTGGCCCAACCAACACTGCCTCCCCATCCTGGTACCAACACAAGGGAGGCCTACACTTCCGGCCATAAAGAGCCTAATATGGTGCCATCCCAATGCTCGCATGGAAACTATTGTTGTAGGTGAACTCAATCAATGGTAACACTTCATCCCAAGCACCCAAATGATCCAATATGCACGTCCGTAGTAAGTCCTCAAGTGACTGGATCGTCCTCTCAGACCTCAAGTGACTGGATCGTCCTCTGCCAAAACCGTGATGTGAACCGTGGATCCCTATCTTATACAATGCTCGAAGGCACCCCATGCAACCTCATGATCTCTTTGATGTACAACTGAGCCAACTTAACCATAGACATCCTCAGGTTCATCGCCAAGAAATGCGCAGTCTTAGTCAGTCGGTCCACTCTGACCTAGATGGTGTCATGCCCCCTAAAAGTTCTGGGCAAATGGGTTACAAAATCCATCGAGATGCTATGCCATTTCCACACTAGTATTTCCAGGGGTTGTAGAATCCCACCGGGTCTCTGATGCTCAACCTTTGCCTTCTGACAGGTCAGGCAGAAAAATACAAACTATGCTACATCTTTCTTCATACTCTGCCACCAAAAATTTTCCTTGAGGTCCTGGTACATCTTAGTCATGCCCGAATGCAAACTAAGACGACTTTTGTGTCCTTTCTCTAGGATCAACTTCTTCACCTCCACATGTCAGGCACACACGCTCTTCCCTAGAACCGTAGTATACCGTCATTACCCAAGGCGAAATCCCTTGTCTCCTCTAATCCAAGTTGCTCTCTAACTCTGTTTATACTAGCATCAAACAATTGTCTTTCTCTAACTGAGTCCAGGAAGTCACTAGATATAGTCAGGTTACCACATCTAATGAATTCTGATTCCAACTCCACCTGTAGCTTCATGTATCTGAATTTCTCCAACTGTTCCACCTCCTTCATCATGAGGTGTTCGGTATGTACTGTCTTACTACTCAGAGCATCAGCTACTACGTTCGCCTTCCCTAAATGATATAAAAGTTCAAAATCATAGTCTTTCAAGAATTCCATCCATCTTCTCTACCTCATGTTCAGCTCCTTCTGATCAAATAGATACTTGAGGCTCTTGTGATCACTAAATACACGGAACTTGGCACCATAGAGGTAGTGCATCCAGATCTTCAAGGCCAACACAATAGCCGCCAACTCCAAGTCATGAGTGGGGTAGTTTCTCTCATGCACCTTGAGTTGCCTCGAAGCGTAGGCCACTGCCTTCTTTTCCTGCATCAAAACACAACCAAGCCCCAAGTGAGAGGCGTCACAATAAACCTCAAAGGGTCTTCCAACATTGGGGATCACTAGGATTGGTGCATTTGCCAACCTTTGCTTAAGCTCTTGGAAGCTTTCCTCACACTTATCTGTCCAAGTGAAGTGCTAGTCCTTCCGGGTAAGCTGTGTCAAAGGTGCCACTATTTTGGAGAATCCCTCAATGAACCTCCTATAGTAACCTACTAAACCCACGAAGCTCCTTATCTCCATCGTTGACTTGGGACTTTCCCATTTTACCACTACATCCTCCTTTGTTGGGTCCACCGCTATCCCATGGGCGGATATCACATGTCCCAAGAACTGGACTTCATCCATCCAAAATTCACACTTAGACAATTTAACATATAGTTGCTTCTTCCTCAGAATACCAAGCACTAGCCTTAGGTGGTCGGCATGCTTCTCTTGAGTTCTGGAATAGATAAGGATATCGTCTATGAAGACTACAACAAACTTATCCAGGAACGGTTTGAATATCCGGTTCATGTAGTCCATGAACACTACTGGAGCATTGGTCACACCAAAAGGCATAACCACATACTCGTAGTGTCCATACCGGGATCTGAAGGCCGTCTTCTGCACATCATCAGCCTTTACCAATATCTGATGATATCCTGACCGCAAGTCAATTTTTGAGAATACCGATGATCCATGTAACTGATCCATCAAATCATCTATTCTCAGGAGGGCGTACTTGTTCTTGATTGTCATCTTGTTCAGTTGTTTGTAGTTCGCACACAAACGTGAACCCCCATCCTTCTTCTTTACCAACAGTACTGGTGCTCCCAAGGTGAAGTGCTAGGTCATATGAATTGCTTTCCCAACAACTCCTTTATCTGCTTCTTGAGTTCCACCAACTCTACCGGAGTCATACGATATGGAGCCATCGACACCGGCCCGGTTCCAGGTGCCAAGTTAATCGAGAACTCCACTTCTCTACTGGGAGGTAACCCCGATACTTCATCTGGAAATACATCTTCAAATTCTTGCACCACGGGTATGACAGACTTCATTTCTTCTCCCTCCACCTCTAGATGTGTGAAGATTTGGAAACACTAAGCACCGTCCTGTAGCTCCTTCATGACCCCGTAAGATGATAGTAACTCAGGCTCCTCTGAGTTGGGAAACAATAACTTTTTCTTTTGGTAATCTATAATAATGCAATTGGCAGAGAGCCAATTCATTCCCAAGATCACCTCTAACTCTTGTAGAGGTAGGAATATCAGGTTCACTTTGTACCTTCATCCCTCTACCTCCACTGGACACTTAGCACACAAGGACGACGTCCTGACCAAACCCAATGCTGGAGTAGACACCACAAGTTCACACTGCAGCTCACACACCGGCGGACCTAACTTTTTCACAAATGCATCTAACACAAATGAGTGTGTCGATCCAAAGTCTTATAGCACACAACAAGCTTTTCCAGCTATCATACAATGGTCTATAATAACGTTACATGAGCTTGCTGCCTCCGCTCTAATCATGGCGTATACTCTGCCCGATGCCTGAGGCCTGTTGCCTCCCCTCCTCTGCTGGTTCTGGGCTGGGGCCGGAGTTGGGGTACGAGTTGCTGTCCTTGCCGAAGTGGCCTTCCTTGCCACAATTGTTACACCTCTTGAAGACTGCAAGCTGGGGGCAAACATTCCTCTTATGTGGTCCCCCACATTGGTAGCACTGAATCCTGCTCTGCTGGGACAAAGGCTCCCTAGACCCTTGAGACTGGAAATATGGCCTAGTATAGGGTTTCATCCTCTCCTCGTGCCTATGCTTGGACCCAGATGGTCATCCCACTCTCTTTTGGTGTGGGTGCTGAGTCTCCACCTCCACCTTCATCTTCTCCATGACCCTTGCCTTCTCCACCAAGGCTGCAAAGTCCTTGATGGATAGCGGGGCCACCATCAAACGAAGATCTCCTCGGAGTCCGTTCTCAAATTTCCTGCATCGCCACTCTTCATCCAGCGACATGGTGTAGAAACGACTGAGATGTTTGAACTTTTCTGCATACTCAGCCACATATTTGTTCCCTTGAGTCAACTGTAGAAACTCCACCTCTTTGGCATATTTGACACTGTCAGGGAAGTACTCGGAAAGAAATTTTCTCCTGAAGACATCCCAAGTAACTGGTTCCTGCCTCTCCTCCATGATGGACTTCATGCTGACCCACCAGTGCTCAGCCTCACCTATGAGCATGTACACCGTAAAGGCCAATCTACTCTCCTTGGGGCACATCTTGGCATCGAATATTCTCTCAATGTCCTTCAGCCACTGGTCTGCGACATCCGGACTGGTCTTTCCATTGAACTTGACTGGATGGTGCTTCAGGAAGTCCTCCAGACTCCATTCCTGATGGAGAGGTCTTGGTTCAAGGCCATGGACAGGGGTGGCGGTCCTGTTCTCCTCCAACTAGCGGAGGGCTTCCATATGTTGTTTGTAAGCGTCCTCAACAGCCACCCTAGCAGCCTCCATCTGCTGCATCACCAGTTGTTGCTGCTCAAGCGATGCCGCTTGTCGCTGCAATGATGCTTCATGTTGTTGCATCATCGCTGTACTCTGCTGTGTCATAGCAGCCATCATCACTTCTATCGCCCTGGCGATATCTGGTGCGTCGCCCTGAGAAGGCTGAGAGTTCTTACGCTGAGGTGCCATGTCACTGGCACACAGGAAAAACAAGAGTTAGACTTGGTTAGATGATAGCTTAGCTAGCAACACACAAGCCACAATGGTAGCTAAGCAGGCACACTAGACCATAGATCCTAAGGAACGACCGCTCTGATACCGTAAATGTAACGTCCCAATTAAATAGATAAATCCAATTTAATAAAACACCACATACATAAATATCCAGAGAGTACGAAGATTTGGGACAAGAAGTACACAGTACCCCAAACATATTTATAACAAAAGGAAGCGGCTCCACGTGGCCTAAACAAGATACAGAGTCTCGTCAAGAGCGAGAGAAACTTAAACTACTAAAACTCCAAAAGCTGTGGGCCCCAAAGTGAGCCCGATACCCGACCAAGATTCATCAAGCTGCAGCGTCTCTACCATCATTACCACTGCCAGGGATTCTCACATCTGCTCACATCAATGAAATTGATTATCATCGCAATAGAGAAAACCACACACAACATACAAGCAAGCGAAAGGGTAAGCTAGTGTAAAGGAATCTTATATCATAACATTCAACATGTAGTTTTAAAGTCAGACACAAATAACAAACATTCACCCATAGACTTCCAAATCATTTGAGACCCCAAGACTTGACTATCCAGATACGTAAAATGAGGCACCACCACAAGGCAGTGAAATTACGTCCTAGAAATGAGGCGTCACCACGAGGCCTTCTCGGAATTACACCCTTATAAGAGGCACCACCACGTGGCCTTCGTGGAATTACGTCCTGGCCTTGAGGCACCACCACGATACTCACGTGTAATTACGTTCTTATGTTGAGGCACCACCATGAACTCTCACCACGAGGTTCATGGAATTAAGTCCAATAGGTGAGGCACCACCAGGGACTCCCATTAGGAAGGTCCATGGGATTACGTCCAACAAATGAGGCGCCACCATGAGCTTTCACTACAAGAGTCATGGAATGACGCCCTACTCACTTTGTACATGTTTCACCAACCAATCAGAAAGTTCCCATAATACTAATAATATGTATAACAACCAATCATACAACTCATGCTTTCCAATTGATACACAATGAAGCAACATATCATTTACATCTCAACCTCATATATTAATCAAGGCATCATCCCTCAAACTTTTCTAGTAAAGCATTCAAGTCAGGCAAACAAGCAACCACATCATTGGCTATTCACGTTATAACACAAAACCTGCCACAGTCTCGCTCAGGCTAGAAGACCTCGCTCAGGCGAGAGATCCTCTCGCCCAAGCGAGCCCCTTCTCGCCTAGGCGAGAGCTCGAGCTTGAGTAGTGGAACAATGGCTCTTGCGGATTCTCGCTCAAGCAAGCTCCTTCTCGCCTAAGCGAGATTACCCCTCGCTCAAAATGAAGACGAGTCGCTTGAGCGACAATTCGCGCAGAAAAGCTTGGGTGAGCCTCTATTAGTCTCGCCTTGGTGAGGCATGCTCGCTTGGACGAGAAAGACAGTGTTCACCACTGTTCACTCGTGAAAAACGCAGAACCCAACCCCAAGAATCATGCTTTCATCAATATCAAGAAATCAAACCACGAGCATACTTCAAACATATGATTCAGACTTAGAAAGCATACTAAAAATGCAAATAGCTATAAACCCTAACTTTCCTTACTTGGAAAGGGTTTAGCAAAATGCTTCGACACCCGATTCAAGGAACCCAAGAACTTCGAAAGTGGACTCAAGAGCTGAGAATAAAAATACAAGAAATAACGAGGTAACTACAGTAAGTTTCACAGAACCATGAGAACCAACTTAGAATGAGAAAAACACAGTTCAAGAACAACTTACGTGAAGGAAGAACGAGGTTGGCACTAGCTCGAAAGGGACGTAGGACCAAACCCTAGCAAAGGATCTGTGGAGAGAATGAAGGGAGAGTTAAGGTACTGATTTCGCAAAGTGAGCTGAAAATAAGGGACTTGGCTACTTTAAGGGCCTTTGTTGCATCCCATGGGCCAGCCTTTTAGCCCAACAGTGTGACAACTCTTAAACATTATTAAAAAAAATAAAAGAGGGCCTTACACGAAACGCGAGGTATTTGTGGTCTTTGGAGTGGCATAAGGGTTACGGTTGTCCTTCGTTCCTTTAGTTCGTTGGAGAAAGTTAATTGACGTTTAGAGGCGGAGCTTCAACTTGACAAGGGGAGCCACGGCTCCCCCAAGGTTTCTTTTTTCTTATATATATATATATATATATATATATATATATATATATATATATATATATATATATATATATATATATATATTAAAAATATATTTATATAATTTAGTTTTAAAAAGTTTTATTTAAATTTAAAAATCAGGTTTTCTTTTTCTTTTACAATTTATTTTACTTCTTTATTTGATTTCTTTTTTTTATACCTCCGTCTATCTTTCTGTTCTTCTTTCTATTCCAATTTTTATCATCATTCTCTTATTATTTTCAAAATTAAACGGCACCACAGCAAAAATGAGGAGTTAAGAAACATTTTGGACCGAACAATTCTTTCTTTTGAGTAAGTTCATTTTTTATCCTTTTTTTTTCGAAATAATATGTTTTCCTCTTGTATGTGGCTTTTCTAGACTCTAGGCATATTATGATAATAAAATCATGATAATATTATGAATCTACTTTAAGATAAGGGAAGCTAATTATTTAGAAGGTGATAATGTTCTTAAAATATTGAGTCTTGGTTTTGAGATTTAATTTGGGGTATTCATAATTTTATCTTTTAATAAATAAGTGAGAGGTGACACATTTATATTAAAAAAATTATGATAAAAGAGTAGAAAATTGATTCTTTTTACAAGAGCAATGTTTGTGATGAAGATGAAAAAAATGCATTTATGTCATCCATACTTGAAAAAATTTACGATAAACCAAAAATTAAAGAAAATGAAAAACAACTCTATAAAGTTCCTAGAGTTACATATAATAAATTTGAAAATACTTTAGAATGTGATCCGGGTATACGTTTTCAAATTGCGCATGCAATACCCACCAAATCAAATTGATGAGGTACGAATGACTTATATAAAATGGGGTCCATATCAAATGGATCTAGAAAATTATTTGTTGTCTAGTAAAAATGGTTATCCAAGAAGATTTCAATACACATGGTTTAGCTTATTTCCTTCATGGTAAGAGTATTCGGATTCGCCATTAAAAGATACTGCATATTGTTTACCGTGCTATCTTTTTAGTAAAAAACCAAGCAGACGACTTGACTCAAATGTTTTAATTGTTACATATAGTTGAGTTGATTTTCCTTGAATTCTAATTGGCATTGAGTTGATTGTCATCAACATGTTTTATTTTTTATTTTTGAGTGTTTTTTTATAGGCTTTAAAAGATTTTATAGCAAGCACTATGATAATCTATATTGCAAGAGATATTACAACAAACTTCATTTCTGATTCAATTATTCAAGTTTTTAAAAGTTACCTATAGTAACTTTTTTTTTTATTTTAATATATGATTGTTGATAATAAATTTTATGTTACACTTTCATATATATTACTATCACATTTTTTTGGATTCTATTATCGTATGTGCTTGTTTTGAATAGAAGAAATAATGTGAGAAAATAATTTTTTTAATATAAAAATATAATTTGGCCCTCCTAAAATTTTAGTCCAAGTTTCGCTACTGTTGAGGTTGCTTCTTGAAGAGGTGCGTGGCAAACACGAAGTTGGTTTTTCATTTCAAATGTTGGTTTAGGAGGTTAGGGTTAGTAACTCTATTATTTTTTTTTGTTCTTGTTGCCCCTAGAATGATGTCAGTGACATTAACTTCACTCTTATAGTCCTTGAATTAAAATGATACTTTATTCATCCACTGTTAACAGTAGGTGCTAAATATAATACAAATAATTGCTAACCCAGGATATATGTTTTGCTTATAAAATAAAACCTCTTACCAAACCACAATAAAATATATTTCATTTTTGTCTCTTAAATAATATTATTTAAAAAATAATATATATTTGTTGATAACACAAATTGTTTACCCTGTTATGTTAAAAAATTGCATATAATAATTACAAAATTCTCATATAATAATTTTGTCTTGAAAAAAATGTCAACAAAAAATTACATTTACCTTTTGAATATTAAATTATAATATAAATATTTTTATTGTTGAATATTTTTCATATTATTAATATGTAAAACTTAAACTGATATTATTTAATAAAAAAAATTAACATGATTTTAAATAATTATATTTGTAACATAATAGATTAAAACATTGTACTTAATAATTCATTTCAAAGCTTTAAGTTATATATTTGTAATAAATAAAAAATTGTAATTCTTAATATTTTATATATATATATATATATTCAATTCACTTTTTACAATTTTTAACTTGAAAATGTAGAGCTTAATATTTTAGTAAGATTGAAACAAAATGTATAAACTAATAAACTAATTATTTTAAAATATATCATTAATGTACTTATATTTTCATTAGATGGGTCTAAAATTATATATTAGACATAAATTAGTTAGACAAGTTTATCAATAGACATTAGACAAATATAATAAAAGCAATTAGATGAGTAACAATAGATACATCAAATGTGTCTGTTCATACATCGATTAGATAAGTATAAAAAAAATCTTTAGATGAGTCTAACAATATATACAAAATAAATGAGTTTATCCATACATTAATTAGACAAGTATATCAAAAATAATTAGATGAGTCATTTTCATACGTTGATTAGATGAGTCTAAGAATACATTGATTAGATAACTATAATAAAAAATATTAAACAAGTTGTTGATGAACTGATTATACAAGTTTAACAATATATATTAGATGATGTTGTTAAGGTCTCGCATTGGGTAAAAATGAAAAAGTTGAGCAACATATAAGGTAGAAGATTCATAAACACATTATCTTAAGTTTTTGGATTTGATGTTGTGTCAATCCCTTATGTGGTTGGAGTTAGGTCTCATTCATGTTGTCTTCCCTCAAAAGACCTAACAAATGACTCTTTCCATATACAATCACTAAAAATAATTAATACACATTAATAATAATATTAATAACAATAATAAATGATAATAATAAAAAATTAATTTTAACTACAAGGGTAAAATAATAATCTTACATCTTAATCTATTAAAACTTTATTTTTTATCTATCAAAACAAATACAAATTTTATCTTCAAAACCACTCAAATCCATTTACTCACTTTTCCTTAAATCCATCTTCACACAAAAACACACCTCACATCCTTAAGGAGGTTTTGGGTTTGAGATGATATCAATCTTTTATGTGATTTGAACTCGAATCACATCTGCGTTGTTTCTTCTGATGAATTCTCCTTCAAAAGATCTAACAGATGAATCTTTTTATCCAATCACTAGACAAAAATTAATAATTAATATACATTGATTGATACACATTCATTGTCTAATAATATTAATGACAATAATAAATGATAATAATAATAATATAGTAATTAAAATATAAAATAATTTTTTATTATTAAATTTTGATAACTTTTTCTTACAATGTCATTTTTTAAGTGATTTTTCATTTTTTCTTTTTTTCATTCTCAATATTTTAAAATCATTTAGAAGATGACATCTCATGTGTAAGAGAAAGTTATCAAAATTTAATAGTCAAACAATTGTTGTCCAATTAAAATAGTAATCTTGTTAATCCATTAAAATTTTATTTTGTATCTATTACATCGATCATATTACTTAGACTTTCTTTCTAAATCCACCACCCACTTTTACCTTCGAATCTCGAGAGAAAAACAAAATACATCTACCATTTCCAAATCTCTCAAAAAAAACACGTAAACTTTATTTCCAAATTCGATCAAATCCATCTAGTAACTCTACCTTATCTTTAAAGAAAAACACAGTTTCACCTTTGGTATTCATCCATTACGTAAGCTCTTAACCATGCAGCGTGAACTCCCATGTCAATTTGTCTTCACACCCTTCTCACGTCTTTATATAGACTCTCACACACACTCTCAGGCCAAACACTCATTTAACTGAACACTATCAAGCAACACCTCCAACAACCATGCTCACTCTTTTTTACTTCTTTCTCACATGCATCGTTCTTCTCTTCTCTTGGAGCTTCTTCTTCAAAACAAGAAGCTTCTGGAACCTTCCTCCGGGGCCCGTCTCCTTCCCCATAATCGGAAACCTCCACCAGATGAGACAACCACTCCACCGCACCTTCCACGCCCTTTCTCAGAAACATGGCAAAGTTTTCTCTCTCTGGTTCGGTTCGCGCTTCGTGGTTGTCCTTTCCTCGCCCGAGGCAGTGCAGGAGTGCTTCACCAAAAACGACATCGTCTTGGCGAACCGGCCTCGTTTCCTCGCCGGGAAATACATCGGCTACAATTACACCACCTTCGCAGTGTCGCCCTACGACGACCACTGGCGCAACCTCCGTCGAATCGTGTCGCTCGAGGTTCTCTCAACGCACCGTTTGAACTGCTTCACGGAAATCCGAAGGGACGAGATCATGAGGCTCGTGCGAAAGTTTGCTCACGACTCGCGCAACGCCTTGGCAAAGTGGAACTCAAATCCAGGTAAATTTAGTTGTAGAATTAAGTTAGGTAGAAATTACTGAAATAGTAGAAGCAAAGTTTTGATTATACTCCACATTTTTCTTTTTTAATTTTGTATTGTTTGTATAATTTATTGAAATTTTTTGGAAATGACTTTTAACACTATAATGAGGATGGTGTCTGGAAAGAGGTATTACGGTGAAGATTGTGATGTGAGTAATGCGGAAGAAGCAAGGCAATTTAGAGGGATTATTAAAGAGTTGGTGGCTTTGGGAGGGGCAAATAATGCTGGAGACTTCTTGCCTTTGTTAAGGTGGTTTAATTTTGATGATTTGGAGAAGAAGCTGAAGAAAATCAGTAAGAGAACCGATGCTTTTCTACAAGGACTCGTTGACGAACATCGTAACAGAAAACAGAGTGCCAATACTATGATAGATCATCTTTTAACACAACAACAATCACAACCTGAATACTACACGGATGAAATCATTAAAGGACTTGTCCTGGTAATTACTATATTATCTCCTTATATCATTTGAGGTTGTTTAAAAGAGTGAAAAGAAGTACAGTAAATGCCTAACTAGTATATTCAATATTGCGTTGATTATTGGCATCTCGATAAGTCAGTCTCTTTTGTGATTGGGATTGGATAATTTGTGAATGAAATGCATGAAACAAAAATTGGAAGGGAAAATAATACATGGAACATTAAAGATGACAGTTGTGCATGTGGTCATAACAGACCTGTTTGTCGACTCTTGTGAGCATGCATTGGTCTAGGAAACGGTGGAAACCAAAACTTGGGGAAAAATTGTTACACCCATGTTCTTACCTCCTTTCATAATTTGTGAAATGAACTGTCAGTAAACTTCAACTGGTTCAAAAAGAAACGTGATTAAAAGATAATTTAAAAAATGTAGTTTTCTTAAATGAAATTAAAAAACTAAACAAACGTACTTAATATTCTTGATTAAATTGAAATAGTCTGTTTTCCTTTATATTTATGTTTCGGAAGAAATATGCAAAAACATTAGAGAGAAGGGTATTATTTAAAGTGTTATTTTATTTTTCAGAAGATGGAAATTGTGTATTTTAGTTTTATTATTTACAAGATTTTTTTATTTGTTGCATTGCAGGTTATGTTATTGGCAGGAACAGACACATCGGCTGTAACTTTAGAATGGGAAATGAGTAATTTATTAAACCAACCAGAAATACTAAAGAAGGCAAAAAGGGAAATAGACACTCACATAGGTCAAAACCGTCTAGTAGATGAAGTTGACATTCCTAAACTTCCTTACATTCAAAACATTGTTTATGAGACACATCGTCTGCATCCTGCGGTTCCAATGCTGGCACCCCATTTCTCTTCCGAAGATTGCACCATTGGAGAATACAATCTTCCACAAAACACAATTTTGTTAGTAAATGCTTGGGCTATTCATAGAGACCCCAATTTGTGGAGTGACCCAACACATTTTAAGCCTGAAAGATTTGAAAATGAAAATGAAGCTAACAAGTTGCTCCCTTTCGGGTTAGGGAGAAGGGCTTGTCCTGGATCAAACTTAGCTCAACGCACAGTGAGCTTAACTTTGGCTTTATTGCTTCAATGTTTTGAGTGGAAACGAAGCACTAATGAAGAAATTGATCTGATTGAAGGAAAAGGAATCACTGTTGGAAGAAAGTTTCCCTTAGAAGCCATGTGCCAAGTGTGGCAATCATCACCAATTAGGGATATTTTCTAGTGCTATTAAGAACACACCATTGTAGAAATGTTCTTGATAAAGTAATGGAAATATGCATAATAAAAGAAATTAATAATACTTTGTTTAAAAACAAATCATAGGATCAAGTCTAATCTTTAAACTACGCAAACGTTTTTCATATATATCCTTTATTTTTGAGTTATCTATTATATTACTTTCAGTTAGATAGGAATGTATTAATATGTACGGTGTGTTCATTTTTATTGATTTTAAAGTCTTTTTAATGATATGCGTAAAGGAAAATGATAAAGTGACTCCATTTTTTGACCCCTTCCATTACTACTTGAGGTGGCAGACAAACATGGTCAGGTGAGGTGGCTTTTATTATTGAAATTAATATAATTTAAAAAAAAAAAATACTGAGGCAGGAAGTGGTGGGAAGTGAACAGCTTGACTTTCCTACTTTCACTTTCTGTGAAGTCTTTTTATGTTTCTTTCTCGCGCACACATACTCTCATTCTCTTCTCACCCCAACGAAAATTTTTGTGCGAAGTTTGTAAGGATTTTTACGAAGGAAGATAGAAAACAAAGACGGAGAAAGGGTTAGGGAGAAGAGGTGAAGAAGTTTTTTGGATTGTCTCTTGCATCCAAAGCTTGAAAGGGTTAGGGAGAAGAGTTTTTGGTTTTGTTGACGAAGGCTGTTTGTCTCTCTCGTAGAGCACGAAACGACGTGAGCGAGAAAAGGTGAAGGTGTTGTTGACGAAGGCGTTTTCTGTAATCAGTGAGGTGAAACAACTACTCCATTGGGCTTGGGGTGTTTGGACATTGTTTTCGAAGGTTGCAACTCTAAGAACGACGGCGGTTGTAAGACATGGAGAAATTTTTTACTTGCATTAGGGTGTGCTTTAGTGTTTAAAACACCTAAAATTTTGATTTTTTTTTTCCATTTGAATTAGATGATTGTTGATTCTAGGGTTTTCGTTTGTTGTGTTTGTGTGAGTAGCTATTTGTGATGGAGTTGGTTAGGTTTACTTTGGATGTGAAATTAATCGAAGTTGAAGTTGAAGTTTTTGATGAACCAAGTACTTTAATAGGTCTGTGAATACCAATTTTCTGAATAGGTTGATCAGAACTGTTTGATTTTTTGGTGATGACTTGTGTGCACACAAGTGATGACCTCTGCTGCATTTTTTGCAAGCATGTGGTATCACTCAATTTTTTTTAACTTTCATGTTATAGTAGTGACAACTTGTGAATGTGGTGATTAACTTTGGTGCATCTGTGTTCATTTCTAAATATGTCTTTCATGTTGTTGCATAACCAAGTTGATTAAAACTGTCTGATTTTTTGCTTATGACTTGTGTCCACACAAGTGATGACCTATGCTGCACTTTTTGCAAGCATGTGGTATCACTCAATTTTGGAACTTTCATGTTATAGCAGTGACAACTTATGAATGTGGTGATTAACTTTGGTGCATCTATGTTTATTCTAAATATGTCTTTCATGTTGTTTCATAGCCAAGTTGATTAAAACTGTTCGATTTTTTGGTGATGACCTGTGTGCATATAAGTGATAACCTCTGCTGCATTTTTTGCAAGCATGTGGAATCACTAAATTTTTGGAACTTTCATATTATAGTAGTGACAACTTGTGAATGTGGTGATTAACTTTGGTACATCTGTATGCAGCCCAATGTGCAACCTACTGACACTACTAATGTAGAGGATATATTGCATAAGATGGTTCCTCAATCCACCAATATTCCATGTTTTGAGGTTGGGGAGAGCTCCAAAGTTGGATCTTCTGTTCTGGATAATATATCACTTACATTATTCATGATTGTTTAATGTCTTTAATTTTTGTGTTATTTACTTTTAACTTTTGGGTTTATGTTGTTAATTTGTACTTTTAATTTCATGACACTATGTGTTTGAAAGGATGTACTACATCTATGGTATTAAACTTATTTTGTGCACTTTGGTATCCATGTAACTCAATGTCACTCAAATAATAGACGTTGATGAGGTTAGTCCACACCTCAAACATGACATTCATTTCAACTTTGGAAATATTATATGGTTATGTATGTACTATTAAATGTTGACCAACGATAAAGATTTTGCATCCCCTCCAAAATTTGTGTTATTAGGAAAGAGATTCAATATGTACCCCACTTATAGTCAATCACATAAATGCAATAAGATATAATGCAAGATATTGCATACGATGAAATGAGTTGTGGGATAACGGTTGCACAAGTGCAACATAACATACATGTCAATTGTTACAACAGTAAATGCTTACCAATCAAGTATTAACTTTTGACCTACACTAAATATTTTGCACACCTTCACAATTTGTGGTCTCTACTAAGGGTTTGAAGATGTAGACCACTATCCTTGAATTAATAAACCATACTAATATATATTCTATGGATTCAACCTCACCAAACTAGGTGTGAGATAATTGGTAAAACAGGACATACATGATAACTTTGGTAATTTTAAATACTGGTCATTTCACTATTAAGTATTAACTTGCGCTTCACATTTTGCACACACTCATAATCTGTGGTATTTGGTAAGGGTGTCAATATGTACCCCGTCTTTAATGAATTAAAACACCTTAATTACATATATGTAACATATTCAACATCATGAAACTTGGTATGGTATAATTCATCCACAAGTCCAACATGATGTATGCAAACATTATATGTTGACTAAAGAACTAATTAATATTGACCTGCTCTAAACAATTTGCACATTCATACAAAATCTGATACGAGATTAGAGTCAATTTTTTGAAGAACATCAATTTTTGCATGGGATAATTGGTCCACAAGTCCTACATCACATATTACATATTAACTTGATGTGGGATAGTTAGTAAAACAGGACAAACATGATTACTCTGGTATTTTTAAATGCAGATCACTGAAATATTAAGTGTTGACCTGCAAACAACATTTTGCACATAATTAGTTATTTGTGGTCTGTGTGGTAAGGGTTTGAACATATAAACCAATATTACTGAATTGATGACCACATACATATTAATTGCTAACCTACTATAAATTGTATTCACACAATTACATATGGTTGAATAATTCAACACAAATCACTCAATCCAAATGAGGATGAACAACATTCACCTATATCAACCAAGCATTGTAGTCTCAATGGCCTTATTTCAGGGCCAACAAAAACAAAACAAAATATCACTTTCTTAACCCAAAAATCCACAACGGTGATTTCAACCTGCCAATCATCGAGCTGAATCGAATAACAGAAAGCACCAAAAACCCTAACTTGGCTACAACCACAGAAACAAATCTTTAAACGAAATGAGATTTTGCGAGGTTCGTCCTCTCCCTCACCCTTTCTTCGATTTCACTAGAGATTTAAATAGGTAGAGATTTAGTCATATACAAATCCTTTCTTCCTTTCCCCTTTCTTCGTGTGGAGTGGTCTGTGCAAAGAGAACAACTTTCTTCGTCCCTTCAATTCCCACCTGCCTAAGTAATTTTAAAAAATAAAAGCCACATCACCTAGCCATGTTTACCTGCCACCTCAAGGAGTAATGGAAGGGGTCAAAAAATGGAGTCACTTTATCATTTTTCATGCGTAAAATATGATTAGAAAATATGTAAAGGTTAAAAAATCAAATCAAATTGAGTAAAACATAAATATATAAATTTAGAGTTGACTATTATTCTTCATCAAAATAAATTGATCTAATAAAAGTAGTGCATTTGAACCAAAATAAAAATTATGCCGTATTGAGTGGAAGAATTACAAAATGGCAGATTCTTTGATACGCGAGATTGTGGATGACAAATGAAACCATATTTATTGTTATTCTTTGATCCATTTTATTTTAACGAAAAATGCATGCATTGATCGTAGGCATGAGAGTTAGTCGGGTTTGAACATGACCGATATGATATAATCCAAATTTAATATTTTAAAATTTAATTCAATTATTTTCTTTGTTTGGTTAGTCAGATATAGATAGGTCCAAATACAGTTAAATATGGACAGATTATTCAGGTTTAACTTATTTAGATGAAATAATAAAAAATTTAATACTTGAAAAAGATATTTATTGATTGAATTTGTAAAATTAATAAATTCGTACAAGTATAACCACAAAGCCATCATAACCATTAGCCTTGAGCAATGGTCTGTTTGGGTCGGATTCGGGTTTAAGGAGACAGATCCGACCCAATCCGAGTTTAATATTTGGGATCCATATCCGACCATTTTGCTTCTCGATTTAAGCGGGTTCGGGTTTATTCGGATCGGTTAAAAACGGTTGGATAACATATTACCCGAATAAAAGAAAAAAAATGTAAGATTGAAAAGGAGAAGTAATTCCCAGCCCAGTTTCTGCAACTTCTCCACCGTGTCGTCACGCACGAACCAGATTGGCGAAGATCACACCATATCACAGTAGATCAAACTAGATAAAAGCATAGTAGAGCAGATCGAGCAAGATGGAAGCAAATCAAAGCACATCGGAGCAGATTGGTCCACCGCGTGCACTCGCCTCACACGTCGCAAGCTTCGACGGCCTTCTAGGCACCCCTTCAAAAACAAAATCATTTCTGCAAAACTATTTTTCAGAGTTAAGGGAGGTACTTGTAGGTTGAGATGAAGGAAAGGATGAGACGAAAGATAAGAAAACGAGTGTGCTTATGGTGTTCCCACGGGACCAGAGGGATTTGGAAGTTTCTTTTGGATTTCAATCGTATTAGAGATGCAGAAGAATGAGGAATTGCAACAGTTTGAAAATTTAGAATTAATGATACTGGGTCGCGTCGGGTATCCACGGATGTTTAATTCGATACTTGTACCCGACTGTTTATATCCGTATTTATCCGAATATTTTATCCATTCAACCCGAACCCAAATTCATCAAACCGAATTCATATTTTCTTTCCCGGATTTAACGGTTTCGGACGGGTCAAGTAATTTTGCTCACCCCTATTAACCATCCAAGATAAAGAATAAATATGTTTAATGAGTTTTTGAGTAGATCATGTGCCTTTGTAACTTCCACTTCTTTTTCATACAACCACTTGGTTAGGTTTGTGCCCTTTTGGGACATCAAACACTATGCCCCAACATTTTTTCTAGTGCCAAAGATGAATCAAACTCACAAATAAGAAATGGTCAACAATAACCAAAATGTCTAAATAAAATACAGACTAGACAAATATCATCCAAAACATAACACTCAAAGTCAACAGGTGAATGAATATATTACATTTATTGTAAAATTCAACAAAATGTATCTATGTACTCTACAAGAAATTGAAATATGTTCCTAAAATAAATTATTCAACTATAAATGTTACGTACCCAAGTGTTAAAACCCATACCATTGAAGAAAGAATCCAAGGATAGTTGACGCAAAAATCACCCAACTTTTACTGAAGTTCAAGTCAAATGAAAGAATACCTAGTGGGTTTAATATGAAGCACATAAAATGGTACCAAAAACAATAAACCATAAAAACACTTCCACAAAGAAAAGTTGTAGCTAGTTATATAGTAAGAAACAACTTGATCACAAAAAGTTAATCATACCATTGGAGTTATTTTTAATATGCCTTTCCAAAGTCAATCCAAGATCTTGGGGAAGCAAGACAACAAGTATTCCTATATCAACATCAATTTCATTTTCTACTTAAACTATCTTGAAAAGTTTTGTACAGGAAGAAAATACAACAATTTATCAAAACAACCACAAAATAATACTTTTATATCAATAAAAGAAATATTGAAACTAAGAATTGATCCAATAGTCCATTTAAGAGCACCACACCTATTTGAGAAGAGGTTTTGCTTCTTCAATGATGGAAGTACTCGTGTCTACCAATTTCCTCTAAACAACCATGATGCTATATTACTACAAATACATTTGCCCTTAAATAATCACAAATCAAACAATTGAGATGAAAACTATCTATAATTCACCACTAACCTAAGTACTGAAAAAGGCTAAAGATAGACCAATTTCAAAAAGGAGTGAATATAGAAAAGTACATTTATTCCATGGTTATCAAACTCGCGAGTTAACTCGTTAATTCATTTGAGTTTGCATTTTTACTAATAGCTTTTGAGTTAACTCGGAAATAAACTCGTTTTCAGTGTAAATTCAGTAAACTCGGAAGTGAACTCGGTGAACTCGTTCAGACTCGCCAGTTTGGTACCGAGTTGACGAGTTTGAAGGAAAAAAATTTTAAACACCAAATCGAAACCACCAGTGTTTGGTGTGAGAAAGTGAAGAAAACTTGTAGGATTTCATTTTTGCATCTGCTTTTGTGTTATTTCTTAGCTAAAGCACTGTGAGATAGAGTATTTGCATAGTTACTCAGTTGCTGCTCATTGCACTGCCATTTTGTCATCACTCGCCACACCGTTGTTTGCTTGTCGCGCCATGCCGCTCGATTGCATCTCGCTGTGCTGCAACTATGCTGACGGTTAGGAGAGCAAGGAAGGTGTTGTGTTGTTGTGTAGGAGAAAAGGAATTTTACTATTGTTAGGAGAGGACGGAAGGGGTCGTGTTGCGTGTAGGAAAAAGAATTTTACTAGGTGGTGTTTGTGATGCAACTTTTTAAGATAGAATCTTTTAATTAGGAATTACGGTTTTTAATTTCAAATTTTACTTAAGGTATATTTGGGCCTACATTCAACCCATTTTATCTTACATAAAGTAAAGTCTATTCATAATCTAACTAATTACAATTATTCTAGAAGAATAATAATATAAAAAAAATATAAAAAAGTATTTAACAGTATAATATAATAATAGTAATATTTCATTAAAAAAATATAAAAAATTATTTATAAAATTACATAATAATAAAGTATTATATTATTTATAGATAATTTTATCTATTTTTAATTAAAGTAAACTCTTATGAGTTTACGTTTTCGAGTTTACTAGCCTCCCGCGAGTTTATGTAAACTCTCCAAATTTTATCTAGTTTGACTACCTTGATTGATTCAATAAACAAATTTTTAACACCAAATTTAAAACTCGCCAAAACTAAAAACACCATAGCCAACTCCTGCTTCAATTAAACGTCCTTGAAACATAGATGAATGGATACCTATTTCATAAAAAACAAGGTCATTCACATGCATCATCTGGACAATTATGTGGAGCTTCTACTTTAATCATCTAAATACCGGAAATAGGTTAAAGATAGACCAATTTGAAAAAGGAATGAATACACCAAAGTACATTGATCAATAAGCAGATTTTAACAACAATTTTAAAATTGACCAGAACAACCCAATACAACCTAGAACATTGATTCATTCATGTGTGAGAAATGATAAGTTAAAAAATAATATTTACCATTTATGTGTTTATTTTACCATGGTGATAAACTATACAATTAGTGACACTAACCATTCATGATAATAATAGAATCTATTCAAAAATATGTAATGGAGATATCTTCCAAAATACAATTCATTTTCAGTCTTTGCATTTGTTTCTAACAAATGCCTTCAAAAGGACCACAACTGCATAAAAGAAAAGCGGTTACATATAAAGGAAAATAAGTAAATTTAATAATAATAATAATAATAATAATAATAATAAAAGGAAGACAAACATCTTAGATGGATTAAGAGTCACAATTGTGGTTGCTTTGAGATGATGCTCAAACTCTGATTCCAGACCCAACTCCTTTTGATGTTACTTGAGGTCATCCCATTGTGTGGTCATTAAATTCTAAACTAATTGAAACAAACTATTATTAATGTACAAAACAACATAATTACTAAAGAATGTTGAGCTGAAAAATAAACAAATCTCGTACTTGTGAAAATCTTCTCAGAAAGCTCAAACTCTTCATTGACATTAATACCATCAAGTTTAGTTATGGTGGTCTTCAACCAATTTTGAGCACAAATAAGTGCCTCAGCCATGGGTGGATTTAAATAGCTTCTAAATACATCCAAAACCCTTCCTCTTGTACTAAATGCACTTTCAGAGGCAACTGTGGAAATAGGGGTGGCCAACACATCTCTAACCATTTTTGATAGAATGGGAAAACATGAAGAATTTATTTTCCACCAATCCAAAATATCAAGTTTTTCATCACCATCAACAACATATTCATTTAAATACCTTTCTAACTCATTTTTTTTCTATTTATGGTGTCTTTTTCTCTCAAGTGCTTCTAAAAAGCATCAGCCTTTACTAATGCTTAATGCATCAGATTGATGTTCAGATCGTTGTTCGTGTCTGTTTTGTTCATCATGAACTGATTTGTACCAATGATACATTTTTTTCAAATTGTCTTATATAAAGTTAATCAACTCTTCAATTTTCTTCATATCATGTTTATACATTTCTTGGAAATTCCAAATCACATATTCAAACTTGTAACAAGTATAAAACATAACACCAAAATATAGCAAGTGATTGATGTTATCAACAATATCCCAATACTTGTGATTTTTCAACCTCATGTCACAACAAGTAGGTGCTAAAATACTATTCAAATTCATAGTTGTCTTGTCAAGTGCGAAATGAATAGTAGCCATTTGGTGAAATACAATGTGTATACTCACATGCAAAGATGTATAAAAACATTTAGTGGTCTCATAGAAAATTTTTAGAAACTTAAGAAAAGCTTAGGCATGTTCCCAATAATAACGGGTGGGGGACTTTCATCAGAAAAAAAACTAATATAACTAGAGCCTTCATTGTCAAGTTTTTTAAATGCAACTTGAAATTTTGTGGTTGCATCTAACATCATATATGTGGAATTCCACCTTGTGGGAACATCAAGACACAATGGTTTTTTGCATTCAATTTTTGAAAACTCTATGCACTCTCTAAACTTAGTCAATCTTTATGGTGAAGACCTACAAATCTAACAACATTCCTAATATTTATGATTGAATTGTGCAACTCTTTTAAGCCATCACTCATAACTAAGTTTAGTATATGAGCACAACAACTCATGGAAAAATTTTCCATCCATGACCAACCCACCCATATTCTTCATAGGTCCCCATTCCTTTGAAACTTCTTCTACTTTCCTTCCTATTGTCTCCCTTTTATGATTAGGTATGAATGAAAAACAGATTATCCTTTTTTGATACCTCCAATCATTGTTTATGGAATGTGCAATCGGTGTTAGGTAGTTTACGTTCTGAATTGATGTCCAACAATCGCTAGTTAGTGCTACTCTAACACAATTTGACTTAAAGAAGGCTTTTAATCTAACTTTTTCATCCATATACAGTTGAAAACAAGCTTTAGCAATTGTGAACCTTGATGGATAACAAACAAAGGTTGTAATTTTCTACCCTTACCCTCCACCACCCTAAATGGTTGTTCATCCACAAGAACAAACATAGTAATTTCCTTCCGACAAGCTTGAACATTATACTTTTGGGTTACAAGAAGGTTGTTATTGTTAGCACTTAATGGTAACAAGTGGATATTTAGGACACAACCTTTTAAGGGGATTAAGAAGGTTAGATGTTCCATGTGTCTTTAGATCACATAAAAAACGCTTATTGTAAGACCCGGGATAAATAAATAAATAAATAAATATTTATTTAATATAAATGCAATTAAAGGAATCTTTATGGTAATTAATGCAAGGAATTACGACGAGGAGCAATGGTAGCTAAAGTGGTTAAGAGTACTTGGCTATTATGAGAGTACTTAGGTTCGAGTTCGGTGTACGCCATTAGTGTGTTAATTTTATTATTTAATGATTTTGCATACATGCATGGTTGGGGGATAAGAAATTATAAAGCATGGTGTGCATGAAATGCTAAGAAACATCTATTGGCTTGATGGTGGAGCATCCACTTTGTAATTGGGAGGTTAGGAGTTCGAACCTTGGCTAGTACAAAATAGCTGCTTTTCACGTTGTATCACTTTGCTAAGCTAGGGAAAATCTATAAAGGAGAAGGAGAAAGGTGGGAGTTATGGACTTTGATGGGCTACCATTGCTAGAGGTCAAGAGTAGATAAAAAATTGGACTAGTGCAATCATATAAGGGCTTTTGGAGCATGGAAATCCAAGTTAAGGGCTACCATTGCTAGAGGTCAAGAGTAGATAAAAAATTGGACTAGTGCAATCATATAAGGGCTTTTGGAGCATGGAAATCCAAGTTAAGGGAGCTAGACTTCATGGTGGAGCTCCAAAGGTGCATGAAGAGCTCCATGAGCAGCGGAAATGGATGAAGTAATGGAGGCAAGTTGGAAGGCACTTGCAAGCAATGGAAGGTGAAAGAGGTGATAGGATTTCCTAATCTATGCTAGCCTAAGGAATGTGGCTAGAGGTAGAGAGAAGAAATCTCTAGAAAGTGGTGACTCTCAAAGGCAATAGAGGGAGGAGTGCTCATCTATTGCATAAAATTTCAAGAGTGTCTACAAATGAGTGAAATTTTGGCTTTTATATGAAGCCATTAACACATGAGAAAGGAGAGCCATTGGATGGAGTGGACCTTGATCTTGGCCCTTAGATTATGCTTGGAGAAGGAGGCTTGATCTTGGCCATTGGATGATGCCTTGGAAGAGGAGGAAGCATTCCTAACCCTTGGATGCTTTGGATCCATGAGGTGTAGGAAGAAGTGTTGACTTTCACTTAGTCCACCTTGGCTCTTTTGATAGTTCACGGCCAAATCTCCTATTGGGCTTAGTCAAACCCAATTTTATCAATTGAACTACTCATACTTTGACTTATTATTCTAGAAAGCAAGGCCTAAACAATGGGCCAATCTTATTGCTATTCTATTGCTCTTTGATACACCTCTTCAAATCTTCATATCTTCTTT
>Ga0214545_1001910_pt1 | contig 39751 bp, 29 predicted proteins | sample CNSS4metaG_FD_160064 | JGI IMG/M metagenome (GOLD analysis project Ga0214545, IMG submission 160064) | Root nodule microbial communities from cowpea collected in UCLA plant growth center, Los Angeles, California, USA - CNSS4 | ecosystem: Host-associated > Plants > Roots > Nodule | place: USA... | reverse complement strand
TGAAAAGTGAGGCAAAGTACTATATATGGGAAGATCCAATCTTATGGCGCATTGGTAGTGACCAAGTCATAAGGAGGTGTGTTCCAGATATTGAGATACCTTATGTGCTTGAGTTCTATCATTCGTCTCCTTTTGGTGGACATTATGGTACACAAAGAACAAGTAGGAAAGGGTTGGATTGTGGATTATATTGGCCTACTATCTTTAAAGATGCATAGAGGGTATATGAAAATTGTGAACAATGTCAAAGGGCAGCAAGATCCATTACAAGAAGGGATGAAATGCCTCAACAACCCATGCTATATTGTAAGATATTTGATATTTGGGGTATTGATTTTATAGGACCTTTTCCTCCTTCTTTTGGATTTTCTTATATTTTGCTTGTTGTAGACTATGTCTCCAAATGGGTGGAAGCCATAGCTACAAGGACTAATGATTCTCGAGTTTTCATGAGTTTTGTTAGGTCTAACATTTTTCATAGGTTTGGGATACCACAAGCCATCATTAGTGACCAAGGAACTTATTTCTGTAATAAGCTGCTTGAGAACATGTTGAAGAAGTATGGGGTGACACATAGCGTTGCTACACCATATCACCCCCAAACTAATGGGCAAGCAGAAATCTCTAACAGGGAGATTAAAAAGATACTAGAGAAAGTAGTGAAGCCTAGTCAAAAGGATTGAGCCACAAGATTGGATGATGCACTTTTGGCACACAGGACAACCTACAAAGCACCTATAGGTATGTCATCTTTTAGGGTGGTTTTTGGAAAGGCTTGTCGTCTACCTGTGGAGATTGAACATCGGGCCTATTGGGTCGTGAAAGCCTGCAACATGGATTTGGAAGAAGTAGGGAAGGAGCAAAAACTTCAGTTGCAGGAACTAGAGGAGATTAGGCTTGCAGCCTATGAAAACTTAAAGTTCTACAAAGAGAAAACCAAGAAGTTCCATGACCAAAAACTTGTGGCTAGAAAGGTTTAAGGTAGGCCAGAAGGTGTTACTATACAAATCCAAGCTTGGTCACATGAGTGGTAAGCTGCGCTCCACTTGGGAAGGACAATTCATTGTTACAAAAGTCTTCCCTTATGGAGCAGTGGAGATCAATGAAGAATCCTCAAAAAGAACTTTTAAAGTAAATGGGCACAATCTTCGGATATTTAATGAAAATCAAGATATGGTGAATAAGACGATGGATGGGATGAACTTGACTTCTCCCGCATACCTTCCGCCTTGAGGAGGTAAGTACACTTCATACTTTTTCTTTGCATTATATATTGAATACATTGAGGACAATGCATGGATAAAATGTGGGGGTGTGGGGAGAAAATATATTTTCCCCCTTTTTCTGATTTTTTTTCTATTTGTTTTTTTTTCTTTTCTAATTTTCTTTTCTGTTTGTTTTCTTTAAAAAAAAAACTTTCCTGCTTTCAATAAAACATGTTGACATTGGATTTTTGGATTTGATTCACTAATTGGAACGATCATAATTCTGGGAAAATAAGAGTCATGTGCTATGAGTGGATTTTTTTTTTGAGAGTTTCTGGAATAAATCTTTTGTGGAAGAGTTTTGACCTTGTGAGTTTTGAGCTTTACTATAAAGGATGGACTACCATGTTTCACTCTTATTTTTCTTGTATGACTTGCTCATGTTTTGTTTATACTTAAATGTTTAGCTTGATTCTTTTGTTTTGTATCTGAGGTGACTATGCATGATTTGATATGACTGAGGCATTTCTTGTTTTTAGTTACTTGGCCAAATAAGCTAACCATGACATTGATCCATTGGTAGACCCTTCGAGCTTTAAACCTCTTTTTCTTGTTTTGAGTATATTGCTAAACCTTAAAAAGAAAAAAGACCATGTTTTTCCTTACCTTAGGAAGAAAGAAGGAGCTAGTGGATTATTTTAAGATTGGTTGAGAAATAAAGTGTGGGGGTGAGTATTTCCCCCCACAAAGTTATAAAAATGGTAAAAGGAAAAAAATTTGTTGATGATAGAGTGTTGAAATGAACAATGATTGCTTTTTGAAAAAGAGCAACAAAGAATAAAAGAGAAACAAAAAGACAACAGGGATTGTTTTTGAAACTATGCTCCATAATTCTTTCTACCTTACTCGTTCAAAAACACAAAAATCCTAAAAATATTTCCTACCTTTGCCTTGGCCCCGTTATAACCTATGAAAAGTCCTCATGATTTTTGAATGCATATTTTCTAAAAGCTGTGAATATTAGAGTCTTGCTAAGCATTGAGAGTGTTTAATTGCATGGGTATTTTGAGTTGAAACACAAGCCAAAACACTTCAAATTTCGGTGAGAAAATATACATTTAACTTGAGTGTTTCTCTTTCATATTTGATTATCTTTTAAACTCAAAAGATTAACTCATGTGTGAAAAACTGAATCTTTCCATTCGTATGTGCATGACAACATGATTACTAGAAGATTGATTTGTTTCCATTTGTATTCATTCCTTTAATCCAGTGAAGATATAGAATAAAATACCTTAGAATAAACTTTTGAAATTGTTCAATTTTGCCCAGGAGTGCAAAAGGATAAGTGTGGGTGTGTGATGAGTTCAAATTTTTACCTTCACTTAATATTTATATTTGGGGATTTAATAGAATTTTTGTGCTTAAGGATTGATTTAACTAGAATTTGTGATTATTGGATTTATTGAGTACGTAAGGTAAAAATGGCGTAAAAATTGATTTTAGTTGCATAAAATATTGTTGGATATTTTAAAGTTTGTTGATGCAGTTGAAGTTTAATTTGAGTCATTAAAAGTGTGGATTTGAAATATTCAAAGTTACAAAATAAGTCCAAAATCAGAAAATTATGGAAAAGAATAATTCAGGAGCTAAATGCACCCCCAGTTTTTACTTTACACATTCCTCTTGCAAGTGGACCACAAAAAACTTGTTCTGCAACCCCAGTTTTTATTAAGTTGCACCCCTCCTACCACTTAAACTTCATTCAACCAGATCATGCCATGTGGCAATCCTCCACTAATTAATCTGGCCAACCACATGATGACACGTGTCATGATTCTTCACTCACTAAACTGACCAACCATACATTGCCACGTCACCATCTCCCAAAATGGAGGGCTAAGCTTTTAAGGTCAATTCCACTGTAATTTCTTAACTGGATTCTGAGGTTAGATGAATTTATGTATTTGTTATTTTGATTATTGTTGTGGTTTTTGTTTATCTATGTCCTATGCTTCTTAATTGAATAGAAAATAATTATTTTAAATCTATACGCATGCTAATCATATGTATTAAAAGGTTTTAAAATTCAATTGAGACTTTACTTTGATTTTATTTAGAAACTTTCATTTGATTAAATAAGTTTTTGCCAATAATTGAGCCTGTACTTTGATTAAAGGTAATCACTTTAACTAAAATTAGTCAAGACTTTACTTTGATTAATTAAGTTTTCTATTTGGTGAGGAAACAAAGGAATAAACATGATTAGGCATAGTAAAATTTAATTGAGAATGCACTTTGGTTGAATTTACTATGGATAATCTAAATATTCTCACTTTTAATTGAGACTGTACTTTGATTAAAAGTGAGAATGCCAACAAATGAATTGAGACTTTACATTGATTGATTTGTAAATCAACAACAATAATTAATTTAACAATAATCTCTAGATAACTGATGAAGAATCCTATTTTGAAAAAATAATGAAATTGACCTATTTTCTATTATTGTGTTTACAATCTTTTATTTGTGTGACATATTCATTCTTTGCATATCAAAACCCCATATTTTTATTATTACTAGTTTTAATTACATTTATATAAGAATCAAATATTTGAAATCCATTCTGTATTCATTAAGACACGACTCAGGGTTATCTTAACCCTAACTAGTTTAATCACTACTAATTTGGCAATACTGAAGTTGCTAAAGTTAAGTAGTGGTAATTTGATCAAATCAACGACACCGATATCAGAGGCTCACGGATTTCAAGCTTCCATATATAGTGTTCATCTTCAAGTCCATTGAGCACTTTGGTATGGATGTGGAAGGAGAGATTGAGGAGTCTACTGGTCTTCTAAATCATATTTCCACACTAAATATGCATAAGATGAGATTCACCAACATAGGCAACAATTGGCTAGTTGAAGGAGATCATGGTGCAAATATTGATGTTGGAGCCAATGACCATGAAGCGGTGGTCCTGTTCCTGTTGTTAACTGCCACCTCTGCTCCAATACATAAAGCAGCTGAAGCTATTGATTATACAACTCCATCCCATTCATCACTGCTTTATGTTAAAAAGAAAAGAGTTATTCCTATCTCTAGTCAAAAATAGCGTAAGTAAGTGAATCAGGATAGATCGACAAGCTAGTGGAGGAAACCAAGGGGAAGATGAACGCCAACCCCATGGCAATTGAGCTTTATAACCCTCCTAAGAACACTGGACCTACATACTCCCAATTTGAGAGAGTGGTTCTCAACCAGCTTCAAGATCTCAACATGGCACAAAAGGCACACCATGCTTATTACACAACAAGGTTTCAAGACTTGGATGATCAACTGCACAATGTTCATGAACTCCTCTCCAATGTCTACAATAGAGACAACCCGAGGAATGAGTGAAGAGCATGGCTTATAGGTCATGCATTGCATTTTCATTCTACATTTATGTTTGTGTCTGTTTGTTCCAATTTTTTAATCGACTATTTTCAACTTTCAATCGACTGATTATATTATCTAAGCTTCATGATGTATTCTTCATTTCTGTTTTTATTCTGTTGTGATTGTATTCATATCAGAATCCGTGATACACCTCTATGTTAATGCTTTAATGAAAATTTTCATCTTTTCAAATTAATCTATGCATTTACTTACATTTGATGAATCCAAAGGGGGAAAAATGAGTAAATTTAAGTTTAATTGGAAAACCTGAAATGAATCTGCTGAAACAATGTAATACAACAAACTTAATCTAAAATCTAAAGTTGAGTCACATTATTAGTGATAGGGGGAGCATATGCATATGTGATATGTATGTATGCTTGTGTGCTTTTGCTTGGATGTATGTTTGGTATATTGGTATCTTGTATGCAAAAGATTTTTCAGGTTTCTATATGGATCTTAGCTCATCAATTCAACTCGAGGATGTTTGCTTCATCAATTCAAGGGGAGAATGTTGGCACAAGCAAGCTTGAAGCAAAGAATTGATAAAGCCATATGCATGAAGATCATATGTGTTTGATGAAGATTGATGAATATCCACTTGAAGATTAAGTTTTAGTGTGTTAAATCTAAAAATAACATGTTAAATGTAATGTTTTGGTGTTATATCATGTTGGTAGGCTATATGACACAGGTTAGATGTTTTGGTTGGATGTATGTTTGGTATATTGGTATCTTGTATGCAAAAGTTTTTTCAGGTTTCTCTGTGGATCTTAGCTTATCAGTTCAACTCGAGGATGTTGAGTTCATCAATTCAGGGGAGAATGTTGGCACAAGCAAGCTTGAAGTAAAGAATTGATAAAGCCATGTGCATGAATATCAAAGGTATTTGATGAAGATTGATGAAGATCCACTTGAAGATTAAGTTTTAGTGTGTTAAATTTGAAAATTATGTAATGTTTTGGTGTTATATCATGTTGGTAGCCTATATGACATAGGTTAGATGTCTTATTAGTCTTGGTGTGTCTCTTTTAATTTGTTAAAATGGGTTTTAACAGGTTAAAAGGCTTGTAGTATATAGTTTCTAGTATGAATGCATTCGATTAGTTGAATTATTGTTTAATCGACTGATTTAACTTAAACCAGACTATATATGTTGTGTCTTCGAGAGCAGAGTTACGTTTTTGAGTTTTTTAGCACAACACTTTGTTATTCTTCTCTGAAAAACTCTCTCTCTACAATACATAGCTGCAACTTATTATTTGAAGATCTTGGTTGATCTTGGAGCCATTTTGACTTGTGAGTAGCTTGAAGAACACATGTATGGTTGGCTAGGGACAACCACCATCAGATTTAGATGTTCTTATGCCTTTGGTTGGTTTGCCTTATGTGATTTCAGGTTTGTAAATGTGATTATTGCAGGGTGTGCGTCTAGATTTTTGTGTGAGTCAAAAATCTTGTGAGTTTTTTTGTTCAAAAGTGTAATCTTGGGGTGTGATTTGTAAAACCTTTGAATATAGTGGAAATCAGGCTCAGGTTGTCCTGGTCAATTGGATATAGCTCTGTGATTGAGTGAACCACTACAAAAATAATTGTCCAATTCTCTCTTCATCATCTCGCTCACTACAAAAACCAAGCAATTCATTTTTTGGTGAGATTTAATGTGTTCTTGTGTAATCTGAGGTTGTATACTTGTTAAAAATATTCATTGGAACAAGTCTTGTATGTGAAAGATTATTGTTTGAGTTAAATTTGTGAATTCTGCATTATGCATAAATCTCGAGTATTTTAACTGACTTATTTGTCTTTTTAATCGACTGTTTCATAACTCAAGAACAAATTAGTCTGATGTTTTATTTTTTAACTGATTGAAAGTGTACTGGTATGCTACTTTTACATCCTAACTTTCCAGTCTATTTGATTCAATTGAGAAAATGTTTAAGTTTTCAAAAAAGTTTAAAACAGCCAATTCAACCCCTTCCACCTTCTTGTTAATATAATTTGTCATGTCTTAAAATTCCTACTACTGTTTATAGCAAAGTCCTTTAATTCAATTGCCCCTTTATTATATAACTTCAGAATTTAAGATCAGATTCTTGTGGCTTATGTGGACTGACTTTCGTAAATCAAAATTGACTAAAACACACTTCAATTGGTTCTAATTTAACTTCTTCAGAATCTAATTTTAATTTACACTTAAAAAATTTTAACATATGAAAGGCAATTAATTCATTTTATCTTTTTGGTTTCTTCTCCCATGCGTATTTAGATTGAGCTTTTTATTCAAACAAGAACTTAATATTGTGTTAGACATGAAAATTGAATACTTTGAGGTCAGTTTCTTATGTCATACTCAATCTCATTTCTTTTTCTTCACCAATGTTTGATTGCAAAATCTTGGTTTGCATTCTTGCTTCTTTTGTTATAAAGATAATACCGGGAGTGCAAAAGATTAAAGAAAACCCATCAACATGGATGCTACAAATTACTTCAACATCAACAGTATCTGCACTTGGAATAGATTTTGCCAAAATTTATAATGAATCAACCTTATATGAGTAAGTAATCACAGAACTTTAGTTCTGCTGGATTGTCTTTGAATACTATTAAAATTGATCTCTTTGATTTTGTTGCAACTCAATTATCTGAAACTAAGGTTGTTTCACTCCATATTTGGTCACTAATACTAAATAGATATTTAATATCCTTTTTTGTCATCAGTATATGAAGATACTAATAGTGTTCCACCATACGAGTTTAAGGAGTGCATTTTTGTCGTATGGAATTGGTAACATTGGACACATTGTTTTACTTATACTTATTGGAGAAATTTAGTTATAAATAAACCTGCTAAAATATAAGTTAATATAATATCATTTGTGGATGAAATAGATTTGAAAGACTCATTTTATTTCACACTCATCAAAACTTTTTGTTCCGTAGGCCCCATTCCCCACAAAAGTTGATCCACACTTAAAGAAATTATTACAACGACAATCAGCACAAACCCAAGTGTCCCACGCCATATCGTTGACTATCTTGCGATCCAATGGTTGGAGTTTGAAGTTGTGGGTAGTTGATATGACAATCATAGTGAAATGAAATTGGTGGTCAACAACTGACTAGTGCCAAGTCGCACGTCCCGATCGGTTAAGCATTCATGTGCTAAACTATTTGCTATTTATCTTCAACCAAACGCGTGAGCAGGCCTGTGACCATAGTTGCTTTGTCAACAACAAACTGAAAATGACATTGAGACCCTTCTTTGATGTTTTATTCTCCTTGAAAGCAAATCATCCACTTCCCACACCAAACACGATCATAGTTTGACATAACATCGATCAACACCGGACATGACTTGACATTCTCATCCAACGGTTAGGCTTCGAAGTCGTGGTTAGGTGATGCTATAAGCGGTCGTCCGACCACGTCGGTCGAACGAGAACGTCATTAACCAAGTACATGTCTCTATAATTAAGGTAAAGAGGTCGGTAATCAAGTTTAAAAAGCAGTTGGGCGTGGGCCGCAATTAGACCAACACTACACCCGAAACATTTTTATTACAATACGTGTTTAGAACTAAATTAAAGCAAATAATTATATTGATTTGATAAATTCCTAGATTGTTTGCTTACATTCACATATAACCCTTCACTATTACCAAGCTTACAACACAATCTCAATTATTCTAGAATTTAGTACATACACATACCATAATATTTATTTATTTAATTTATTTATTTCATCTAAATTTAATTTCTCATTTGTATTATATTTATTATTATACTTAATCGACTTAGGTTTCTATATATACTATAGTTTAATAAACACATCGAAAACTTTGAACAAATATTTAAATTTGGTAAATCATAATATTTAAAGTATGAAGTATAAACATTAGGAAATAACTCACATAATATAAACATTATAGAGGAAAAATGTTCAAGTCAAATAAGTTGGATGAAAATAAATAATTTACACTATCAAATACTTTCATTCAGTGGAACATTAGAGGCTACGAAATAACTTGAAGGACCAACAAAGTCAGACAATGTTGTTTCGTGAGAGCACGTTCTTTGACTATCTTCCAATGTTTCATGTGGATACAGAGAAGGTTTTGGAGGTAATTTGAGGTTTTCAATGTCTCCTTCAAGCATTTCCACTACTTTATTCATGGAAGGACGATCATTTGGTTTCAACTGTATACACCAAAGTGAAACAATGATTATCTTTTTTATAATTTTGTTCTCAAAATCTCTAACATCTTCCATTTCTAAATCTTTCCCTTTATTAAGTTGATCATAAATCCAAAATGGAAAGTAAAGTTGACTTGAATGTTCTGCATGGGGGTTTAGGTTTTTCCTCTTGCTTGCTATTTCCATCAAAAACATTCCAAAACTATAAACATCTGATTTATTTGATATTCTTCCAACATTATTATAAAACAACTCTGGAGCCATATACCCAATTGTTCCTCTTGCTGCTGTCATAGTCACAACACTTTTATCTGTTGAATATAGTTTGGCCAATCCAAAGTCAGAAATCTTTGGAGTGAATTTTTCATCAAGGAGGATGTTGTGGGGTTTGATGTCAAAATGCAAAATTTGCATGTCACACCCATGATGTAGATATGAAATTCCATGTGCTACTCCAATTGCTATATCGTGTATTGTGTCATAGGTTAAATGCATATATCCTTCTTTAGAAAATATAAATTTATCAAGAGATCCATTGGACATAAACTCGTAAACAAGTGCACGTTTTGAGCCTTCAGCACAATATCCAATTAAATGCACTACATTGTGATGATGTATTCTTCCAATTGTTGCAACTTCATTGATAAAGTCTTGTCCATTACCTTTTGATTTTCTTAACACTTTTATGGCAACACAAGGTCCACTCCGCAATTTTCCCTTAAATACAGAACCATAACCTCCTTCACCCAATTTTTCATTGAAACCTGTGGCCATCTTCTTAATCTCCTTATATGAATATCGAATAGGCATCAAGCTATTTTCCTCTAAATAGTTTTCGATATTTTCATATACCGACGAATGCCTTCTTTTCCATTTATGTACCAAAAGTGCAACAAAGAATATCGTGCCAGCAACATATCTATATAGAAAGTATCGAACACAATATCCCAAATTAACTAATCCTGGTTTAAACTGAATGACATATCCGTCCTCTTCAGTGAAATAAGTTCCACCATATCGGTCTGGTCTAAATATTGGTAAAATCAATCCTGTGAATTAATATAACAAATGTGATCAGATTGTAATAAAAAAAAGAAAAAAATTATTGACACCTTTAAAAAAAAAAACACTTACTATGTTCTTTTATTAATATAATAATAAATTATTATATTAATAAAAGTTGTTAAATAGCTGTTTAAAAAAAAGTTGTTCACTCTCTTACCACATATACAACATATTGCAATTTTTAAAAGTATATGTTACTAGATTGTTCGGTGTGAAAGGGATAGATGTCATCATAATAAAAGCTTAATAGTAATGTGAAACTATTATAGAACTATTTTGGAAAAAGTAGTTTCTATAAATAAAATTAGTTATGTTTGGACAAATGTTTTCAAAAGCATTTTTATAAAAGAACAATAAAAAGATAAAAATAAAATCAATTTATCAATAAACTAGAAACAGAAGTTCTAAAAATTAGTTTATATATAAATTAGTTTTAACTTTTAAGTAATTTATTAAATTTTTTTTATATATTTCTTAAAACAAATATATTTATATAGAAACTTGTTCCATCATACTTATTATTTATGAAGTATAGAAATTGAGCAATGGAAGCCTCTGATAGAGACAAAGTAAAGTATTGTTTCCTTTTTACTTAAAACAAATGTATAGAAATAGAGGAACTCACCTTTTATGATACTAGAAATAACCACTGCACAATAAAAATAAAAAATCTGAGTTAATGAATAGAATGGCAAACTTAAAAGTAATGTTATTTTCTAAACCGGGTCAAAATAAACAATGATATAAATCTAGGTGTCGATTTGGTGTTTTACTATTTTTTTAAATCAATTATGTCTTACGGTGAAATCTTGTTTGGATTTCTTAGATCAGCATTCGAGGGAAGTTCCACATCACTTGCATAGATTATGAGAATTCGACTTATATATCTATTAGACAAAATGTCAATTAGTTTCAAGGTGAAAATCAAAATGATATGAGAGCCTCTAACTCATTTGTTAATCACTTACCAGTAAACTCGTTTGATTTAGTAGGCGATATTAAACTTTTCAACATCTTCTCCTTCACATTAGGAGTTGTTATAGCACGATACATTTTTTGTGGGGTTTGGGACCCTATTTGCAGTCTGATTTAGTTTGAGTCCTTTTTACACTATATCGGTTCTATCGTGTCTTCTTGTGATCTCTCATGCGTAACTTTCTCTTCTTCTTTATGTTTCTGTTTTGGTTTGATTTAGGTCATGTACTCTACTTTGTTTTTTGGTTATCTTCTTTGTTGTGTTATTTTTGATTTTATCGTTCTTTGTTATTCTGTTTTGTAAAACTTTGGTTAGTGAAAATTAGGACTCTCTACATTCCACTAGCATATTTGATATTGTAGGACAAATTCAAAAGTTTCTTGTACTTTGTCACATGACATGATCCTTAAAAGGTTTGTCTTCCTATATTTCATTAAGTATATTTCCTTCTATATGGATCTTAATTTTGGTACCTCACATATGTTGTCATATGGTCCTAAATCATTTTTGTACTCAAATTCCATCTTATATCTTTTATGACTATTGATGGCTCCTTAATTCCATTAACACTACAATAAATTGGTAATGTTAAGAGAAAGAAGCTATTAGATGAATAAACTTATTCACTTTTCGTTGTTGTGTATTATTCATGTCATCAACAATACAATTTATAAGTTTACAATGTTTGTCTGTTGTACTCACAATGGCTATAAATGGCTAGTACATTAACTACTTGACGATTATAAACGGCTAGTACATTAACTACCCAACGACTATAAACAGTTAGTATACTAACTACCAACAACGACTATAGCATAAACTTTATTCTATTTAAGCTTACCTAACAAAACTCCCGTTAAACTTAAATGCTTCTTTTATCCTTCATCTCAATAAAATTCTTACAGTTATTAAATAACACAATAGGCAGTGGCTTTGTAAACATGTCTGCAACTTGATCTCGGCTTCTCTCGTGCACTAGCTCCACATTGCCTTCTTTCACGTGTTCTTGAATGAAATGAAAACGCACATCAATGTGCTTGCTCTTTTCATGGTTCACCTAGTTCTTTGCTAATTCAATGGTTGACTTATTATTCACTCGTATTACGATCCCTTTTTCCTGTTTCATCTCTATATTGCTAATAAGATTTCTAAGCCACACTGCATGACATACACACCATTATGTTGCAACATATTTGGCTTCACATGTTGACAAGGTTAATATGGACTGCTTCTTTGAAAGCCAACTGAATGCCTTGTTGCCATGAAAAATACATCCCCATATGTGTTTTTTCAATCATCTACATCTCCGCACCAATCACTATTTGAGTACCCCACCAATTTATATTCTTTCGATCTAGTATAGAGTAAACCGAGTGATATAGTTCCTCGGATATACCTCAATATTTGTTTTAACGCCTTCCAATGAGAGTAGTTCAGTTTCTCAATATGTCGGCTCACCACTCCAACACTTAGCATCAGATTCAGCCTTGTGCTTGTCATATAATGAAGACTTTTAACCAAGCTTCTATATTTATTGGCATCTACTTGTTCTCCTCCATCAAACTTTGAAACTTTTGTACCCAGTTCCATTGGGGTTGAAACCAGGCTACAACTCGTTGTCTTGAATTTACTCAGAATATCTTCGGCATACCTTTCTTGAGACACAAAGATGCCTATCTCAAGTTTTTTGACTCCCAACCCGAAAAAGTATCTCATGTGCCCCAAGTCCGTCATCTCAAACTCTTTCTCCATGGTTCTTTTGAACTTCTTGATTAATTCTGCATCATTACCCATGAACACAAGGTCATCAACATAATGAGCTATAAACAGTATCCTACCTCCATGTTTCTTTAGTGCATGTTCAACTAGGCACTGTTCATATTTATTTTCCACGAAATAAGTGTGGATTCGGTCATTCCAAGCCCTTAGAGCTTGTTTCATGCCATAAAGAGCCTTCTTCAGCCTCAACACCTTCTTTTCTTCACCTATCCTTATGTAACCGAGTGATTGCTCAATGTAGACCTCTTCCTTTAACATATCATTCAGGAAAGTTGATTTTACGTCCATTTGGAAAATAGGCCGTTTGTTTTGAGCTACTACAGAAATTAGTAGACGAATAGTCTCCATCCTAGTAACAGGTGCAAATACCTCGACATAGTCAACTCCTTCCCCTTGTCTATAGCTTTTTGCTACCGATCGAGCTTTATATTGCTCTATCTTGTGCTGTCATTTTCTTCTTGAAAACCCATTTTACTCCAATGAGTCGAGCTCCTTTTGGTAACTCGAATAGTTCCCACGTGTTGTTACGTTCTATAGCAATAATATCCTCGTCCATTGCCTTCTTCAATTTCTCATTCACCATGGCTTCTTCAAAACTAACATCTTCAAAATCTTCCAAAAGACACGCAACATGTATCTCGTTAGTTGTATTATATATGTCTTGTAGGTTCCGAGTTATGGCCTGCAATGGCTTTTCTTCCTTGTTAGAAACCTCTTGTTGTCTTGCTAGAACATTGGCCAAACTTGTCGAGCTTCAAAAAGTAGTTTTCGAGCTCCCACTTGTCATTGTCGAGCTCTGAACTATTTCTGTCAAGTTGTTCCATTCATTCTCATCATCTATTACAACATCACGACTCACAAGAATTTTGTTTGTTAATGGATTAAACAATTTATACCCCTTTGCATTTTCATCATATCAAAAAAAAAAGCAAGTTTCTTACTCATGTCCTCGAGCTTAGTTCTTTTGGTGCACTAGAACATGAGCATATGCTACACTACCAAATACCTTCAAGTGAGATACACATGGTTTCTTTCCACTCCATGCTTCATGTGGTGCTTTTCCATTCAGCTTTGCATGAGGGCACCTGTTCTGCACATATACTGCACACTACACTACTTCAGCCCAAAATTCTTTTGACATATTTCTTACCTTTCAACATTGCTCGAACCATGTTAAGAATGGTTTGATTATTCCTTTTAATATTTTGTTGTGGTGACTATGGAGTTGTTAAAAGTCTTTAATGTTGAGCTCCTCACAATATCTCATGAACTCGGGTGATGTGTATTCACCTCCTCTATGTAACCGAACAACCTTAATTGTTGTGCCCGTTTCATTTTCAACCATTACTTTAAATTTCTTAAACACCCTAAATACTTCAGATTTCTCCTTCAAAAAATAAACCCATGTCTTCTGAGAGAAATGATCAACAAATATTAACAAATACCTCTTACCATTGAAAGATACAAGAGTAATTGGTCCACAGACATCTGTATGCACCAGGCCGACCTATTCCTTCACCTAATACTTAGTTATCTTTGGAAAACAGGGTTCTCTAGTGCTTGCCGAGTACACAATCTTCACATAAATTGTTTTTAAATTCTATATTTGGCAATCGACGCACCATTTCTTTTTGTACTAGCTTTGTCAACCCTCCAAAATGCAGATGGCCAAATCAAAAATGCACTTCATGGCGTCATCCTTGACATCGAATTTCAAACATCTCAATTGTAGTTTATACATTCTATGTTCTTTCATTTATACTCAGGTAATAAGGTGTTCGAGTTTATCTCTCAACTCCAGTTCTCTGTCTTTCATGATGACCGAGTATCCTTTATCCATTAACTACCATATACTCAATACATTACTTTATAGGTTGGGTACGTAATACACGTCCGAAATTTTCCCAATTCATCCATTCTTCTAAGAAAAACATATCGTTCCTCGTCCTTTTACCATCACCTTGGAAGCATCTCCAAATGGCACATCTACAGCCTCAATTTTGGAGAGCTCGTCAAACATGTTTTCATCTCCACACATATGGTTTCTAGCTCCATTGTCTAGATACCAGACCGAGTAGTTTTCTCAACTTAAACCAAACTTGGCATTTGTCCTATAGCTCATACTAAGCTTCGTATTCGAGCTTCTTATTAGCAACATCTCATCTTCATCAATTTCCTCCCTTGCCAAACTCTTCCCACCATGTGCCAAGTTCTTCACATCATGTGCCAACCTTGCTTCTCTACTGGCCATCAAGAATATTCCTTCTTGTTCTTCAACCTCTTATATAAGAAGATTGGTTGATTTATTTCTTCTATTTTTGAGACCGATAGTCCTTTGCAAAATGACTAACCTTACCATAGCTCTACCTAGTGATCGAGCTTGCCACACTTGTAGCACTCACCATTGTTGCTTGACCAAACTCCTTAGCCTCCACCTCGACCTCGCTAATTTTACACACCAGCAGCGCCATCTTCGTAATCATGTCGACCTTTACCACCACGTCCTTGACCTTTGCCACGAGTGTTCTGAGTTCCAAACGCCTTTTTCTCCTTGAAATTTATCCTTGCTTAGAGTGCTTGGCCAAAGTATTCCTCCTTCGTCTTTCTTCTTCTTTGTTCATGGGCTTCTTGGGACCCAACAAGATCCACCGTCGTGAGTTTTGAGAGGTCTTTCGATTCCTCTATGGCACATACAATGTTGTCGAAGTCAATTGTCAATGACCTCAAAATTTTCTCAACAAATCAGTTTGTGACAGTCTGCACCCAAGATTTCAACTCAATCACCCTCTTCGTTCTCCTTCATTAGAAACCTTTCAAATTTTCCTATGAGAGCTTGAAGATGAACCGGTTTCACACGATCATCTCCCTTATATGTTTTCTCCAACATCTCACATGCCTCTTTTCAAGTCGTAGCATTTACTAACTTCTGAAGGATTGTATCTTCCACAACTCGGTACAATGCATACATAGTTGTCTTATCTTTGACTCGTCTTCTTTTCAACACAACAATCTGGGCGACTGTCTGTTCATCACAATCCGCTGGCTCTTCAAAGCTACCTTTAAATACATCTCGTACATCTTGGGATCCGAGGTAAGCCTTCATTTGCATGCTCCAATTATCATAGTTGGATTTTTGTATCAGTTGGGGTAAGGCCATATTGTTGTTGGCAATCACTCTCTCTTACTGTTTGTTTCACTTAGACACTCGAGCAATTGACTCTTTTTTTTTTACTGAAACATTCAAGAACAACCTAGCTTTTTAGCTCCCTGGCAATCTACCTAGCTCTTGATACCACTTTGTTAGGAGAAAGAAGCTCTTAGATGAATAAACTTATTCACTTTTCATTGTTGTTTATTATTCATGCCATCCACAATACAATTTATAGGCTTACAATTTTTGTCCATTATACTCACAACGGCTATAAACGGCTAGTACATTAACTACTCAATGGATATAAACAACTAGTACATTAACTACCCAACGGCTAGAAACGGATAGTATACTAACTACCAACAATGGTTATAACATAAACTTTTACCTAACAGTTAATTTATCAACGAAAAATAATCTGTTGAGAAAATAGAATTTATCAATGGATTTTATTGATAAATTTTATCAAAAAATTTAATAATTTTCATTATGTGCCGCAGTTTGTGTCTTTCAAATGTTTACTATATATTCCTGATCTCATTTTGAGTATTGTTGTAGTTGATCAATTAGGTGACTTATGTTACTTAATCTTGGTTTTTAGTAATTGTTATGTGTGGGATCTTTAATCTAGGAGGCGTAGATAGGAGTAGGGATGATAATTGGGCGGGACGAGGAAGAGTTTCACTATCCCACACACATCTCTAGAGAAAAAAATCATCCTCATCCTCATACCCAAATCTAATAGGTAATTTTTGTCTCATCCTTATCCTCACCAGGAAAACGACTATATACTCATACCCGTACCAGTTTTCTTACTGTTCTAATTTAAATTAATTAATTTTTATACAATAATGAAAAACTACGGTAAAAAAAAAAAACATAATATTATCAAATATTCAATAATAAAAAGAGAGTTGCTTCTTCAACATCAAATATTTAGAAAAAAATTATAATTGTATATATTTCAAATTACAATATCAAATAAAATTTCACGAGAACCAAAACATTTGTTAAATTTTCAAATATTAATGAACCTAGTTGATAATATTTAAAATATTTTTAAAACATATAAAAAGAAAAAATTATTAAAATTAAAAAATATTTAAATGTTTGTTTACTTCAATTCTCAAATTCTAATGAAATATATTTTTTATACACTAATAAATATTATAATGCATCGCTTGATCAAAATCATACAAAGAACCAAGATTAAACTAATAATAATAGAATTTTAACATAGACTTTTCATATTTTGAACTTCAATATATGTTGGATGGTGATAAAAATATTCATAGCAATTACATTAAACCATTATATTATAGTAAATAAAATTTATTTAAAGAATTTTAATGATAAAAATTACACGTATGATAATGAGTTAGAAAATTAAAGTAATTATATAAAAAATATCAAAATAATACTCTACATGATAAAAATAAACAAAAAATAAAAATATTTAAAAAAATATCAAATGTGTGTCTTATAAACAATTTGAGAGACCATTGAATGAAATCGCATAAAGGAAATCATAATATGCAAAATACCTTAGAGATGTAAGAAAACTTTTCAAATATCAATCTAATCGATGGTTGAGATATAAAGAAAATTTTTTGAGTGAAACAAATAATAGAATAAAAATGATAATTTTTTAATATTACTTAGCAAATGAAAGGTTTATGTTAAAGAAAACTTAAATTAAGACTGTTAAACATTCTCATGCAAAAAGAAAATATACAATAAATAAAAATATTAAAAAAATACCCAATCAATGCAGGGATTTCCCATCAAAACAGGGACGAGTTCGGGCAATACCCATGGGGACGAGTTTATTTGTCATCCCTAGACATGAGGAACTTTATATGTTGGATGATTTGAAGAATGCAGTTGTTGCAACATCCATTGTTGATTTATCATTTTTGTTAAAATTTGAATTTTACATCATTTATCATATATCTATAGTATTCTTGCCTTGGACTTGTTTCTTTATCTTATTTAATTTCCTTAGTCTCCACCTGAGTATTAGGAAATTTACAAACCAATGATACTTTTTATTGTTGTGGTTGTAATTAAGTTTGTCAAATTTATTGTCTTGCCTTTTACAAGTAGTGTTTGTACCTCTCATACATCTTCTGACTTAGTTCATTATGATCCATAGAATCCATTCCAAAAGTGGATCCTATATCATGTCTCTTTTATTGATGCTCATACCTCTTATTGTTAAATTTAGTTTATGAATCATCATTATGAGTTATTTTTATGTATATATTATATTTTGTACTATGTGGTAAACTAAAAATAATATATTTTTTAAATGTTTTCAATGTAATTTGTGAGTACATTTCTAATAAGTTTTTATAAATTACTTATCATAAAGGGTACTTTTTTTTATCATAATTTTTGTACTTATACTCCCCAATAGAATGGTGTTTCTAAAAGAAAACACCACCATAATTTGATTCTACTTGTTCTCTTCTATTGCATGCTTCAATTCCCAATGAAATATAGGGTAAGTTGTTATATGTGTTTTTTTTGGTCATGGGATGGTAAAAAGAAGGATTATTGTTGTTATGATCTGTATAATTACAAACTCTATGTTTTTTACAATTTATTTTTTCTTGAGGACATTCCATTTTATTCACTTTATTTTAGGTCCCATAACCCTACAAAGTTTGATCTCATTGTATTGATTGCTTTCTCAAAAAATTGGTGACAATGTTTTAAATAATTTTGAAATTGAGAATTATAGGGATTATATTAGTGCTACTACAACTTAAGATGTTACCATGACTTCCTAAGAACCTTTTGTGATTACTGATCTTCCAAACCCTTAGTATCCTCTAGATGTTCATAATTCCACCTAATGATTTTTTTTTTGGCTAAGTATGTTTTTAGCCCTTGAACCTTGATGCGAAATTGAAAATTTTCACTGTCACAAACTTTGATACATTTTAGACTTCAAAATTTAAAAATGAATGCATATACTCCTTTTAATCCAATTACATTAAATTTTTTTTACGTGTCAAACATGTTTCATGCTAGCATTTTAGTTGTTTACATCCTTTGACACGTTCCCACTTCAATGTCTACTAGGAAATGTGTTATTTCATGGGGGTTTAAGTTTCATATTGTCCTAAAGGTTATATTCTCTCTCAGTACCCTTATTTAGTTGAATGTATGATATGTGTGTGTGTGTCTTTTGATAAATATTGTTGACAATCTAGTATATTTCACCATTACTTGTTGTGATATTTCTTATACTGTGCATATTGTGAGACAATATATTTCTACATAATCATAGTACGTAATCTCTTTCTTCATATATCGTAACAATTTCTACACAATCATAATACATAATATCATTCTTCATATATTTTTTTGATTTCTACAAGGTATCAAGAGCTTGAAATGATCCATGATTGAGAAGGGATTCTTGCAATAGTTCCTCTTTCCTAAATCCTAAACCTTACACCCTAAGCCCAAAGCCCTAAGCCATAAGCATCTTTTACAATTTTTAGGCGTTTCACCATGTTTCGTTAGTTTTCTGCATATTTTGTTTCATCTGAACGCAAATTCATTTTTTGCTTTGAGGCATTTTGGAAGGTTCCATACCATGTTATTTATGCTATTTTAAGGTACTTGCAATCCTCTAATACATGGTGACTCGTAAAGATGATTCTCTTTAGTCTATTGGCATGTAATTGAACGGTAAAAATTATTCTTAGTGGAGTTATGTTATTTAAAACTTGTTTTTGTGGAAAATCTATGTGGGGTTATGTTTCAGGTGTTAAGGAATAATCGATTAACACCCAAACTGATGATTATGATACTACTTTAAGAGGTATGAGAAGTTGATAACTTTATAATTATCACTTGGGTCAATAAGATTGCCATACACTTGATTGACGCTCAATTTGAAAAATATGATACTACAAAGGAGGTATGGGATCTGTAAGACCCGAGAAAAAACTAAATAATCAAATAAATAATTATTTAATAAACATGGGTAATGGGAATCTTTATGACAGTTAATGCTGTAAATTATGATGTGGAATAGTACTAGCTCAAATGGGTGAGAGTACATAATTGTATTAGGAGGACTTGGGTTTGAGTCTTGTGTATGTTATTTGTGTGTTATTTTATTTGTGTTATTATTTTAATAATATGCTTGACCGTGATGTGTGATAATATAATCCTAGATGAATAGGAACTATCACGAAACATGAATTGATTGATTTAATGTGCATTGATTTAGCAAGTGGGTGATGGTGTGTTCGATCATTGGTTTATGCGAAATAAGTTCCTTTTTGCCAAATTTCTTTTTGTCATGAATGGGAAGGAACAAAAAACCCTAGCCGTCTTGAGGAGGAAATGGAAGGGTTGGGAAACCATCTAGTAACGACCTTTGAATGGAAATTACAACCATTAATAGTTAAATTATGTTTTTTAGCTATTAATAATAATTAAAGCATAGTTAAGAGGAAAACTTGAGAGAAGGAGTGTTGGTTTTTGAGACTACAAATTATGACTATTGGAAGGAGGGAATTCTAGGCACTTAGAGCATAATTAAAGGCACCTTGCTGCGGGGAGTTCGAGAGTTAGCAAAAGGAGGTCATTTGAATCAAGAAGGAACCCTAGCAATTTCATTTGGAACAAGGAGTACACAGTTAGGGGAGTTGAACTCGCACTTGGTTACGAGTCTGTTAAATGTGTATATTGCATGAATTGTAATTGTACTCTAGTTTATTTTTGGTCGTTTTTGGGTTCATTTCTGGAAATTTTCCAGAAACCGCTAGGCGGGTCTTCAAAGCTGTCAGGCGAATCGTGTGAATTGTTGTGTATTTATGGGTTCCTATGGGGAACCGCATGACGCATGAACTGGCCGCCAGGCGATGCAACCTTTCTCACCCAATTTTTTGGGTTTTATATAAACAGCCTGGCAGCGATGAACACCCGTTAGGCGACCCGAGCAAAATTGGCTCGATTTGGGGTTTATGCATGTTCTGGATGATTCTAATCAAGGGAAAATGGTTATGAGGGTTTATTTAATGAATGTACGCTATGAATTTATGATTCATGTTGTGATTTTGATGATTGGATGATGTTAGGAGTCTTTGGATTAAACAAGGTTCACAAGGATCAATAAATTGGAAATTATATTTTAATGGCAAAATGATGGTGAATAAATAATGTAATGTATATTGATGCATGCTAGAAAGTGAATTAGGGTTGAAAAATAATAGTTGAGTTATTGAAGCGAATAGTAGAACAAAATTGATTATCATATGCACTGCCTGACGGCAAGGGAATGCGTGCTGGTTAGGTTGTGTCGTACTGGGGAAAGGCTATCTGGGGAAACCAGTGGACGCAGAAATGTGAAAATAAGAGGGAACCTGGAAAATTAGTCTTTTATACATATTGGAAGGGGTAAAGATGGTTTGGGTATTGGAAGAATAGGGACCCCAAGGATGTACAAATGAGGTTTAGCTGATTGAGAATTGAGAATAAATGATTGGAGAATATATCTTAGGAATTATAGTTCCTTTATTGGGTTGCCTAAGTTAAGTGCATCATTTAATAGTATACTAGAGATTACTTGTTATGTTGCATGGTGTTAGTAGAAATTCAAGCAATGTTTGAGGAACAATGAGGAAAATAGGTATGTCTTGCTGAGTGTGATATATATTTGAGGAGCATAGTTTGTTCTTAGTTAATGTTAAGGAATGGCTAGTTAGGTGTGAGCATACATGTAAGACTATGTATTTGGACAAGTCATAAGAAATGGGGTTCAATATCCTTTGAAGGTGAGAAAATTAACTTGGTAATTTTATAGTGGGTCCATGATGCCTATAGGGTGTTAACATATATTTTGTGGTGCCAAATCAGTACTAGTCGTAGTATTGGTATAGCGTCTGGCGGAAAATATTGAACCACAAGGAGACATCTATAAATTCAAAAAACTACTAGAGTGTGTGGCGCCTAGCGGTGAGGTTCATTCTGTTAGGCGATACCTGCAAGGGTTGAGGCTTTTGAGGCGCTTGGCACCTGGCAGCACGAGGTTTCCGCCAGGTGGCCTGCAACTAGTTTTCGCTTGGCAGTGCTTAGGAGCGCCAGGTGATAACGTAAGGGCAACGACTTGTTTTCTTTGCATGATGCGTGGTCTACAAGAATTTGGGTGATACTTTAAGGATGCATCTTGCTAGAGCATTCCATGAGTTGTGGCTTGGAATGAGATTCCTTGAGTTGTGATTCAAAATGGAGGGTACACATGTGGCGATCCAAGGTTGTGGCCTAATGAGTGGTACCAGTGTGAGTGTGTGAGTTGTGGCTCGTATGGAAGGTCTCCACCTGACTGTGCAATCACATGTTGTGGCCAGTGTTGTGCTCATCTTGTGTAGAGAATACGAATTGTGGTTCGTAATGGGAACTCCACCTCGCGCTATGGAGTGTGGTCCGTAACATGATATTGTCACATTGTTTCTATAAGTTGTGGCTTGTAGATGGTCAAACCAGGAGTTATGGCCTGTGGTAGTGAAAGACATCTTAGGGTTATCATCTGAAGATGTAGAACATGGATAAACATGGTGATGGCCATGCTTTATGGAATAAGAGGATAAAGTTTCTATGATAAGTGTGTGTATATATTTGAAATGTGTTTTTATATATATTTGAATTGTTAGCTCACTTTATCTATTTGTGATTTACGATTATTGCGTAATTTGTTACACGAAGCTTATGGTGTTGCAGGTAGTGCTGGAGAGGCATAGCGACGGAGCAGGGCAGCATGGGGATTTCATTTTATTGATATTTCTATTATTATGTAACTCGGATTTGATTTATCAGTTTTTGGAGATGTAAAACTTCGAGTTTTAATTTATAGTTATTATTAAGAAGCGTAATAAAGGTTTTAATTTTCCCACGTTTTGGGAAAGACATTATAATAAATGCAGTTTTGGTTTTCTTTATTATTATTTCTATTTTCTTTTATTTAAATTAGTAATATCCGGTCAGGATGTTATATGATCACTTATCTTGATGGTATACACAGATATTTGTGCACTAAAGCAAAATGACATGAGCATTCAAGACTTTTTTTCTGTCATGACAACCCTATGGGATCAACTTGCCTTAATTGAACCTATATAATTAAGTGCTTTTGCACCGTATATTACTCTTAGGGAATCACAAGGTTTGGTTCAATTTCTTATGGCTTTGTGTAGCGATTTTGAAAGTTTATGTGGTTCAATTTTGCGTCGTAGCCCTCTACCTTCTGTTGACAATTTTGTTAATGAATTATTAGTAAAAGAAATTAGACTTGCTTCCCAACCCCATACCAACATAGGCTTGCAAATCTCAAGGTACATGATCACCAAATATATCTTCTGACAAATGGATCATTAATTCAGGTGCCACTAATCATATGTCACATCATTTGCCTTCTTTTGTTTCATTATCACCTAACTCATCCATGTCAATTGCAATTGCTAACGGTGCTTCGGTTCTGTTACATGGTATTGGTACCATTCCAACACCATCTTTGTCTTTGTCTAATGTTTACTGCATACTTGGTCTTATTATGAATACTGCTTTTGTTGGCAAAATATGTGATTCTGGATATAATATGTATTTGTCACATCATTTGCCTTCTTTTGTTTCGTTATCACCTAACTCATCCATGTCAATTGCAATTGCTAATGGTGTTTCAGTTCCGTTACAAGGTATTGGTACCATTGCAACACCATCTTTGTCTTTGTCTAATGTTTACTACATACTTGGTTTATTATGAATACTGCTTTTGTTGGCAAAATCTATGATTCTGGATATAATATGTATTTGTCTTTGTAAGACCTGTGAAAATTAATTAATTAAATAATTAATTAATTATTAAATGCGGGTAGAAAGAGCCTTTATGGCATTAATTATTGTTTGGTGTGACGTGGAAAAGTATTAGCTCAAGTGGTTGAGAGTACTTTGATTGTGTGAGAGGACTTGGGTTCGAGTCCTATGTATGCCAATTATGTGTGGTTGTTTTATTATTAATTTTGGGTTAAGTATGTTTTTAGTCCCTGAACTTTGACCCAAAATTGGAATTCATCCCTACTCGAAACTTCGATAAATTTTGGTCCCTAAACTTTAAAAATGAATGAATATAGTCCTTTTAACCCAATTTTTGTCAACTTTTTTTTAGGTTTCGAACGCATTTCTCAGTAAATATTGAGCTGATAATGTGTCAAATGGTGTAAACAACTCCAATATTAACATGAAACACATTCGAGATGTTGAAAAAAGTCAACATAAATGGGTTAAAAGTACTATATTCATTCATTTTTAAAGTTTAGGGACCAAAATTGATCAAAGTTTCGATCAGGGATGAATTCCAATTTTTGACCAAAGTTCAGGGACTAAAAACATATTTAACCCATTAATTTTTAATAATATGTATGAGTATGGAATTGGTAATGTAAGCTTATATTGATTGGAGTGTCTCACAAAACTTGACTTGGTTGGATTGGTTGTGCATTTGATATGATAATTGATAGGTTGTGGGTTGAAACTTGGTTGGGGAAGAAACTAGAACTTTAATTTTTTAAGTGTAGTTTTGGAGGGAATATGAGAGGGCAAAAGAAAACTTAGAAGGCGAAACCAAGAGAGGCTGGAAATCATCCTATAATAATAATTATATGAGACTTAAACATACCATAAAGCCTAAATTCGTCTCAGCCCATTAACCCAACCATAACACACATATAAAAGGAAAATTTGAGGTGGAAAGGAGGGTTTTTGCAATTCTTTTCGTTTTGGCTTGAGAGGAGAGCGAAAATTGGAGAGTGAGAGACTGAATTGGGTGTGCAAGGCTGAGTTGGGAGAGAGAGGTGGAAGCAAAGAACTTGGTGAACCAAGGGATCCCTATTCTCTTCTCAATTTCAATCAAGAATTCAGGTTAGGGGAGCTGAACTCAAATTTTGTGTTTTTGTATGTTATTATATGATTTTGATGAGACTTTGCACTGAAATTCGTAATGCACATGAGGGAATTTAGGGGTTGTGAGTTTGGTACTGTTTTATTTGAATTTTGAACTAAATGCATGAAGGAAAGGGGTTTATACACTGTATATACGGGAATGGTGTGAAACTTGGAATTTAGGAATTGTATGGAGTCTGCATTATACCTATGTGTTGTTGCAATGTGTGTAAATTGAATGGTCTGAATAGAAATGTGTTTTGGCATGTTGTGCATTGTTTAGAGTGAATTGTGCACGTGAACATACTTGAAACCTTGTAAGTCTCGCCCAAGCGAGTCCATCTCGCCTAAGCGAGAGTTGTAGAGTCTCGTTTTTGGTTCTGGTTCACGTTACTGGCCTAGGCGACCATGGATGGGGTTGAGCGACTTGGTCTCTCGCTCAAGCGAGAGACACTCGCCCAAGCGAGGTCGCGAGGAAACCTGGATGTTTTGAGCGCGACTTCTCGGCCAGGCGAGAGGTTTTGGGGTATTGAGCGACAAGTATGCTCGCTTAGGCGAGAATGGCTCGCCTAAGCGAGGTCACGATGAGACTTGGTGTTTGGTTGAGTGAATCCTCGTCCAAGCAAGGAGCTTTGTGTGTTTCGAGCAACTAGAGGTCTCGCTCAAGCGAGGAGAGCTCGCCTAAGCGAGATGACGAGGTACAACCACTGTTACACACTCGCTCAGGCGAGGTGGGCTAGCGTAAGCGAGACTAAGGTTCTAGCTTGGGCGAATTGACATGGCTTAAGCGAGAATAGCACGGAGCCATGTGTTTGTGCACTGTTTGGACTGTTTCCTTATTATTTCCTAAAGGATAGGATTTATATGCTTGTGTTTGTGGTTTAGGCTTGAAGGATTAAGTCCAATAGGGTTCTGGGATGTGCTTGATGGTTGGACGCATGATGGGCATGGAACTGTGTAGTTCCCGTCGGTTGCTAAGTGGCGAGGAGTCCTTAGTATGGTGATTAATGCGTCGGGCGCACGACGGGCAAGGAACTGTTATGTTCCCGTCAGCTACTATTGAGTGAGGAGTCCATAGTATGGTGATTGTGTGCGTGCCAGGGTCCAAGTTAAGAAGGCTTGGATGTTTTACTACATACGAGGAGTCTGTAGGGCAGGACTATGAGCAGGATAGGCTCATAGGATTGGACCACGAATGGGTTAGTTCCGTGGGAGCACAGTGAAGTCCCAAGACCTAGTTCATGTATATGACTCATGAAGGACTGTGAGATCATGGATGGGTGATTTGAAATCAATGAAATATTTAGTCATGTTATTTTTGGGATAGGTGGCATATTTATTTCATGTATATTTTTATACATTGTGCATAGCTCACCCTTTCTGTGTGTGTGTGCCGATGATCGGATAACTTGTTATCCGAGAGCAGATGATTTGACAGGTGGGCCAGGAGATGCTTAGATGCGGAGTGCAGGGCTATCTGGGTTTTTGAAAGGATTTTCGTATTTAGACTTTTGATTTAAAATGTATTATGTTAGATTTTGGTGAATTTTGTAATAATATAACTGCGAACATATGAATTATGTTATATTAAAGTTTTAAATTTCCCGCGTTTTTGGGAAATGGTATCATATTAACTGAGGTATTTTTTTATTTCCTATTTTATTTATTAAAAATTAGTAATATTCTTTAGGGATGTTACAATTGGTATCAGAGCAAAAGTTTTGGAAATATTTTAAAAATATTTTGAGGCTTTTGGGGAGTGAGCTTATTGTTTGATTGTGTGTGTGATTTAATTGTATTTTGGTAAGAGATGAACGACTTTGTTTAACTAAGTGAATTGGTTTTAACAGTTGTAATGTGGCGTATCCAGGCTATGGCTGCTAACAAGAGGAGAAGGAGTAGTGGTGTTGATGACATCGCGGAGGCTATTCACCGGATGGTGGATGCGATGCAAACACCGGTAGCAGCGCAGCTTGGAACGGCGATTGCACCAATTAGGGTGCCGACTATGGAGGACTTCTTGCGCCACAAGCCAGCGGAGTTCACTAGCAAAGCCTCTCCCGATGAAGCGGATGCGTGGCTCCGCAAATGTGAGAAGATCTTCAAAGTGATGAACTACGAAGATGAGCAGAAGCTTTTGTTTGCCACATATTTGTTGAATGAGGATGCAGAGTATTGGTGGGCGGGAATGCAACAGCAGATGCAGACCCGAGAGGAACTGATAGATTGGACAAACTTCAGGACTCGATTCCTGGAGAAATATTTCCCTGACACAGCCAGGCAGGGCAGAGAAGTTGAGTTCCTTGCACTACAACAAAGGGATATGATGGTGCAGGAGTACGTGAATAAGTTTGAGCACCTAGCGAGATACTCTTCACAGAACATTACTGAGGAGTGGAGGTGCCTGAAGTTTGAGCGAGGACTCAAACATGAACTGAAGAAGGTGGTGACGCCTTTGAGAGAGAGAAGGTTTCCAGTCTTGGTGGAACAGGCCAAGAGTGCTGAGCACCTGGAGAAGGGCCTTGGTCCCGTTGCTAGACATCAGAAAAGTGTCGCAGAGGCGAGGCAAATGAAAAATACAGCTGACCACAAACATCTCAAGGTCCCACTTGCTACCAGTGTGGCGGACCCAATTGAAAAGTTATTGCCCACAACTGACAGGTGGAGTAGGATGGTCAGGCGACCATCGCAAGTGTTTCATCTGCGACAAACCTGGGCACTTTGCAAATAATTGCCCAAAAAAGAAGAGTCTGAGTGTGAAGAAACCCGTAGCATCACCCGTAGAGAGGGCTAGAGCGGTCGGTAGGGTCTTTGCCTTGACCTCCATAGAGGCTACTCGATCAGGTAACCTTATCCTTGAGCCTTGCTTATTGTTGGGTTATTTAGTGTTGGTGTTGTTCAATTGTGGAGCAACACATTCTTTCATTGCTAATGCGTGTGTGGGGAGATTGAATTTGGTGAAACACGATTTTGGGTGTGAGTTGCTTGTTTCAACTCCTTCCTCGGGTCAAGTAGCTACCAGTTCAGTCTGCGTTGGGTGTTCAATGGAAGTGGCAGGTCACAGATTCAAGGTGAACTTGGTGTGCTTGCCTTTGGAGGGACTGGATGTAATCTTTGGGATGGACTGGCTGTCTAACAATCACGTTATAATTGATTGTGGATGGCGCAGTTTGGTATTCCCAAAACATGAGGGATTGGAGTTAATCTTAGCCCAGAGAGCGATAAATGAAGTGGAAGCTGGAACCACCTGTTTTATGATAGTGGCTCATACAGAGAAGAATAGCACTACCGAGAAGATCAGTGTGATTCCAATAGTGGAGGAGTGTGCGGATGTGTTTCCAGATGAAATACCAGAGTTGCCACCGAGCAGGGATGTAGATTTCACCATTGATCTTATCCCTGGAGCTGGCCTAGTATCCATGGCACCCTATAGAATGGCACCAACGGAGTTGGCTGAGTTGAAGAAGCGAATAAAAGACTTGCTTGAGAAGAAGTTCATCCGGCCAAGCGCATCACCTTGGGGAGCATCGGTACTCTTAGTAAAGAAAAAGGACGACAGTTTGAGGTTGTGTGTTGATTACCGTCAGTTGAATAAGATGACCATAAAGAATAAGTATCCACTGCCGAGGATAGACGATCTGCTGGATTAGCTGAGGGGAGCCGCAGTGTTCTCTGAGATTGACTTGAGATTTGGATATCATCAGATCTTAGTCAAACCGGAGGATGTGTAGAAGACGGCGTTCAGGTCATGCTACGGGCATTACGAGTATGTAGTGATGCCGCTCGGGATGACAAATGCTCATGCTATTTTCATGGACTACATGAACAGGATATTCCGACCGTACCTGGATCAGTTTGTTGTCGTGTTTATTGATGACATACTGATATACTCTGAGAGTCGGGATGACCACACAGAGCATCTGAGAGTGGTGATGTGAATTCTCAAAGAGCATAAACTGTATGGGAAGTTGTCGAAGTGTGAGTTTTGGCTAGATAAGGTACAGTTCTTGGGCCATGTAATCTCAGCCCAAGGAATAGCAGTTGACCTGGCGAAGATTGAGATAGTGGTGAAGTGAGAGAGACCACAGACAGTAACCGAGGTGAGATGTTTCTTGGGTCTATCAGGTTATTATAGGCATTTTGTGGAAGGGTTCTCCAAGATGGTGAGTCCATTGACTCAACTCACCAGGAAGGACCAGTCTTTTTCTTGGACAGACGAGTGTGAAGTCTTTTTTGAGGACATGAAGAGGAGATTGACAACTACACCTATACTAGCTATTCCTGACACAACCAAGACGTTTGAGTTGTACTGTGATGCTTCATACCAGGGCCTAGGTTGTGTGTTGATGCAAGAGAAATGGCCTATCGCTTATGCATCTCGTCAGCTGAAGGTACACGAGAAGAATTATCCTACACATGACTTGGAATTGGTTGCGATAGTTTTTACTCTCAAAACATGGAGGCACTATTTGTATGGGGCATATTTTCAGGTATTCAGCGATCATAAGAGTTTAAAGTACTTGTTTGATCAGAAGGAGTTGAATATGAGGTAGAGGCGTTGGATGGAATACCTGAAGGATTACGACTTTGAGCTGTTATGCCACCCTAGTAAAGTTAATGTCGTAGCAGACACTCTGAGCAAGAAGAGAGCTCATGTGTCGGCCATGATGATTAAAGAGTTTGAGCTGATTGAGAAGCTGCGAGATATGAATCTGGGATTGGATATGGAGGCAGGTCATATACGGTGCAGCATGTTGAGGATCACTAATGAGTTCCTGGATGAGGTTCGGGTGGAACAGGGTAAGGATCAGGAACTAGAACAGATTATTAGTGAGTTGGGTACAGAGAAGAGAAAGGACTTCAAGATGGGCAGAGATGGTATCCTGCGTTTGAAAGAGAGGGTGTGTGTACCCAACAGTCGGGTATTGAGGAAGATGCTCTTGGATGAAGGGCATAAGAGTCGTCTTAGCATACATCCAGGTATGACTAAGATGTACAAAGACTTGAAGGTGACCTTTTGGTGGACTGGCATGAAAATCGATGTGGCAGATTATGTAGCATCCTTCTTAGTGTGCCAAAAAGCAAAGATCGAGCATCAGAGGCCAGGTGGTACGTTGGAGCCTCTTGACATACCACAGTGGAAATGGGACAGCATTTCCATGGACTTTGTTACACACCTGCCAAGGTCGATGAGGGGGCATGATTCTATTTGGGTAATAGTGGATAGATTGACAAAGTGCGCTCATTTCCTGCCGATCAATCAGAAGATGTCCATGGATAAACTAGCAGAGTTGTATGTCAGGGAGATAGTCAGGTTACATGGTGTGCCTACTAGTATTATCTCAGATAGAGATCCGAGGTTTACATCGAGGTTCTGGCAGTCGCTATAGAACACCTTGGGCACTCAGCTGAGAATGAGCTTGGCATATCATCCTCATACTGATGGCCAATCTGAAAGAACCATACAGTCTCTGGAGGATTTACTGAGAGCATGCATCTTAGATCACCTCGGGATGTGGAGTGAGGTGCTACCGCTGGTGGAGTTCACTTATAATAATAGCTACCATTCCAGCATTGGGATGACACCTTACGAGGCCTTGTATGGCAGGAGATGTCGGACACCTTTGTGTTGGCAGCAGGATGGAGAGTCTGTGGTACTTGGTCCAAAATTCTTACAACAGACTACTGAGAAGGTAACGGTAATACAGGATCGGGCGTGCAACTTAGAGTCGGCAGAAATCCTACGCAAATAAGAGGAGGATGCCACTTGAGTTTGAGGCTGGTGACCATGTGTTCCTCAGGGTTACACATACCGCAAGTATTAGGAGAGCATTGCAGTCGAGGAAGTTGACTCCTCGATTCATCAGGCCGTATCAGATTACGAGGCGAATTGGACCGGTGGCGTACGAGATTGCATTGCCACCTCACTTGGCAAACTTGCACAATGTCTTCCACGTATCACAGCTGAGAAAGTATGGGGCGGATCCTACTCATGTGTTGGAGCAGGATGATGTCCAAGTGCATGAGAATCTAACATTGGGAGTTGGACCGGTGAGAATTCTAGATTCCCAAGTCAAACAACTCAGAGGGAAGGAGATTCAGACTGTGTAGGTTCTCTGGGACGAGCCAACCCAGGAGATGACTTGGGAGATGGAGGATCTCATGAGGAAGTCTTATCCTCACCTTTTTGCCGATAAGTCTTATTTTCGAGGACGAAAAATTTTAAAGGTGGGGGAAATGTAAGACCCGTGAAAATTAATTAATTAAATAATTAATAAATTAATAAATGCAGGTAGAAAGAGCATTTATGGCATTAATTATTGTTTAATGTGATGTGGAAAAGTACTAGCTCAAGTGGTTGAGAGTACTTTGATTGTATGAGAGGACTTGGGTTCGAATCCTATGTATACCAATTATGTGTGGTTGTTTTATTATTAATTTTTATAATATGTATGAGTATGGAATTGGTAATGTAAGCTTATACTTATTGGAGTGTATCACAAAACTTGACTTGGTTGGATTGGTTGTGCCTTTGATATGATAATTGATGGGTTGTGGGTTCAAACTTGGTTGGGAAAGAAACTAGAACTTTATTTTTTTAAGTTTAGTTTTGGAGGGAATATGAGAGGGCAAAAGAAAACCTAGAAGGGGAAGCCAAGAGGGGCTGGAAATCATCCTATAATAATAATTAAATGAGACTTAAACATACCATAAAGCCTAAATTCGTCTCAGCCGAATTGGGTGTGCAAGGGCTGAGTTGGGAGAGAGAGGTGGAAGCAAAATGTATATACGGGAATGGTGTGAAACTTGGAATTCGGGAATTGTATGGAGTCTACATTATACCTGTGTTGTTGCAATGTGTGTAAATTGAATTGGTATGAATAGAAATGTGTTTTAGCATGTTGTGCATTGTTTAGAGTGAATTGTGCGCGTGAACAGACTCGAAACCCTGTAAGTCTCGCCCAAGCAAGTCCATCTCGCCTAAGCGAGAGTTGCAGAGTCTCGTTTTTGGTTCTGGTTCGCATTACTCGCCTAGGCGACCATGGACGAGGTTGAGTGACTTGGTCTCTCGCTCAAGCGAGAGACACTTGCCCAAGCGAGAGACACTTGGATGTTTTGAGCGCAACTTCTCGGCCAGGCGAGAGGTTTTGGGGTTTTGAGCGACAGGTATGTTGGCTCGCCTAAGCGAGGTCACGATGAGACTTGGTGTTTGGTTGAATGAATCCTCGTCCAGGCGAGGAGCTTTGTGTGTTTTAAGCGACTAGAGGTCTCGCTTAAGCAAGGAGAGCTCGCCTAAGCGAGATGACGAGGTACAGCCACTATTACACGCTCGCTCAGGCGATGTGGGCTAGCCTAAGCGAGACTGAGGTTCTAGCTTGGGCGAACTGACATGGCTTAAACGAGAATGGCGCAGAGCCATGTGTTTGTGCACTGTTTGGACTGTTTGCTTGTTATTTCCTAAAGGATAGGAATTATATGCTTGTGTTTGTGGTTTGGGCTTGAAGGACTAAGTCCAATAGGGGTCTGGGATGTGCTTGATGGTTAGACGCATGATGGGCATGAAACTGTGTAGTTCCCGTCAGCTGCTAAGTGGCGAGGAGTCCTTAGTATGGTGATTACATGCGTTGGGCGCACAATGGGCAAGGAACTGTTATGTTCCCGTCAGCTGCTATTGGGCGAGGAGTCTATAGTATGGTGATTGCGTGCGTGCCAGGGTCCAAGTTAAGAAGGCTTGGATGTTTTACTACATACGAGGAGTCTGTAGGGCAGGACTATGAGCATGATAGGCTCATAGGGTTGGACCACGAATGGGTTAGTTTCGTGGGAGCACAGTGAAGTCCCAAGACCTAGTTCATGTATATGACTCATGAAGAACTGTGAGATCATGGATGGGTGATTTGAAAACAATGAAATATTTAGTCATGTTATTTTTGGGATGGGTGGCATATTTATTTCATGTATATTTTTATATATTGTGCATAGCTCACCCTTTCTCTGTGTGTGTGTGTGCACGGATGATCGGATAACTTGTTATCCGGGAGCAGATGATTTGACAGGTGGGCCAGGAGATGCTTAGAGGCGGAATGCAGGGCTACTTGGGTTTTTGAAAGGATTTTCTTATTTAGACTTTTGATGTAAAATGTATTATGTTGGATTTTGGTGAATTTTGTAATAATGTAACTGTGAACATATGAATTATGTTATATTAAAGTTTTAAATTTCCCGCGTTTTTGGGAAATGGTATCATATTAACTGAGGTATTTTTTTTTATTTCCTATTTTATTTATTAAAAATTAGTAATATTCCTTAGGGATGTTACAGTCTCCATCTAAATGTTTTGTACAAGACCGTACATCTCACAAGGTGATTGGGCTATTTCATAGGCCAGGTGGACTCTATGTCTTGAATCAGTTCAATGACTCAATAGTTGCAATCTCTATTGTTGATATATCTTCGTTTCATTTGTCTTCTTCTTTTTCTTCACCTTTTTATTTTTGGCATTCTTGTTTGGGTCATATTTCTTCCTCTCGTTTAAAGTTTTTAGCGTCTACTAGAGTCTTGAGTACTTTGGACAGTCATGATATTTTTTATTCTAGTGGTTGTAAACTGGTAAAAGTTTCCACTTTACCTTTTAATAAAAGTATTTCTTCTTCTCTTACCCCTTTTAATCTTGTGCATTCTTATGTGTGGGGACCTTCTCCTGTATCCACCAAAGGAGGTTTTAGATTTTATGTCTCTTTCATTGATGATTTTACTCATTTCACTTGAATCTATGCTATGAAACGTCAGTCTAATTATTTCACAATTTTCAAAAATTGTAGTGCTATTGTAAAGACCCAACACTCTACTACCATAAAAATCTTTCGTTGTGACTTGGATTGAATACACTTTGAATGATTTTACCTACTTGCCTCTAATGGAACTATACATTATACCTCTTACACTAACACTCCTCAACAAAATGACATTACTGAAAGGAAACATCATCATCTTGTTGAGACTACAAGATCATTCTTGTTATCTGTTGATGTTCCAAGTGTCTTTTGGAGGGAAAATATTTCATAAGCAAACCAAACATATTAAAACATATTGTCATTATACTCATCAACATCTTCAACTTGGCACTATATCTTTACCATTTATTCCTTTGTCCCCATAAATTGTAGATATTTACCAAGTCACACTCTGTTTTATATTTTTGTTTTTTATTTGACAAACTCTCAATATATTTAGCCGTGCATTATGAGTTTAAGGGAATGTTAGCATAAATCCATGTTTTAGATCTTTTATTTATGATTAGTTTTGAGTATTATATAACAATTTCCACACAATCATAATACACAATACCCTTCTTTATATATTTCTTATTTCTAAGCCATTACATTTAATGGCTATCATCTTTTCGTCTACTCATATATTGTTGCTTTATTTGAAAAACGTCAGCTCATTAAATATTTTTATTTTTGACTGATAATGTTTTATATTTCACGTTAATATATCGTGAGTTTTAAGAAAATATTATATATATATATATATATATATATATATATATATATAGATAATTTATCTTTTATACTGTTGTTATATTTTTTTGTCTTATATCGTTAGACTTCCTACACCTCTGTTACCCTTCTTTATGAATTTTTATCTTTTTGTTGTTTTTTATCTCAATTATCACTATTACAAATCTCCACAAATAATATGTTATAACTATATAATACGAGTTTAATTTTTTTATTAAAAATCATTAAAATTCATATTTATAAATTTTCAGAAAGCACAATATTAAATATATCAATTCAATATTTGACAGAGAAGAAAATTCAAAATGGAGGGGAAAAAAATTTTAAATTAGAAAATCAACATAAAAAAATCAAATTTAAATTAAGAGATTATAAATATGAATATGATAGGTATGTAGAATCAAAATTAAAATTAGTTGTTGGTATTACGTGCCGATTCAAACAGGTAATCCAAAGAGGTAGGATTCTTACCCTCTAAAGAATACCGCAGCCGCGAAGTAGGTGTCGCCTCTATTGAGAAAAAAAGGAACAGAGTATCAATATCAGAGAATCACAACACAAGAAAGACTACTTATAAAATCTCACAAACGTTATGATCATACTGTCTAAATGCTTATATTTCTATTTGATTTTCATTGCTTTTAATGAAAATAAAATAAATAACAAAATTGTCATATTTATAATAACATTTTATATTAACTATTAAATTTTATATTAATAAAATGTCCAAACAACTAACTAAAATGATAGAACAATACAAATTATACAATACAACTATGACATAAATTAGTAAAGAAGATATCAAACAATTCAAATAAAAAATGTCAAAATTTTGAATATTAAAAAAATTAATTAAAAATGTTCCAATTTAGTAAGAGTTTGAATTTAATTAGAAGTAAAAACAGAAAGCCTGTCTTACATCTGTATATTATGCAATCAAGCGTGTTAATGGAAGAATTGAAATAGCAGCCATGATCTGGATCAGACATTATTTTTAATTAATAAAAAATATTGAAATTTATTTAAAGTTGAAAATTAATTAGAATTAAAAGCAGAAAGCCTTTACACCATACCAGTGATAGTAATGGAGCATTGAATGCTCTGGGTGGAAGGATTCAAAAAGCAGTCATGTTTACCAAATCTACAACGACCCTCACAGAGGAGAGGAAGCCAAGAAATCTCAAATCCATAGGCAAGCGCTGTGTGCATCATGGCGTAGGAATATCTGTTTGAGTGCAAACCCCTCCAAGATGTGGGAGCAACCAGCTTTACTTTACAACCAACTTTTAAATCCTCTATTAATAGGTCATCAGCCACAGCGTATATGTAACCTTTGGACTCCCAATTCACGCATCCACCAGTATCCACGTACTTACGGTTTCCATTCACTGGATGACTACAATTCAAAAACACTATATAGTCATAATAATACTTCTCATAAAGAGTTTCGTACATATCTAAGGTGTCGGTGTGAGAATGAGTAAAATTGGATGGAGACAAAAAATAGCGAGGAAGGGAGGAGCAATTTGTTGGTTGAAGTCCAGGATCCACCACTCGGATTGTGAAATTATTGTAGTTGATGGCCTCCACATTAAATCTTCCAGATAACAAAGATAATACGGTTATATTGTTTTCACAAGATAGCTCATACCGACCGCACCCTTCTGGGTCTCCTTTCAACCGTAATGGATACGATATGTTCCTGATTTTGCCACAGGAAGAGGGGGGGCAACCATGATCTTCTCCGTTTATTTTGTGCAGTAGAAACACCAACACCGTCACTGCTATCTCTCTCCACATCATCACGCCCTAACTCTTTTCTTTCTCAACTTCTACTGCCAACAGAGTTAGAAGCTCATATTTAAAGCCAAATTTAACAGGGTTTGAGGTAACTTGGTGGGGGAAGAGATGTAAGGCCTATTTTTGCAAAAACTATCATGTGAGTTTTTTAGTTATAGTCAAATTGTATTAACTCATAAGTTAAATATATGCTATTTATGACACTCACCTAACTAACGGACTTCATTTTTCCTTAAAAAAAAATAATAATGATACAGTGACATAAAGAATTTGACTATTTATCTTACAACCATAAGTGCCAGCTAAGTGAGTATTTTTTTTCTAATCGAAAATCATATTCACATTGGCAAGAGGCTCAAAGGAAAGAGAAAGGAAAGTGTTTGAAAAAATTGGGTTTCAGAAAGGTTGGACGTTTTAAACTCCTCTCTTTCTTCAAGTCCTCTTCTTCTTCTTCAATTCCTCTTTTTCTTCTTCTTCTTCTTCTTCAACTCCTCTTCTGCTTCAATCTCGCGTGAAGTTCTTGAACTCTTGTTGTTGGTGTTGACTACATTATTGATGTTGAAAGCTCTTTTGTTTCTCTTCAAACCCTTATTGTTAGATCCTGCGTTATTGAAACCCAACTCAATTGTTGAAATTTGTCTTCATCTTCGAACTTCTCATGTTGAAAGTTTGTTAAACCCTATACAAGTTCCAATTATCCTCGTAAAATTTGAAAACCCTAAACCTAATTTAAATTTTTTTGTCTGTTTTCAATTAGGGGTTTTATCGTAAATTTCTTTGTGTAGTTTCGGTCACTCATTGCACAAGAGTGATATTGGTTGATTAGTAAGCACTCTACCGTTATGCAATGGTTATCTGTGTTTCTTCACCGATTAAGAACAACAGTGAATCCAAATCCCTTAAATGGTGAAGGTTTTCAAATTAACTTAGGTACTTATTGTCAGAAGTACTTGGAAAGTCAAATGTAAATAAGTGTCAACCCATGTGATTCCTTTTGCACTTTTGTGATACCTCTTAGCATACCTAACTAAGTACGTGTTCACTTTAAGGTTTTCAAGTAAACATGATATTTCCTGCATTTACATGTTGGTTGAATTAAGCTCACACGAGCAGAGGCGGAGCTTATAAGGAGCAGGCGGGGGCCACGGCCCCCCTAAACTTTTCCATTTTTTTTTTCAAGTTTTTTTAAATTATATGTATTTTTTTTTAAAATTCTGTATATTTTTAAATTATTTAAATTAAATATATCTTTTAAAATTAGATAGTATTACATTGAAAAATTAATGAAAATTAAATTAATTATTATTTTTATTTCTTTTATAAAGTATAATATTTAATGTTAATAAATAAAAAAATATAAAATTAAATATAATAAATCAAAACAATTATTAAGATAATTTTTATTTTTTCTTTTTATTATTTTTTGAGTTTTTCATATGTTGTAGTCATCTCTCACTTTTACCTAATTTCTTTTGTTACCAAAGAAAAAAAAAGTTAAATAGAAACTCATTATTTTTGTTCTCATTCTTTATATCTTTTCTTCCATTTTTAAAGAAAAAAATTTGTGTCACTTGACAGTGAAATACTTGTTTAATATTTAACACTATTTTTTATCTCATGACATTTTGTATATTAGTTTTTATGAATATAGAAGAGTAAATAATGTATTATGTGATTTTTTATAAACAATTTTTAAGTGGACTTGATTATCATAATTTTTTGTTGTCTCTTAATTTTTTATTAGATTATGATAAATTATTTGCTAGTCTTAAACTTATTTTTTAAATAGGTATATTGATGAAAAACAAAAGAATAAATCTATTTTTTAAAATTGATAAAAGAGGAGTGAAGATCAAAATAGGACAATATAGTTGGTCACCGCATAACAATGAAATAAAATGTTTGTGATGACTTTTGTATCGATAGGTGCACATTAGTAAAATAGAAAATGAATACTTGTAGATAATATGGTTATTTATATTGAAAAAAAAAAGTGAAAAATTTAGTTATGATTGAATAATTTGATAAGTTCAAGAATATGAAAAAATAATGGATAATTATTCGTATATGTGTAGTTTCTTTTATAGTTATAACTATACTAAATTATCTATTTATTTTTTTATTGAATTAGTAATAGTAATGTTAAATATATAAATTTTAAGTATATTATTTTGGCTCCCCCAATAATTTTGGTCAAAATACGCCAGTGCTTGTCACATGTACAAATATCTACGTTCCAAATTCCGATAATATATATACATATATATATATATATATATATATATATATATAAAACTTCAATTTGAATTTAATTTGTACAGATATGTATCATGCATAGTGATAAAATTAGACAATATTCACTATTGATGTCTATAAAATCTAAAAATTATATAATTATAAAATTTTTAAATAATAAAATATTAGCTCATTAACTATCATGGTTAACTGAAAAAGTTAATAGAAAAGATTCAATTGAAAATTTTAAATTTAGTAAATAGTTAATATACCCAAAAAATCTATTAGAAACTCCGGAAAGTTCTCAAATTAAGAATCTTAAACATAATTAAACAAAAATATGTATGTTTTTAATATTTGAATCCTAAAAATATCAAGGAAAAATAATAATAGGAAACCAAAATATCGAATAAAAAAAATCAAGAAAGGCCAAGAATTAGTTTTTTTCTTCTTTTTTATTCACCTTATGTTATGACTATGTTAGATGCAAAATAAGTTTGAACCATTTACTTACAAATTTTGTTTAAATGAATTTAACAGTGGTATGAATAGGTAATCTTATTTACAGTTGTGCATGTACAAAGAAAATAATTATTTTTAACAACTCTAGTGAAGTCCTTGATTTTTATGTGAAAGTCAAATATCTAATAGAATATTTATCAAATAAAAATTTCACTATAGTGATAAAGTTGCCGTGTTTATAAGTATCAAAATGTTGATAAAGTAATTTCAACTTTCATGTCCTTAATTTACTGAATTACAAGAATATTTCAACATTGTGTAAATAAATTTAAAAAAATGTAAATGACTTTAAATCAGGGAAACTATACTTAATAAATTCTATTTCTTTTTCATCATAAATTGATTTATTATTATATTATAAAAAAATACACTAATTAAAAAAATACTTAATAATAAAGTAATTTTAGCATTTTTTTTTCACCAATTAGTTCATTTTTTTTTTATTTACTTTCTACTTTTGATTTGAAGATATTTTATTATATTTTAAAAGTTTTAGTGTATATTCACTTTTTTATTATTAACCCGTGGAAACACATGTACGTATGACATATGTGTGACAATTTTTTACTTTATAACAGTAAAAAAATAAAAATTAACTTTTTTTATTATTACTAAAATATTTTTTTTTTAAATTTATAAAAAAAGTATAAGTTTAAAAAATAATTATAAATTTTTTTATAAATTTAAAGGATAATATAATTAATAAAATAATTTATATTAATAAGAGTGAAGTTGGTAACTAAATATGTACATAAAAAAATTATTGAGTAGTAATCTAACGTAATTCTCTTTATTAATAGATGTTAGGTATTGTTAGATATTGTTATTATTTACTATATTACGTGTATTTAGACTTAGCCAATATTTTTTTATATTATTTTTCTTTTATATATATA
>Ga0214545_1001907_pt1 | contig 39857 bp, 19 predicted proteins | sample CNSS4metaG_FD_160064 | JGI IMG/M metagenome (GOLD analysis project Ga0214545, IMG submission 160064) | Root nodule microbial communities from cowpea collected in UCLA plant growth center, Los Angeles, California, USA - CNSS4 | ecosystem: Host-associated > Plants > Roots > Nodule | place: USA... | reverse complement strand
TTCAAAATGTGAGCACTATTTCTGCCAGATCTGATTAAGAGAAATTTTAAAAGTGTATTTTAAAAAAAATGAAATTAAAACAATTAAATGAACCTCAACAACTTACAATTAAGTTTTTTTTTTTTTCTCTCTTTATGTTTGTTTAAAGAGGGAATAAACTCTGTTAACTCTCTGATGAGAATGGGAGATTGTTAACCACACATTAAGGATATACTTTGTCAACAAATTGCGTATAGAGTTTAGATGCATGATTGCTTTAACTAGGTATCTATCTTACTTTTACAGATATCACAAGTATATTTAAATGTTTTATCCGAGAATTGACCTTAAAATGGGTGTTTAACTTAATTTTATAGACATTATAATTAATTTGTACATATTATTACTGAAAAAAAAGTAATGAATTTTTCTAATTTAAAATATTATTTTGAGCAACATTGCTCCTATACTAAATTTGTCATGAAGTAATAAGTATAAAAAGTTATCTTAACCTCTCTAAGCATCAAATAATTGGGCAGAAAAATAAGATGGTGAGTTGCAATAATGTTAAGAATTAAAAGAAAAAATGCATCAATCTAGTGAAAAAAATATATTTTCATCGTGATATTACTAAAAATTTTAGCAAATGATTTAAATTAATTTAATTCTTTTAATGTCTTTTTTTAATAAAGAAAATTATTAATAAATTTGGGTGGTGAAGAATATGCATATGACATCCAACATGAGATCAGAACATTTCATATTTCACAAGAATCTTTAGTACAAAAGAAATAGGACAATATTCGACGTGACAAGTCTTTCATATTTCAATTATGAGAAGAAAATTACAAAAACAAGGATAAGGGTGAATATGTGGTACTCATTAACCATCTTCCAATTGATGCATATAAGATGTATATATAACCTTATCAAGTATAAGCTTATTTTCCCTTTGAATAAGTGAATTAATCTTTTTAAACATACCAACCTACTTCCTTTCTCATTATCAAAATAAGTATAAATCTAATTAACATTAAGTGAAGTTGTTTTATAAATATATAAGTTGTGAGATTTTTCAACACTGCACACTCACCTCTCCTTAAAAGAAAATGCAACACGTGTAATAGGTATAATAATCTCATTAGAAAATGTAAACTAAAAGAATTTTTATGTTGTTTACTATTATTGTAGATTGCAGATCCAATAAGATACATCTACCTTAAATAATCATATCATATTTCTTGATATTGTAATTGACTTTGGCTTATAGATTAAATGACCCAACGTATCAACCATTATGCTTGTTATAATTACTCTTACACACTGCATATGCAAATCAAAGTTTGACTTGATAATACAAATTCCCTCAAGAATCTCTTATTAACAAGTTTCACAGTTCTACAACTCAAAATAAACCGAAAATACAGGATAGAGAACTACTAAATTTTTAAAAGTACATTTTACTTACTTTTATTAGTATATTAATATGAGCACAAGTATTATAAGTATTATTAGATTCTTCGATATAATTTGTTTTCTCTTTATTTATTAGTGTCAAAATTTTGCTAGCTAAGACTTTATTGCTATAATCTTATGTTTTCCTTCAAGGTAAAAACTGGTGGTAGCGCATTGTGATGAGCTTATAAGAAAATATAGATTAAAAATATTTGTAATTGGTTGTAGTGAAAATTGTAACGAGGAATGTTGATACACCCATGCATACATAGATAATTACAGGAGATGAAATGTATCCACAAACACCCATTGACAAATCACGATGCAAAACTTAATTATACATATTATTTTAGAAGAAACTTTACATAGAAAATTTTAAAGATATGAGATGAACTACTAAGACACGATGCATTACATTTGTCATACTATAACAAAACTTAGCTTTACAATTTAAGTTATTTGTATTTACAATTAGACTATGTCTTGATGGATGAATATATAATAGAATTTTTTAATATATAAATGCTTTGATCATTATATATATATAACAAATTACTTTTTTAATAATAATTATAAAAAATGTTGAATATAAATCAAAAGTGTCTTACATTACATTTATTTATTTTTTACTAATTCTCTACTTTCTCTTTCTCTTTTCTTTTTTAAAACCAATAATATGACTAAATTTGCTTAAATTTTCCTTTGTCAACAACCATGACTTTTGAAACCTAAAAAGAAAAAAAAAACAATAAAAATTATCTCTTACAGACAAAAAATAACACACTCTTATCTCAAAACAAAACACTAAATATTAATTCATTACACCCATGCTCATAAATATATAATAAATTTGTTTTCTCTATTGTATTCTCTTATAAAAATATAAAAAATAATTAATAATTAGCTTTAAAAGAACTGTAAAACTAACAGTTATGTAAATACTTTCATAAGCTTTTCATTATTAGTTCATAGTTATTTATATTTAAATACGCAGATGTATCTCATTCAAGTTTTTAGGTCATAGTTTTTGAGTGTAATTATATCTATAAGTGATGGATATTGACTATTAATTTTGGAGAAGTGAAAATAATATTTCAAAATTTATGTTTTATCACAATCATTAGTACAACAAAAATAAATATATAATTTAATTATAATCATAAAAAAATCACATATATCTAATAATAAATCATAATTATTGAATTTATCAATAATTAAGCCAAAACATATATTACTAAAAAACATTTATTTCCCACAAGTTTTTGTTTTGAAATTTTTTTCATAAAAAATATTTACAAATTTTGTTATGAAAAATAACTTATAAGAAATTGCTATCAATTTTTTAGTAAAATATGTAGGGTTTCACATAAAAATTTGTAGAAAATGCTTGTAAATTTTAAAATTTTGTAAAAAATAATTATTCATGAAGGAATTAGAAGTCAATTAAAATTTTAAAAAAAAATGACAAGAAAAAAATTCTTATAAATTTTATAAAAAAATTGCAGAAAAAATATCATAAAATATGAAGAATTTTGATAAATTTTCGGTTATATTTTTTTTAATGTAAATAATTTATTATGTATAAAAATTTATCTTCTATTTTATTTCATAATCTTGTTTTACAAAAACTAAATAAATAAAATGTACTTCTTATTCTATTCAAGATTGCTATAGTTCAAAAATAATTGATAGATTTTTAAATTTTAATAATTAAGAATATTAACAATAAAATATTGAAATTAAAATTTTAAATTAATTTTTTATTGAATATGATATTAACAATTTAGTTATAAAATTACTAATTAATATTAAATAAATATAAAGGTGATAATAAATATTTTTTTTTTTAAATTCATTAAATAATTAAATTTATATATAATTAAATTATTTTTTTAAAATTATAAATATATTATAAATTTTAATTACTAATCTATAAAAAGTAAAACATTAGGATGGGGACATGGTTCCTGCGGACCAACTAAGGTCTTGGTCCGCCCCTGCCTATAATCGTTCTCTGTCTTTCATGAATTAAGTTCTGACATTTTTTGTAATTTTTTTCTATTACACATGTTGTTCCTATACTATATAATATGTGTCTGCTTTAAAATATGTAATTTACTCAAATAATTGTTGTAAGTGTCAAAAAATAAAATGTGTAATTTGAAATAAGCAGATGAAGTATTGATATAATTTACCCAAAAATCATTTATTTTAGTTAAATTATTATGATAAATCAGTTATTAGAATTCAAATTGGTTTTGCCTTCAGCCTTACAATTTTGTCACAACATCATGTTCCACTCATGATACTAAGAGACTTTTCAATCTTATTTCTTTTTCAACTGTCAGACTCATGCCTAGGACAAAGACAGAAGAGAGGCAAAAATAAAAACATAATATATATATATATATATATATATATAGTTTAGTTACTTAGTAGATTAACAAGTTATAAATAAATTTTTAAATAGATATCTAAGTTATTTTAAAATTTGTAAAATTCTAAAAACAACTTTATACAATCTTTTAATCATGTATATAGTGTTACTAAGTTTTAAGATAATTATTAAAAAAATAATAAAATTACCATACATATTAAGTTAAGTTCAAATAATTTTATGAAATATATTGCTTATTTATATTTAGTTTTGCATGTGTAGGTATCTATCAGGATTTTGTTTCTAATAGAGTGGTCCATAAATAATTGTATAGATTGGAACTACAACCTTACAACTAGTTTTATTACTTCTTTATTTAATAATTTAGTTTATATTTGAATAAATAATTTCATTTAATATTAAAATTTATTAAAATGTTGGAAAGTAAAATGTGAGACATCAAACATAATAATTAACATGAATAGTTCCCTATATTATAACGAATAGTAAGTCGCATTTCTAAAATATGATTTCATGATAGATTTGAATATTTTTTTTTATTTTGACTATAATACTTTGAAAAACTTATTTTTTACAAATTTTAATAAAGTTTTCTTTTCAAGTTACATCAAATATTTCTTTTTCTTTTCTAAGATATATCGAACATTTCTTTTGTCTAATGAGGTAATGAGGTATGTTAATTATGTTGACATTATAAAAATTTGTCAAAAAATAATTTTTCTTTTTATTTTTAATAAAGTTGTACTTTATCTATACAATTTCACTTATTTTTATTTTTATATGAAAATTTTATCTATGAAAATCATACACATAAACACACACTACAAACTTAACATTAGTGAAATTGCTCGTTAAATATTCCATGGCCTCAGGTAAACTAATTAGAATTGTAAACTAAATAGAATTTTAGGTTGCTTACTATATTAATGCAAATTGCACAATTCCTATAAGGCACATCCACCTTAAACAATCATATTACCATTTTCTGAGATTGTAATTGACTTGGACTTTTATAGAGTAAATGACCAAATTTAAACCCTCCAACCATTATGTTTATTGTTGTTAAACACTTTATATGTACAAAATTAATGTTGACTTAAAATGATCTTTGAAAGTCAGAATTTAAGCACCAACCTCTTTTTTTTTTTTCATGGCGTGTTATGTTAAAGAGAGTACCTACAAAGGTAAACCTTAGACGTAGAAGAGTTTTATTGAATAATTATGGTTGTGCCCTTTGTAGAGAGCAAGAAGAAAGCGTAAGTCATTTGTTCTTTGATCGTAAAGTTGCCTCTAAAGTCTGGAACATGTGCAACAATTGGGTAAGGATCTTGAATGTCCACTATAATCAGCCTTACGAAAGCTTTCTACATTTCCATGTATTGGAACTCAACCATAAAGGGAATGATATTTGGAAGGGGGTATGGGTGGTTGTAATGTGGAGTATATGGAAACATAGGAACAATGTTGTGTTTAACAACGCCATATCTGATGCAGAAGAAATATTTTGTATGGCTCAACTAAGAGTGTGGGCATGGATGAAACATAAAAGCACTAAGGTAAGCTTCTCTTTTTCGGATTGGTGCATGTGTCCTATACACTGCATCAGATCTATAACATAGCAAACCATATAAATATTGGACTACAAAGGTAAGAACATTTGTGGGGTGGGTGGTTAGATGGAAGGTGGGAGGGAGGGGGAGGAGTTGAATTTTAGCAAATATATTCTAGGTTTGTTTGGATACAGGTGTGGATATAAAGGGCAGAAGGGACGGGAAGAATGGGCAATCAAAAGCTACCCATAACAAGGAGAAGGCATGTTATTACAATGTCAAAGGGTGATTGCTAAAACACTCATAACTGGGATGAACACATGTCGAAGGCATAATTAGGAAAACAACAAGCACTGAACGAGGGATATTGATGCGACGAAAGAAATATGCAATGTGTTTTCAAGAGCACCCTGTGAAACCTCTATATGGAAACAAAGACAGTTGAATAATTTCATCAAAGTCCTGGAATCATAGCTAAGAGAAAGTGATGAATGGTAAACCAACCACAAAAGTTATAGGTGTGGAAAGATGTAGGGAGTATAGCAACACAAATTCTTGTATGCTCTATTGAATATGCTTCCCTAGCAATGCACACATAAATCTATATTGCTTTACAAGTTATAGATGTGATAGAAACACCTTCATTTGTTTGGTTGGTAGGGATTTTTGATACCAAATGTACATGTCATTAACCTTGATATATAAAGGTAGAATAACTGGAAACACTTTATATATATTTTTTGTATACGGGTTGGAGTACCCCAAGTACTCCACTATACATATAAATACTTATACTTTGTCGATAAAAAAAACGATGTAATTAAAAATACGATATCAATTTTATAAATATTAAAAAATATATTAAATCGTTTATAGAAGAAACCGACACATATATATTAGATAGGTTATATGAAAAGCCTATATAAATCTAGATTTAAAAAATAACAAGAAAATTAAGAATACTTATATGGGTTATAAAAAAATCATATCTAATAGTTATCTTTTTTTTTAACATCACTATTCACGTTGAGCTTCGTTTTCTCTCTTTGAGAGAACCCTCACCCATCTTTTTCTCGCTTCCCACCACGTTTCATATTCTCTTCTTACTACTAGTATCCTCTATATTTGATGTAACATATTCTAAATAATCAATCTACTATGTAATTTTTGTACTAGTGATAGTATATCCTTATCCTCTGTTAATGTTGTTTTTCCATCATTCCTCTTCATCATAATGATGCCAGTACTTTCAATAGCAGTCAAGGTTGCTATCAATAAGTTTCATCTTTATTAAAACAATAACAATCACTCTCACAGAAAAAGCCACTCTCATCTGAATTAAAACCAAATACTAATTTATTAAAGTTAAAACACACATGCTCATAAGGTACAGTTCCTCTAAATTATTGTTTTGTCTATTGAATGTTACTATCCTCTAACGTGATACATCCCCTCTTGCACACATTCGACAATTAGTCAAAACAATTAAATGGAAAATAGGGTTCTATCTTCACACGCATGTGACTGAGGGACAATAATTCGATGTATAAATAATTGAAATAGAAATATCTTGATAAATATTTATTGTTTGGATGATAAATTCGAAATCAAACTAAGGTTATTTTGGAGATAAATATTTCTTTTATCAACATTAGTTGTTAATTTGGTTAGTAAAGAGAGTTGGTCCCATAATCTTTTTGATCCTTTATTTCAAATCTTTCGAATCAACTTTACTTTAAACTGTTAACGAAAGAACTGAATGTACAATTTTTTTCACTCTATTCTCACTTTTACCAATAGTTCAACCAGCTCCCCTTGAACACGATATGTACGTGGGTTATTAGTTTTCAAATTGGTTTTGCATTCGGCCTTACACATCTTGTCACCAACTCTATGTCTTACTCAAGATACTTAGTTAGTGCCTCTTCAGCTTTCTTCTTTCTCAACTTTCATTGTCTCGTACCCGTGACCAACACAACTTTCTAAAAGAGAGGCAGAATACAAACAAATAGTATAATTAAATAATTTTTATTTTAAAGTTAAATGCATCACACTCTCATAATGATATTTTTTTTTTCAAAACGGTATAATATTAATTTATCACAATCATATATATGTGTAACCCAAAAGAAAATGAGGTGTTTTAAAAGCTAGCAGCAGAGAGCGTATGAGAGGAGAGGAAGAAGGCGAGGCTGAAAGACGGAAAAAGAGGAAGAGCGCGGTTTCTTGTGGGTGGCACAAGAAGACTTCGTAGCTGGTAAGTTTTCCTTATTTTGGTTATATATAGCGAAGATTCTCATCTTTGGTGTGTTTTAAATTTCTGTATTATGGTTCTGTGATTTGCCTGGTTATATCATGTTGCCTACGTGTGTTTTAAATGATATGGGGCAAACTAACCGTAAACACGTTATAACCCTAAATGAGATAAACCCAAAACAATTATAGAGAGATGCAAAGGAGGAGCCATGTGACTCCATGCTTCCGTCCCTTAGTGCAGTCCTAAATCAGAAGTTTGCATTTCAGAGCTTAAAGCTGCAGCTAAGAACCAAAAGGGGTTTGTATGTGTAAGTTGCAATGATTCCATTCAACAAACTTTCATTGGGTTGTTGGCAGCTTCAATGGGTTGATTGCTTTCATGAAAAAACATGTGGTATTCTGCATGCTCTTTTTAAAAAAAATGATAAGATATGATAAGTGTTTTATAAAATATTTTTTTTAAATTTGTAAATTTCTATAAATAACTTTATACACCCTTTTAATCATGTACTCTAATAGTAAGTTTTAAGATATTTATTACAAATTTAATGAAAGGGCCATATATTGCTTATTTGTATTTATTTAGTTTTGCATGGTACAGGTATCTATCAAGCTTTTTATATTTTTGTTTTCTGACAGATTAATTCTCCATGAACAACCCCATAAATTTGCAGTACTATACAGTGCTATACAGCTAGTTATTATTATTATTTTAATATTTTAGTATACATTTTAATTAAATAATTTAATTGTACATTTTATTGCTATTTAAAGTTATTAAAAGATTGGTGAAGCATAAGACATGGAACGGGAAGAAGAACTGCATGAAGCCTTCTTGAGCTCAAGCCATGATGATGAATCATCACACGTAACAGAATCCCGTCTGGAAGAGGTGCTATCGGACACCACCATACCCTTCTCCAAGCGCATCCTCTCGGCCACATGGATCGAATTCAACCTCCTATTTCCCCTTGCAGGACCTGCAATCATCGTTTATGTCATCAACAACCTCATGTCCTTCGTCACTCGAGCCTTCGCCGGCCACCTCGGAAACCTCGAACTCGCTGCGGCCAATCTCGGCAACAGTGGCATTCAGCTCTTCGCCTATGGCCTCATGGTAAATTTGTGTACGGATCACCAGTTACCAACTTTATATATCTTATATACTCATAAATAGTTGTGGTTATGTATTTGTTTTTATGTGTGTAATTGATTTAGCTGGGTATGGGAAGTGCTGTGGAAACTTTATGTGGACAAGCGTACGGAGCAAATAAGCATGAGATGCTAGGGGTATACATGCAGAGAGCAATTATTGTTTTAGTTGTGACTGGGATTCCATTAACGGTGGCGTATATCTTTTGCGAGCCTATTCTTCTGTTGTTGGGTGAACCCCCTGAGCTTGCTTCAGTTGCGGCGGTGTTTGTGTACGGTTTGATCCCGCAGATCTTCGGTTACGCGGTGAACTTCCCCATACAGAAGTTTCTGCAGGCGCAGAGTGTGGTGGCGCCAAGCACTTACATCTCCGGGGCTACGTTGCTGCTCCATGTTTTTCTGAGTTGGGCGGCAGTGTACTGGTTTGATACTGGGCTGATAGGGACCTCCTTGACACTGAGTTTGTCTTGGTGGATCATAGTAGTGGCCCAGTTTGTGTACATAGTGCTTGCCCCTAGGTTCAAGCGGACTTGGACTGGACTTAGCATTGAGGCCTTGTCTGGGCTTGGGGCTTTTGTGAAGCTCTCGGCTGCGTCCGCGGTTATGTTGTGTTTGGAGACATGGTATTTTCAGGTGCTCGTGCTCATTACTGGCTTGCTTGACAATCCCCAGCTTTCTCTTGATTCCATCTCTGTTTGGTAAGTAAATCTTGCTTCAATCAATTACTATATTAACCCCAATAATCAATATAATTATATCCGACTTTTAAAACGTGACTTCATAATATGTTTGAATGTACGATTCTTATTTTTTATTTTTAACAAACTTGAATTTTATATAAAGAATTTCACTTTTTTCAATTTTTTATATTAAAATTTTATAAACTAGCTTAACTTTTTTTTAATGTTTATATATATATATATATATATATATATATATATATATATATATATATATATATATATATATATATATTCTAGTCAAAAGTATCGAAGTCTCATCTATTAAAACATTCAATGTATTATATATTTCCTTTCTCTCATATGCCTCTCTTTATCTCCTCTTTTCAGTCTCAAATCCTTTTAGTTCTTTCGTCTTCTCATTGTTTTATTATTATTCTCCTTCATTACTTTTTTATCGCCTATTATCCCTTACCTGACCTGTCTCTTTAATATCTTTTTCCACTTTTATATAACATCATAAGTCGATGTACTCTTTTTCTTTATAAACTATTTGATCTAGTATTGGACCGACTAGTTGGACTTAACACCACACAACTCTCACCATTTAGCTCTTTAGTTTAGACCATAAAGATTAAAAGAAAAATGAGTTCAAAATGACTTAATTTAAAAGAAAATCGATTGATTGGACCTATCACTACACCTCTCTTAGTCTTTAGTTTTTTGGAACGTAAAAGCTAAAAGGAAAAAACAGTTTATTATGCTCCTATTGACTTGGATCTGGGTCTTAAAAGTTACACAAATTTAAGGGTTGGTAAACTTGTAATAAACTAGAAAAAAACCATGGAGAAAAATGTGAATAAAGTTCAAATGGGTATACAAGTGAAACTAATGTAAAGTAGGCCAATTTAGCTAAGTATTTGAAAATCAAATAAGACCAAAATCATGTCAATAAAAATGTGAACAAATCATATAAAAAGGAGTCTTAAAGTCAAATTTTAGAATACCTACACACATGAATGATCATACAATAAAGAAAGAAAAACTCAAATCTCACCATCCGGTACACTTTTTTAGTACACAAGATGAATGTCCACATAGTGTGGAAAGTGAAACTAAAAGAATGTATTTGGTAAGAAATAGCCCTGGAGCATAATTTTTTACTGTATGCAGCATGTCAATATCAGGGTTGCTGTTCAACATAGGAATTGGATTTAATGCAGCCATAAGGTAAGGGTTTTGTGCATTGATTTTGCAACATGCATATGTAGATATAGATATGATAAAGATGTGATTGTTGTATGTAACAGTGTGAGGGTAGGTAACGAGTTAGGGGCTGGGCATCCAAAGTCTGCAGCATTCTCAGTTATTATGGTGAATATGGTGTCATTCATTATTAGTGTGATAGAAGCTGTGGTAGTCCTTGCTCTTCGTCGGGTTTTAAGTTACGCTTTCACAGATGGTGAAATAGTGGCCAACGCTGTCTCAGACCTCTGTCCCTACTTGGCCGTTACTCTCATTCTCAATGGAGTTCAACCCGTCTTATCTGGTAACTAATTAAGGATAATACTATTATCACTACTAATAATGCTATTTTTTCTAAGAAATTTAATTGACAGGTAATTTTTTCGTGGGTAATTATTTCTTATAAAATTATAAAATTTGCATGTATTTTCTACAAAATTTGTTGTGAAACATGTTTTATACAAAATATTTTGCAAAAAAATTGACAGCAATTTCCTGCAATTTTGTTTTCATAACAAAATTTATAAGTATTTCTTACAAAAAAAATTCAAAACAAAATTAGTAAGAAATATGAGTTCTTTTTGTAGTGTGTGATTCCTATTTTTTGACTCTCATCCTTGATTTCTTGATTTTTTGATGTGGTTTAGTATGGATCATAGATTAAATATACCAGTATTTTTTCATTTCAAAGAATCAATAACTCATACTAAATCACGTCAATAGAATAAATGATGAAAATAAAAAAATAGGAATCATATAATTTTTCATTAATTAAATAATATATATTTATTGTTTTCAGTCAATATTTTCTTATTTTAATAATTAAATAACTGTAAGAGTCACTACTTTCTGTAGGAGTGGCTGTTGGGTGCGGATGGCAAGCCACTGTGGCCTATATCAATGTGGGTTGTTATTATTTGATTGGAATTCCTTTGGGTTGCATCTTGGGCTTCAAGTTCGGCCTAGGCGTGCAGGTAGCAATATTTATTGGGCCTTACAAATCAATTATTGTATTTACATCATTAAAATATATTTATGTAATACTATATACAGGGAATATGGTCGGGAATGATCGGCGGAACAATGTTGCAAACTCTCATTTTATTATGGATCACACTTCGAACTGATTGGGATAAAGAGGTAATATTACTTTATCAATGACTAATTAAGCATTATGATTCAATATTCAAATTTAACACTTAGGTATCTGTATTGGAAATTATTCATTTCTCCATCATCAATGAAACTAAATACACATCAATTGTTCCTCCACCTTTTTATTAACCTTCATTTTGACACTGAATTCACCAAAAGTATGTAAAAAAAAATCTATTTTGTTTCGTTTTATTGATCATATTCCATGTATATGATAAACTTTATGAACATAGGTAAAAATAACGAAGGAACGATTGGAGAAGTGGGAGAACCAGAAGAAACAGGCTAAAGTTGAGAGTTGAAATGTTTCATCTTGTAAAAGGAAAAAAAAAAAGTTGGTAATAAAAGGTGTACTCATAACTATTTTTTTTAGCATATTTAATAAGACAAATTGTACTTCCTTTGGAACTGTTGTTCAACTCCACTGCATTTCATGATTTAATTCATTAAAAAAATGTAGCCACAGTTGCTCTGTTGTGGGATTTCTTTAACATAGTCATGAGCCTTTCAATTCCTTCAAGCGTTTTGTTCTTTATTGTGTCCTCATCTCCTTCGTTATAAGAATTCTTTAATCTAATAAATCATTTTTTTGACCTTGAATATGTTCTCATCTCTTTCATCATGAAAAATTATGTAATTTAATAAAATCACCGTGGACATTATTCTCTCTCATACATACTTTGTTTTAACTGTTCACCATATGCAAGAAAGAAAAAATCAATGATAACTCCAATAATTATATCGGAAAAAAATTTCTAAAATTAATTTCTTCTTGTACATTTTATCTAGAGATGTAAAAACAGATAATTCGGTCCAGTCCGATCCATCATGGGTTGACCACTTAGTGAGTCAACTTAACACAATTTATCTATTAGTGAGCCAAAAAAATTTGAACCTGACCCGATCTAGCACGGGTTGGTAGGTTAAACAAGTTTACCCATTTACTCAATTAAAAAAATACAATTTTTTTTAGTCTAAAAAAGATTAAATTATAATTATGATTAAAGTCTAAGTAAACTTCAAAATAGAATCAAAATACAATAATCCAAAAGGATGTTAAACTCCAAATACAAACCAAAATCTCAAAAATACAATTATCAATGTGTTGGTTAAAAAAAATCTAACCTGACCCAAATAAAAAGCTTAATATAATAAAAAACACTTGTATGATTATTTATTTGTTAGCCGAGTCAAAAATTAACACTACTGAAATTTGTAAAAAAAAAATCCTGATACATATTGGTGTTGTATCTCCCCATTGAAACAATTCGTAACAATACCTCTCAAGTGTGAGACTTTCAATACAAGGACCTTAATGCACTCGTTTGAGCCGGTTTTTAACTATCAACTCTGATGCCACTTGTTCTCATTTCTAGTAAATGTGAGACTTAGACTATTTTCTCTTGTACCCATTCAACTTCGGTTACCAAATGTTTTTATCAATTCTGGTTGCATTTAAGAATAATTCTATAGTTATTTATTCTATTTTCTCTTATTCAAGAAGTATTTCTTAAGAACTTGAAGCATTTGCTAACCGAAGTTTGAGAAAAATAAATAATAAAGACAAGTTGAAGCGATTATTTTTTTCTCCTTTCTCAATAATTTGAGGTTCAGACGTTCTTAAATTCTCTTTTAAGTGAATCAGGAAAGTAATTTTAGCACCTTGGAATTCAACCGGTTATATCTGGTAACTACATTCGTCCCTATTTTTATATTTATTTATTTAATGTTTTCAATGTATGTTTTGTATAAGCTCAGTTTTCTACTTAATACTAATTATTACTACGTTCTCTATACTAAATTATCTTCAGAGATAACCAAATTAAACTTTGGTATTCATTACAAATCTTTTATTTTTATTTTGAGGTAATATGAAACTAGTTTGTATTCTTATTTTAATAATTTTTTATAGAATTTACTCCCCTAATAGTAGGTCTATTAAGTGAAAAGTAAATATTAATGTTTTGTAAAGGATTAACTATAGAGGTATTAGTTGGGTGCGGATGGCAAACCACCGTAGCCTATATAAATGTGGGCTGGGCTGTTATTATTTGATTTGAGTTCCTTTGGGTTGCACTTTGGGCTTCAAGTTCGGCCTAGGTATACAGATAACAGTATTTATTGGGCCTTGTAAATCTTTCACTGTATGCATACAAAAAATATATATTATTTATTTGTTGTCTTATTTTTGAAAACATATTTAACAAAAATACATTAGATATAATGGGTTCAATTGAAAATTTCTGAGTGTAATTTTATGTTCTACCATCTTGTTGAAAATTATTATGAATAATGAAATTATTGATTTTGTAATTATTCAATATTTGAAAAGCTGATGGGAAAAACGTATCCCAAGTATAATGAAAATAAAAAACAATAAGAAAACAATAGGAAAATACATAAATTTACTTTGTCATTTATTTGTTTATTTTCACATAATTGTCTCAAATGCTTTTATATATATATATATATATATATATATATATATATATATATATATATATATATATATATATATATATATATACATATATATATATATATATTACATGTTTTATAGAAAGACTTGAGAAATTCTTTCTCAAATTATAATTGATATCATTTTTAACTCAAAATTTTAAGAAAATGAGTTTAAATTATTGTTATGATTATGTTATTTTTGTTCATAAATCAGTCTTGCTATTGATAAATATTCTAGCTTCTTTTCTTTTTTAAATCATACTCTACATTTTCACACTATCTTGTTTTCTCCTTCATTTAAATATTTTCTCATTTTATCCTGTTAAATTAGGATAAGTTGGTCTTCATCATAACATATATTATTTGTAAGTACGTATCCTTATTTCTTGATCATAGCATCATAATGATACACTTGTGTCATTACACATCATTATATTAATTAAATACATTGTAGTAGTGATAGCTCACCCACTTATGGCGCGACTAACATTGTTATGTATTTAACCAAAAGTCAATAAAAGTATTAAAAAGGAATATTAATAAATTTTCTATCAAATAATAATAATAATAATAATAATATTATTAAAACAAATAGGAGAACACTAAAACTGTGATAAAAATTGAAATGAGGTGAGAATATTGATGCTCATGCATGCCCCCACCATTGACTTTGGTCAGATTCAAAGCTTTCCAAAACGTGAAAGCGTGCTAATGGTGGGGTGGAGTTCAGCCTCTTCATACAACAACCTGTACTTTTCAAACAAATGTGCTGTGCATGGACCGCGCTGCTCCCTCTTGTCCCTTCACATTCGCAACAGCTACTTCTCGTTATTTTATACCATAATTAATAACAAATTTTATTTTATAAATAACTCGATTTAAAGTCTACTTCTTTAACAACGATAACGATCGATAACGATAAGAATTTATTGGAGAAAGAATTCTGTGGTGAGAAATGAGAGAACAAACTACATGTTATGGATGAGGAACAGAAGCACAAGTTAGCGAAAATTTGTGATACGGAAGAATTGTTAATTGAGAAAATGTAAATGATGTCTCATATTTACTAGCCAGGCTGGGTTCTTGCAACAGCAATGGGAACATTTGGTTGCATATACACCTGTACATGCCCAATTATTTAATGGTGAGAAGTGTACACAATTAGTTGCTGGATCACCAAGCTAGTGTAGTGGAAGCTGTATTTGACGAGTTGACTCTTTTCTCCAATAATTTTTCTCATTAATGCTTGCACTTACTTTCACACCTAGTTTTTAATTATTATTATTTCTTTTTTAATTCACATTCAGATCTTAGAATGAAAGAATCCTAACTTGCAACCATGTTTACCTTAAGAATTAAGACTTCTATCAAGTTCATGTTCCATCCATAAGTATCTGAGAAATTATCCAATTGGTAACGGAACAAAAGAAAAACGTCAAGTAGTGGAGGATTTTCGTACCATAAGATAAGAAAAAAATTGATGTCTTTTACAGTTGAATAATTATAATATACATCTAGTTGATTTGATCAGAATGAAGTTGTATTTGGGGAAGTTTGTGATTGTCCCTATTAATAATACATTATCGGACACAGATTGGGATCAACTAGACAATGTAATTGTATCAGCACAACGTGTTCCTGATTTGATGTGGCTTCGGAATTAATTAGGATGTTCATCGTCATATCATACATATAATCCAATATCAGATGGCAATGGCAGCAACCATCACATACTTAACTACTGCACCGTCCACTCCCAATGTCATCATAACGTGTCCTTTTCAAGATTAATACTCATTAAATTTGTGTCTATCACTTGTGCAAAACCACATCAGCGATTGCAGCATTTCAACACTTTTTATTTTTAACTCTATTTTTCAATAAAGGAAGTCCACCAGATTTTCTCATGAAAAATGGGATAGAGGGATGATTCAGAGATTACAGGTATAAATAATAACTTAGTTGTGTCCATTGTTTTGATTAAAGTATGGCTAGTTGTATATGATAGAAACAGTGTCCTAGTAGAACCTTTCAATATTTCAACTCAAGCACTTAATAATATTTATAGCTCCTCTGTCACCTCTCCAAACTTGTCAACAATTCGTTTTACCAAAAGACATTTTCATAACTTGAGACTGCAATAATGAAACTTATTCCACAAGAGACAGAAATCGTTGTTTCATCTACCTCTGCATAAGAAAGTACCAAAAGAGAGAGATGGAAAAAGAGGAACAAAACAACTCAAAATTGATCTACAGGCAGAACTGATATGATTTCACAATCTTTGTATCAGCTAAAGAAAAGACATAAAGAACAAAAAGACAGAAACATGAGATTGTGTCGCAGAAAACACGAGTTTCCTAGTAAAATGTTTACACTTAGGTAGTGATGATGAGTTGATGAGAGGAGGAAGGGTAATTAATGAGGGTCTGTGATTGTCTTCCTCTGGCAAAGAGTCTCTTCCATGTTTTGAGTTGAGTGATGAAGTTTCCATGAATGCCAAGTCTGAGTGTGGAAACACCTGATATAATTCTCTTCCTCAGCCTCATTAGCCTCTTCCCAATCTTAACCTTCAACTTACAAATTCTGAGTCTGAGGCACGATGGCTTTCTGCGTGAATCTGCTTTCTCCAACACTTTGTGGATCAAAAACTGTGCCCTTCTGTGGATTATGTCTTCAGGGTCCTCCTTCTCCACCTTTGAGTAAGCGTATGAGCTCCTACACAGATCCATTCTTCTTCAAAAATGAGTTTTTTTTTTTTTTTTTGTTTCTTTTCTGGAGTGAGAGAGTGAAAGAGAAAGAGGAGTGATAAGTTGATAAGCATAGAGAGGTCTGAAACTAAATTTATAGTGTAGTTTTGGGTGGTGGGGCCATTGAAGGATGTCATGTGCACTAATTTTTTTGTTGAAAATAATGAAGATGATGACTGTGCCTGAACTGGCGTGTATCATTTTGTCAAAATGAATCCTTCTCCTCAAGTACAAACTGCCATGGAAAGGAGAACTCCAACCATTATTACTTAATCATCAAGTATATAATTCAATTTAGGATAACAGATTAAAAAAATACAATTTATTATACTTTATAGGTTGGTTAGATTTTAAAGTAATCTTTTTCATTCAATCTAAGAAAATTGTTCAATTGAAACTAAAAAGTTAATTTGAATATTCCAAATGAAATTCCAACTTAGGTAGTGTCATCCCAGTCTGAATTTTTTCTGCATTTTTTGTTGTGATTTGGCTACTTACAAAAACCTGGATAAAATATGACATGCGTAAAAAATAAACCAGAATAGATTTAGAAAAATCAATGTATTCATTTTTAAATTCATTTCAATTAAATTGATTTTGCTAACCCGTGTTTTTAAAGAATAAAAAGAGAAAAACATCATCTGAAAGCAGATTAAGCAACCCAATTAAATTTTGTTATTTTTAATTTCATAATTATTGTAGTTAGTACTTATGAATTAAAGTCAACTAATTTAATAAGCTTTTACTTATCTTTTTCATATATAAGTCCGAAGATTATATTATTATAGAGGAAGAAAACTAGAAAAAACTATAACCAAATTAGTCACAAACTAACTTTCAATCTCTTCCAACTAAAGAACTATAACTACAACTCGCAATTTAAACATTTATCTACTGTGATGGATTTGGACTCTTAGTAACTTTTTATTTGTTCAATTTGTATTAGGAAATTTAAGAAAGTGAAAATTTCTAATTTGGTGAACACTGTGACGTGAAATTGAAATTTTGTGTGGCAAAGAAGTAAACGGAGGGACCATATTGACGTGTTCGGCCTGCGGGAATTATACTAATTTAAATAATGATACGTTGACCACAATAATTGTAATTATATATTCATAAATTATTTTGATTATAATAATACCATCACCAATAAATAAAAAATTAGATTCATGATAATATTCTCAACTCAAGAATTTACAGATGAAGATACTTAGAGATTTTTAAATCTTATAACTGAATAAATAATGATTTGTTATACATTAGAAATATTTTTGTGACATGAATTCTCTAAGAAAAAAATACACTATTTATAAGTTAATTTACAAAATCAGATTAGACATAATATGTTGTTATTATGATATGGTTGTGGTGTGAATACTAATAGAATTTATAATATCACCGACTACAAGAAGCATATTCTGAAATTCAAACATTCATTTAATTGTGCTATAGTTGCTTTCTTTCTCGTGATGGAAGCACTTCTGAAGTCAAAGAAACTCTTTTAAGTCAAAGAACAATTTGAGAAAAGCATGAGCCTTGCACAGTGTAAAGCAGACCAAATTTCTAAGGTAGGGATCTTTAAATTCCATCCATATAATCGTACTTTATTTGGCACCACTTCTTAAAGAAAAAAAAAATTATTGAAAATGATTAAAAGTAATTGTTCGTCAAAGAAAAAACGTCAAAATTTGCACAAACAACACCCAACTCAGTATTTAATATGTACATGCCTAAATGTGTGTTCCACTCCTTTTAGTGTGAGAAAATGTATTATTTTAAGAAAAAAACAAATATTCTAAGTAAAGGAACATTTACATTTTTTCTTTCTTTTGATAAGAGAGCCATGTCCCTTTTTAAAGCAATGTCTACATTGTTATTCAATGATATACAATATGTATATATATTAGAATTATTTTATAATAGAACATTACTAACCATATCTGACTATATTAATAGGTTACTACAAATAGAGGTTTTTTTTGGACAAGCATATATTATATATGAAAAATTTCAAATATTTGATATGTAGGATAATATAAAATATTTACATGGTTAATTATTTTTATATATAATTATTTAGACATAATTATTGTGTTATATTTCATATTTTGAGTAATTAAATATAAATCATGATGAAAATAAATAAATATAACATTGTTGTGCTATAGAGTTAAAGAATCCAACAACGGAGTTGGTTTAACTCATTTGGACCTTAAGTTGAAACGTTATCTATCATAACTTTTTGATTATGGTGGTGGGACATTAATCTATTCATACCATTAATTTTTGTTGTGTTCTTATCATTTTTTGTATTACTTTCTTTGTCCATTTTCTTCTGCTCGTTATTCCTCAGTTTTTGCTTTTGTTTTTCTTAAGTGTAATCATTATAGATTTTGGTTGTCTACTAAGATAAAGATTCTTCATCATCAACTTTCTTTCTTCCTCTGATTATTCTTTTGTTAGCATTTGTCCATTAACGTTTTCTAATTTTTCTCTACTGTTAAGAATTTTTTTAAGCAATTATTCAACAAATTTTCACCATGATTTAGTTGGATGTTTACTATAAACTTTATTCATAAATATTTTATCAAGGTAATTAATTAAAATCATTATCATTTTTGAAATATCCATATTTGATTATAAATTCAATAATATATTGAATTATTTAATTTTAAAAAATGAATGATTAAATATACAAAGTTATTAAGATAAACTGTCTGTGTGCATAATGTGAAAAGTAACATCAGGTACAAGGAAGTATTTTGAGTTCACTTTGTTTAAAATGAATGAATCATGAGTCTAATCAAGAACCATATAAATTTCTCTAATAGATATAAGCATTAAATTACTCAGTTAAACCATATCACAATGCCCAAACTATTTCTACTATATGTACCACTCAAGTTTTTCTTCTCACCCTTCTAACTTAAACATAACTAACATTACAGAATAAGTTTGGTCCTATTCACAGGGCATTCTGTAACTATTTCATTCTAAAAAAATTAAAAAAATCGAAAAGATTAGAATTTTGTAGAGATTGGATATAGCTACTAATTATCTGACATGTATATAATAAATACTTCATTGTCGATTCTACAAGTATGAAAGTCTTTCGCTTTCTAAAATTAACTCACACCTTCTTCCTTTTAATTATCTTTCATTTCTCATCAGTTGATGCATCTCTGTTATAACAATCACTTTTTTATAATGTAATGCTCTTCACCCTTCAAATAAGTTTTATAAGTATTTATGATCGAAATCTTTTGTATGCCATCGTATTATAACATCCCTACGCAGAAGACAAATCAATGTAACGGTTGTAAATTAATTAATCCTTAACGTTTTAAGGAATAATATTAAATAGAATTTTTTTATAAAATTTTAACTTCCTATTTTCTATTTTTATTTATCAAATAGAAGATAACGGTACCTAATGCCCATATTACAATTATTCAAATCCTATATGTAACCCAATTAAGAGACGTAAAGCTACCACTGCTATCAATCAAAATTATCAAAAATTTTGTAATATGAAAATTATTGATTAGCACTTAAGATATGGAAAATTCAAATGAATTGTCATTATATTACTTTCAGAACAAATCTCTCTTGGCCTGTTTTAGGTTTATAAGAATAGGAATAGTAGACATTATAAAACTTTATAAACGAGATTTGAATAACTAATCTGTCTTTGCATTACAAATTTAAGAACAAAATCTATCATTTAAAGAGCTCCTTAAATATTGGAAGAGTTGTAACCTATCTTTTATAAAATTACATATTTATAATTTTCACGTTTTTACAAAACCCTAAGTACAATTAATGGGCTCTTGTAGAATGATAGTATGAAGAGGATGAATCATATTCAGTCAGCTGTTCGTCAAAATTAAAACCAAACTACTAAAACAATAATTAAATTCAGGTATTCGTCAATTCCCACAACACATAAACAGTAAAAAATGAGATTATGTAATATAAAATATAACGAAACTAACAGTTAACAAAATTATTGTACAAGCAGCTCAATAAATTAAAATATATAAATATATGTTTAATACTAAATAACTTATCAAACCAAATGTAATGAGAAGTAAAAAAACAATAATTTAGCCGCAAACACAAACATCATCAACTAGAGGAGGTATCCTCAGAAAGGCAAAAATTTCCCATGTAACGTAATGGATCCAAAATAGAAAATATGGTGGATTTATAATCCAATCTTAAAAACATGGTAATGGCAGAGGCGTAATATCAAAGTACAAACATGATAATAGCATAATGCATAATAGATTAAGTAAACAAGTATTCCGCAAGCAATTTATGGATACAAAAGACGGGTCCCATAAAATTTAATGTCATTACGCAAACAAAGGAAAAGGAGAAACGCAAGACGATGGTGATAAGTATGATAAGATTACAAAAGGAAAGGATAAACTTCTCAACTGTATCCTATTTGCTGCTGTTGCTGAGGAGGTTGGTAACCGGGATACCCCGGATAACTGCCATACACGTTTGGATCTTGACCAGCAGGAGCATAACCATAGTTTTCATAACCTTGTGCATACCCATAGTATCCACCACCACCACCATTCCACTGGTTTGGATCTGCCTGAGCCTGATAATAAACAAACAATTCATCCAACCTCATTTTACCAATTATCACCAACTTTTGGAAAACAAACAGATTCACCACTATATAATTACCTGTTTGTTTGAAGGACTGCGTCCCCATGACAGACGAACATTCTGTCCACCCAATAGTGTCCCATTTAGCATCCGAAGTGCCTCTTCAGCACATTTCCTGATGCATCAAAATAAAACCACTATCAAAGATCTGCCAGGCTATAAAATGCTACAACACGCTGAACTTTTAAATTCAAATCGGATCAGATATGTTTACCTGTCAGCGAACTGGACAAAACCACATCGCTTGCCTGCTGGAATCTTCACATGAACTAATTCTCCATACTGGCTAAAAACTTGTCTCAAATGGTCATCGCTGACATTAGCATCCAAATTGCCCACAAAAATCTGCAATTAAGACTTAAGTCAAAAAAAGTGGGGAAAAAAAGCAGTTTCAATATTGCAAAGAAGTACGCACAGTTGTATTATTAGGATCATTTTCGTTCTGTGTGCCTTGAGCTTGAGAATTCTGATATGATGCTGCATGTTCAAAATAAAAGTGAAGTAAAATAACGAATTATACACAATTAGATGGAAACAGTTCATGGGAAAAGGACACCGAAAACGAAGTACAACAAAACAGTGCAAACATGTACCAAATAATTATTAAATAAATAAAGTTGCAACTACTTGAAAAAAAATTCTATGTATGAGCAACTTATAGCATGCAATTATTTAGTACGCAATCTACTGATCAACAAATTAAGACAACCGACCCCTTACAAGGCACCACATATATCTACAAATAAGATAAGATGAAAGCATGCCCAATGAAACAAAGTTAAAAATAGATAATAAATACACTAGCTAACTAGATAATATGTAGATAATAATAAAGCAAGGTGGACAACAACTTAAATTAATCAAATATAAATGTAATAATCAGAAAATTTCAACCGTTCCTATAAATTTAAGTAAATTCAACAAAAAAGTTGTCATATAGCAACAATTGCAGACAACTACGTTTAAAGATTATAGGTCTTGGCAACTGCCAATCCCAAAATATCTACTTTAAAATGACAAAAAATGCAACTAAGCTAAATATAAAACTCCAGGAAAGAAAATAATACCTAGTTTAAGTTGACAAGGAAAAAGAAAAAAAGAAAGTGAAGACAGCATGGGATAACATTAAAAAGTTATATAACACAAACATAGACAACAGAGAACCTTTAACTCAATCGTTCTTGCAGTAATATATAAATTTTCTAGCAATTGAGAAAATAAGATGTCAATAACAACGGTTTGAAAGACTGTGCTAACTGAAAGGAATGAGCAATATAAAGCAAACTACAACTTCAATTGCATGGCATCGCACTTAGAATTTGGGAATAACTGAATGGGTACAGAGCCTATCATCATGAAATATGAAACTACACGACAACATAAACATAACCAGCCAGCAACTGTAGTTTCGGGAAAAAACAAAGTATTAAAAACTGCCACTCAACATTTTTCTCCTATTACACTAGAGGTTGGAAACTGAAATTAACTGACACACGATGGAAGAACAGATGAAATTACCAAACGCAACTAAGTGTTTTTTTGGAAAAAGGGAATGTTACAAACGAAAGTAAATGATGTACTTCTTATGACAAGAAATGGGAGTAAATTAAATGAACAAAGATTAAGAACGGAGGGCTGAAAAATAAGAAACTAGAAAAGTTGCAAATGTAACTGGGGTAAATTCAACCAACAAATGGAAAAGAACTCGAAATTGTAGGCGAAAAAGAAAATGCCAACGAAAATAACTGGCAAAACATAAACAGGTAACTGACCTAAGCAAGGACATGCACTAAAATGGTAACATTTCAGCTGAAATCAGTTCCAGGCTCCGGGATGACAGAGCCTCTTGACACCCTGCTTTGAGACAATAGGAGTTCTATAAGACTTTATTATTATATATAATTTATTTAGCCCAAATTTTGAAAGGAAATAGCAGGAAGAAATGAGTTGCGGCTGAAATCTTCAAGTGAGTAAGAGAGAAAGATATAAATTGATAAAATTTGGCATACACCAACAAAGATATTTCGACACATACAACATTACATTCAATCAGTATCACTCATTTAATGGGGACAGCTCAATTTTCCTTCACCCAGATGCAAGAGACATTAATATTCGCAGAAAACAAAACAAAACAGCATAAATAAAAGATACAGACCTTTCGGCTGAGTAGCAGGGGTTTTGTTACTGGCTGGCCCAATTCTCATGGGTCTTGTTGAACAAAGAACCCCTTGCATCTCAGTCATAGCCCTCACTTGTTCACTCTCATCCGCAAACCTAACAAAGCCATACCCCTTAGTCCGACCAGTTAGCCGATCAATAACAACTTTTGCACCCTTTACGGAGTTGTAACGAGCCCTAAATGTCTCTTGGAGCAAGTAATCAGTAACATCTGCAGCCAAGTCGCCAACAAATATTGTGTAGTCAGGAGAATCATCATGGCGCCTTTCACCAGCACTAAAACTTGCCCAATTCAACCTGAAACTCTGCCCCCCATTTGGCATAATAGCCCCATTATATGTCTGAAGAATTCTCTCAGCTGCAGCACGACTATTAAATTCAATAAACCCGTAACCTTCTGATTGACTAGTTTGCTTATTTCGAATCACTTTGACAGAGGTAACCTACGATCCAATAAAATCGGACTTCAATGCATATAAATTAATACAAAATTCAAAGAAACAGGCACAGTACATCCCAAAATAGGACCGTAAAAATATTCAAATTATGCCAAAAACAAATATCACAAATAAATTCGAAAAATAAATTCGAATTTGAACCTCTAGTTCCACAAAACATCACACTAGTATATTACATTCTGTATACAAATTCAATAAAAAGGAAACATATACTCGTAAAAACATATATTCACGAAAATACCATTCAACTACTTCAGACAACAGTATACTCATAGTATACAATAGTATGAATCAAAAAACAAAATCGACCTAAAATGTCACAAAAATAATCCTCCAACGCATAAATCATTACAAAATTCAAACTAAAAGAAGGCATAAACTTTTAAAAACCTAATGCCTCTAAAATCCTAAAAGTACTCAAAATTAACCTGAACAAAAAACTAATATTGTGTCAACAAAAGCAACACAAACCACGACCTCAAGAAAACGAAAACGAAAGGGTTATCATACCTCGCCGGTAGGTGCAAAGCAGGTGTAAAGATAGTTTTCATCCATCCAGTACTGCAAATCACCGATCCACAGGGTCCGGACCTCGTCAACGCTGGCGGGCTGCTGCTGCGACGAAGGCTGGGCGGAGGGGGCCCACATGGGAGGAGGCGCCTGGGGCTGCGGCTGCATCATAACGTAGGGTTGCTGCTGCGGCGGCGGCTGCTGATACTGTTGCTGTGGCTGCTGCCCCATGGTGGGAGGGGCCATGCCGAGTCCTGGTTGCTGCATCATCTCGCCACCAACAAATCAGAAATTCTAGAGGGAGAAAAAAAAAAGAGCGAGAGTGAAAGGGGCAAACTGAGAGAGAGAATAAGTGAATGGGTCTCGATCCCCTTTAAAGCAAACTCAAACCCTAACCCTAAAAAGGGAGGGTGCGGTATGGAACCAATGAATGATTTTGGATGGCGTGATGGGCACTACTTTTGTTTTTCTCAATAATAAATAATTAATTTAAAAGATTGATTGATTTTATCGGTTCCTGATTAGGTGGGGGACTTTGATTGGCTGAATTGTGTAACCCTGAAAAAAAGTGTGAAGAGATTGATCTCCTCTTCCTTAACCAAAACGTATCTCCAGATTTTTTTTTAGGTTAATTATTTGTTTTGATATATTCTATTTACTGGAATAAATATTTATCTGTAGACATATAATTAATATTTGCAATTTTTAATAGATAAATATTTAAAAAAAAATAAGTGGTTTTGTGTTGTGATAATGTATAAGTTGTAGCACATATGGTGATTTTATAAATAAAATATTTTAAATTATTGGTGAAATATTCGATATTTTCCTAAATATTATTTAAGTTCTCTCTAGTTTTGCTAAAGCAGCCTTCACACTTCCTTAATTTAACTTTTTTAATAATTTTGTTATTAATAAAAAAGTATTCGTCAACTTTATTAATATTTATTTTTCACAAATAAAAAAAATACAAGGCATAAGATAATATAGTAATAAATCAATAAATTTGATCCATATAATTGTTCTTAAACTAACAGAATATTTTTGACAAAAATATAACTTTTCATATGCTCATAAGACGATTTATAATTGGGTGTCAAAATACTTATTTTATTGTTGTTTGTATACAATAGTTAAATGTAAGATATGTAAGTTTTACTGTATATATAAAATACAATAGAAATAAGAGTTTACTTCAAAACTATAATTAAGGTAAGTGTTGTTAGTATAACGTTAATAAATGTAATGGTAAATTCGTATAAATTTTATTTAGATCTACAAAATAATCTGAAAACTAATTTGTATGAGAGTTAAAAATTGAATATTTGTTTTAATCAGTAATCCTCGATATATTAAACTTTATAAGTTATTCTTAAACTGGAAACAATAAATACACTTTTTGAACTCCATAAATACTCACGAAAGCATATGTACAATGGGAATTAACAGATATATGAATACTCACAGTGAAACAGTACCAAATCATGAATATTGAATATGAATATGGATATTTACCACATTTTTCTGATAATAGGTTAATATAAAAATAGTGGTAAAAAGTACGATCAAGGTGATCTGGTTTACGTTAGACTAGAAATTAAATCATGAAAAAATACTTTAATTATTAAAATAGTTGAATTACATAAATAAATTTGTTTTGCACGTTTTTATATTATTTAGGGTTAAATATGTTTTTATTTCTCAAGTTTTAGGGTTTAGGGTTAAATATGTTTTTATCTCTCAAGTTTTAGTAAATTTTGAAATTAGTTTCTATTCAAAATTTTATATCAATTTAGTCATTTATCTTTAAAAATGCGTGTATTTAGTTATTCTTATCAAAATTTATTAAGTTTATTTGACACTTTAAATGCATTTTATGATAATATTTGAGTTAACATTGAAACAAAAATGTGTCAAACGGTATAAACAATTCAAAAGTATCATAAATGCACTTGTATATATACCTCGACGTGAGATGATGTGTTAAGAGTCTCACATCGACTGAAAATAAGATAATTTCATAGTATATAACTCGGATGCAAACCTTACCTTACAAGTTGTTTTTTTTTCTGATGATTTTTCTGAAAAAATCTATATGTCCCTTTCTCCTTATAAGTTTTATCTACATGAATTACAAAAACAATCTTGCACATTTTTATAATTGTTATCACTGTTTTTTTCTCGTATTATGGTCTACATTTTTCAATTCAATAACTTTCTCAAATAATACAATAAAATACAACAATCATCATTATTACAATTAGTGTAGACACAGGCGCGATTATTACAACTAGCATACACACAGACGGAGTATAGTATGTTAGTAAGTGATTATATTGTAATGTTAATAAGTTAATATATAAAATAAATTTAATTTATTAAAAATAAAATGAAATGAATAGAAAAATTAATTGTTAATAAAAAAAATAAAACAATTTTATAGAAAATAAGTAAAATTAATGATTAATTTCAAAAAAATTAATAAATAATTATATTATAAAAAATAGAATTGACATTATGAAATGTGAACAGAAGATTCTCTTCGGTATATATTCCGTATATATTGTTATACACATTTTGCGTATTTTTTTCTCGGACGTGAAAGTTATTTTATTTGTTTCAAGTTTACTTTTTATTTTATCAGTTATCATCCATATTAAATTACTCGCTTTATTTGGTTTCATTTTCTTTAATTCATTCTGAAGGTGGCATAGAAAAAAGAATTTGGTTTCATTTTCTTTAATTCATTCTGAAGGTGGCATAGAAAAAAGAAGAAGAGAGAATATAAAATATGGTTGTTGAAATTAATAAATAAAATGAAAAGTTAGAAGCAATAGATGAAAAGATTATAGTTCATTAGATTGATATAATAAAATAATTTATTTTTATACGCTACATATTTAAAAGATCATTCATAAAATAATTTTCAAAATACTTTAATGTAAAAATAATTTATAGAATTAGAGTTAAAATAAATTTAAAATAAAAAATAATAATATTATAAAATTCGACAAATAGAAATATGTGTATTATTTTATTGATTTTTGTTTTAATTAATTATATAGAAAAATGATATTGCAATAAAATATAAATTTATATTTTTTATTATCTGCTATTTATTATATAATAATTGAATTAGTTGTACATAATCTCTCTTAATTAGGATAGTTTTTACAAATGAGATTTTTCAATTGGATAGAAGAGAGTAGAAATAATTGAGATATAATGAATATTTTATAAATTAATATGAATAAGTAATCGAATTGACATTTTTAATCTACGGAGGATCTTTAAGATACTTTTTTTTATTAGTATTAAATATATAGATGGTAGGATTTCTAAGTTACGTATAGGATCTAATATGGGGTTAAATCAAGTTTTGGTATTATTTTAAGATTTTTTAATATGAATATATATATATATATATATATATATATATATATATATATATATTTTGTAATTTGAAAATTTCTCTGCTCAATTTAGAATCTCTAAAATAACGTCCCTCGTTGAACTAAATTCCCGCATAGAAGAACTTATCAGGAGGAGCAAACGAGTAAAATATCACACCGTTTTTTAGTCCATTCTCCCAATTTCATCAAGTGCAGTCTTTATATCATTCGAACGCATAACGTAGCCTCGTTTCCTTCAGAAGTTAACAAATGTTCGTTATTGTTGTTAATTTATTTTTAAAATTTTAATTATTTAATACTAATAAAAATACTTTTCGAAAAAAATGTAAGATAAATTATAATATTTGGCTAAATTTATCTGTCTAAATTAGTTTACAAAATAATAACTTTTACCAAAACCTTTAACCCGCTTTCTGACTGGAAACTGGAGTGACCCGTTTTGCTACCAGGACCTGTTCTCACCGTTACCTAAACATATTGTCTACAAGTGTATCTACTCCGGATTTTACTGAAATTGTTTTTCACCGTTGATTACATAAAGTGTCCCATGATTTCGAGATGACAATTCCGAGCTCACAGATCACAAATGCGTATGCCCCTATATTGTGGCATTGCTCGTCAATTCCATAATAACGAGTTTGTGTGGAACGAAAGGAATTTAGAATTGGGTGTTGCAGCTCAACTTCGTCATTGTTTTGCGGGCTGGTACGAAACAAAACCTTCCATACTTTTTCTTTTACTTTCTGATTGAACATTTGAAACAATTGATCTTATTGTCCAATCAGTTTTGGTTTCATTGTCTGTTGCATGAACTGAATGGGTGCTGATTTCATAAGCTATTATTGACTCCTGTGCCCAAATGCTTTTTGGCATTTTTGCTTTCATAACCTTGTCATAGTGGGAATTTGGCTTGTTGAAGTGCAGTAGAGTTACGAGAATTTGTGAAATCAGAACCATCGTCTAATTTCAAGTGCTGAAAGTTGACTGATTTAGTTTCACTGGAGTCAATAGTGTGGGTATAAAAAGGAAAAGAATCTGAGGAATTGGGGAGACAATGGATTTGCATCTGAAGAGTCTGTTCAACAGATTTCAGGAGCAGTTTGGGTCTGGTCCTGGTCTTGGTCCTGGATCTGGGACTTGCATGATGAGAGTGGATGGCATTGCTCCAAATTTCATTAAATCTGTATACAAAGCTTCTGCGGCTTTGTATAGAACTGAGCCGTGGAAGAGGCTGCGACCGGGTCACTTGTTTGGCATCCGGGTTGGGAAAGATTCGGATTGGACTGGGAAGAAACAACCTTTTCCATGTGTTCAGTTCATTGGAGGGGATGGAGGGGATGTTGGATTCTACATGTTTAGATCAGAGAATGATGCTAAGAAAATGTTAGGGTCTAGAGAGACCATTCACGTTCCAAATGTCGAGGTTCTGAGGGTGACATACGAAGTGGAGAATTTGATGTTCCCTTCCAACCGGAAGATGATTAAGTCTTTGTCATTGGAAGCATCAGGATCTGATCGATTTCCTGTTATTGATGTTGCTCGATGCACGCCTTCTGGGGATCTTCGATTTAGAAATCCAACCATTGAAGAGCTTAGGTTTGTTTATGCATTCATGAAAGCCATTTCCCTGGTGCACTCCTTACTTCAAGTTGACAGGGAAAGTGGTCCAAAGTATTCCACAGTGGTGTCTTTTGAACCTTTTATAGAGACTGTTGATGTTCAGTGGCCTCCAGATGTAGCCAAGGGGGGTTATGACCTTGTTGCTGTTACTGTTTCCCACCCGCCGGGTCAGGCATATGAAGAAAGATCTAGTAGTGCTAGTGCTGGCTCTACTCCCACCAAGTATGTTGAACCACCTATGGAAGACACTTTCAATGACACAAAAGCATACTCAGGTACTGGCTTGAGACAGTGTGCAATGTGTGAGAAAGAAGTGCACGGAGAACAGTCTCTTTGCTGTGGGCGGTGTAGAGCAATTGTTTACTGCAGTTCAATCTGCCAGAAGCAGCATTGGAACGACACGCATAAAAGCATGTGTGGACTTTACAAAGCCATGATGGAGAGGGAAGAAGAGCTGGCTATAATGATTTTTTTGTTCCCATGTTCTGCTGACCAGCCTTGTAAGTGGCTTGAATCATTAGGAATCCACCAGAAGGGTATGTGGAGAAGAAAGTGCAGCTGCTATTCACATTGCCCTTTTGGTCTCCTTCCTGTGAAAGGTGGGCTACAGGAACTATGGGGTGGAATTGACGAATATGAATACCCTCATGACTCTCCGTTTAATAACCATTTCATCTCAAGTCCATTTCTTCTCTCTGGTTGGTCCGAGTACTACAACCTTCGCTCACTTCCATTGTCAAGTCCAGTCGCCGACATTCTCTCGCATCCATTGACTGTGTATCACATACTAACTACTCTTAATATAAGTTCAAAGAACCTTATATTGAAAGGGAAAGAGGTGATTGTCCACTACCTTGGACCTGAAGGTGAGTTAGATTGGATGCCAGCATTTGCAGAAGTAGGACACTTGCTTAATGGACTGGGCAATGTACAAATAGTGATGGTGGGACCAGAAGTGCCGACAAATTTGTCGGGTACAACCTCCGGAATAGGTAGCAGAGTTAGAGTGAATCTTGTAAGGGGTGTTTATCAAGTGGAAGCCTCATACCTACCTTCTCCACATGTTGTCATTGCTCTAAATTCTAGATTAGATAGCTATACTAGTTGGGGTGGAGCTATTGATTTAATCAAATCACTGGGGGTGCCTGCTTTCTTCACTGATCAATCTGAACTTTCATGTGTAAATGCTAAGCAAGTCCTTCGTAACGCTGGATTGCACATCACGCATCCGGTTACTCCAAATCCTTTCCGGGCCCCTGTGAAAAATCTCACTGCTTCTTTCAATCTTCCTTCATACAGCAATGGTTTTGTCTTTGGGGTGAATACTTGAATGCAGTCTTAAAAATTCCAAAAAAAAAGTTCATATCTACTGTCAATGTCACGCATTCTAAGACTGCAACCAATTTCACATTTTCTCGGTTGTCATGCAATTTGTTGAACATCACAGCAAACTAGAATATCCTTGTCAGATTTGTTGAATTATGTATATTGATTCTGTTTGGCCAGAGCTCTTGTATTAGTCTCTGAGTTATGGACACTGATTTTTATATAATTCGTATCTTGAGCCTCGGGTGGGCTGAGTTCTTTGGTTGTTTTCCTCTTGTCACATTGAAGTCTGTATCAGTTGTTTTGGTATAGTAGTAATATGATTGTGCTCAACCCCTTGTGACCAAGTTGTTCTGGAAAGAAATAAAGCAATGTCAGAAGAGTTATCCAATGAAATTCATGTTTACACTGCATCAAGTATATGTGACTGCCGTTCTTAACTATAGTTTTACCAATAAATATAAAACTAAGTATCGAATTTGGCGATTACCAATTCAAATGGTCATTTGTAGTTGATTTGAAATTGTAGAGCATGAGAAAAAATTTTGGATGCTTAATAAATAACGGGACGTTGCCATGATTGGAGGTGTCTTTTGTTAATGGTGTGGCTTTTTAGAGACCGCAGAGATATCAGAATATCAAAATGGGTTGTTCTTATCTGCATTAGCATTTGAATTTTTTTAGAAAGCAATTAAAGGAAAAAATAAATTTTAAGAAATATTAAGAAAGCAATGATATATAATGTCATTTTCATTTTCACGATTAAAGAGACATTCTTTTTACATCTTGATTGTGCTGGAAAGATGAATGAAATAAAAACCTCTTTCATTTTTGCTTCGCTGCTAACATTAAAATTTTTGGAGAAAATAAAAAACTAATTATATCTTGTATATTGTATTATGTCAATTATTTTAAAATTTTTAATTTTTCCCGTCCCCTCCTTTCCTTTTTTTTCTTTTCAAACATATACTAATATTTGTAAGTGTAAACACGAGTGGTCAATTACTCGTATTTTCTATTACTCTCCTTTTGATAAAGAAGGGAGTTACATTTTTCCTTCTTTCCTCTCTTCTGTTGAAACTCAGTAAAATTTTGTTCTGTTGAAGCATTTTTTTGGATAAATAGTTAAACGAAATACAAGAAAAAATATGAAACATTATAAATGCAATAAAAAAAAGTTAAAGAAAAAAAGGTATAAAATAATTGAAAAAATTGAGCTGTGCAAAAATAACATGGATAAGATTATAAGGGGACTAAAAGTTATGCAAGAGATGGAGAAGAAAGAAAAGAATGAGATCCAAGTATCCCACTGTTTAGCAGCCAAAAATGGAAGGCAGTGATGAGACAGACTCTGATGAGTTGCATTCATCATCCCAACTTGCCCACTTGTGTGTAAAAATAAACCAACCAACCACTATATATTCTTTTTTACCAACACCACAAAAGCCAAATCAACTACGAAACGAAAACTCTAAATTCCATCACAATGGAGTTCCCAACATCTCACTCCCTTCCCTGGCAATACTGCATCCCTTCTCACCTTCTCTTTCCCTACACTTTCACCCCTCAAAACTATGTCCACTGGACAGAAACCCCTGAATCTCACGTTTTCTCAGCTGACATCCCTGGTATGCACCTTAATTACCCATGTGGCAAAACAATACTAAATAAAGTCCTTTCCTTAATAGTGTCTTTCGTTTTCTTTCTTTCCAATTATTGTAAAGGGCTTTTAGATTACTGAATATAAACAAAACAAATTTATTTAACTTTCCAAAAGGATTTCTATCAGAGGAAATGCACACCGACCAAGCACAAATTCTGACAAAAACTCTAGTATCAGAATTTGTGTATGTTGCCTTTGATAATTTCTGAGCCACACCAACAGTGATTTGTAATAGGTTATAGGTGAAAATTGTGGCTTTTGTCATAATTTGCAAGATATTTGAACTGGGTTTGTTTATTTGATGTTTTGTTGTTGTGGTAGGTGTGAGGAAAGAGGAGCTGAGAGTGGAGGTTGAGGATTCAAGATACCTCATAATCAGAACTGAAGCAGTGGATGAATCCACAGAACCTGCAAGGAAGTTTGAGAGGAAGTTTAGGTTGCCTGGGAGGGTTGATCTGGATGGCATCTCTGCTGGGTATGAAGATGGAGTTTTGACTGTTACAGTTCCAAGATCAATTAGAAGAGGTTTCTACATTGACCCTGCTGATGTGTCTGAGAATTTGGAAGTTCTAGCCAGAGCAGCTTGAATGAATGAATGAATGAAGGGTCCTTGTTCTAATTAGGAGCTATACTGTTTACTGCATGTGATTGATTTCTTCTTGATGAAACATTGGTTATGTTGGCTTTCCATGATTTAGGCCATGTTCTTCTTATCTTAGTCACTATTGTGTACAAAATTGGTGGTGAGTTATGATCCATTTGTACTCTGTTGTTTTCAAATGTGACATCCAAGATTTCAGGTCGCAGATATTTAGCTAACTTTTACCTAACTTAGAGAAAAATTTAGATGACACTAAATGGTACTCAAAAGTGTTTGGGTTGTTGATTAATAAAAAGTGAATAACAGAAAAAATCTTGCCACCAATAAAAACAGGATCAAGTGGATGCAGATATTTTTGGGTACTCCTAATCGATATTTTATCTTTATCAAGTTGTATTGTAAGGAATCTATGAATGGAATATTTTCCTGTCCCACTCCCACTGGGAAAAGAATCACATCCACGTGATCAGACCGAGCATCAAATCAAATGAATCAGGAAAACCTTAACAACTCCTTTATAACTTCAGAGATTTCAACCCTAGTCATTTTAAAGAACCTGAATGTGCTTAGGTGCATGGTCTATACTTATAAAAAGGGTGGAAATTTAGAAGAGAAGCTTGAAGAATAACTTACCTAAGACAAGGCTCTATTTAGATTCTATACACACCTGTGAAGTTTGGAGGTTAAAGGGGATTCAAAGCAAAAAAAAAGAGGAATGATTAAAGAAGAAATATATAAGAACAAGAAAAACAAGACATTTGTTTTCTTTGAAAGAAAAAAACCACGAAGGATTTATAGTTGCATCCTGTTAAAAACTAAGTTCACCCTGTCCATTTGCTTTCGGCTTTCTTACCGTTTTAAGTCCAACTTAATTAACTCACATATTTTATTATAACCACTCATACTTTCTATTCTCACCCCCATATAGCGTATTATTTTTACTTTGTCAACTTAAACACAAATATTTTACTCTGTTTAAATTTAATATAAAACCACATGCACCACAAACAAACATATTAAATTAACTATTTTTTTGGAACATACATTAAAGTTAATTACCACTAGTTAAATAATTTCACAAACTTATTTTATCACATAAAAACAAGTTTTAATAATTCCTTAAAAAAAATCATCCTTCAAAATTCATTTATAAAGGAAATAAAATATAAGTCTTGCATTTCCTCCCCCAAGCTCTTATGCAACATCACCCGTTACTTACTTAGATTGATTATCTTAATTAGAATAATGTTTTTTCTTCTTATTTATTTGATTCGTTGATCATTGATTAATATGAACTGTTATGACCTAAAAATGAAATAACTTACCTTACATATTACTATAATTTTTGTGATTTATTGTAACAATTCAAACCTAATCAACAAATTCTTCCTATCTTAATTGCAAGATAAAAAATAGATACATTTTCTTTAACACAAATTTTCATATACTCGTGTCAATTTCAATATAGCATGATGGTTTTTTTTTGTTGTAAATAAACTTTACTAAGGATAACATCTAAAAAATTAAAAAAATAGTATTAAGAAAAACAATGTACCAGTCGATTTAGATGTATGATTCATCACCTAATTCATTTTAAATTATAATCAAATAGTAATTTTCCAATCAATCTTTAAAAATTAAATTATAGTTTTTCAAACACTAAGTGATCATAGATAGAAAAAAAAAATCATATATCTTTATATTATAAAGTGTTTGACATCTCACTTTAGTTTTTTCGAATAGCTTAAACAAATCATGCTTGAAGTAAATTGGAATTAATAATTTCACAAAATGTTTATGTAATTTGAGAATTTGATATTTTTTTAACTAGATTTTTATAATGAATATTTTATTCAAGTGACACGATAATCTCGGTGTTTATCTCTAAAGCTTTCTAAAGTGACATGTTTCCATATTCTTAGTCTCTGTCTTTTGTTTTTCACTTTTATACTGGTGTTTCATGTGATTCATAGCTTTGAATCAAACATGTTCATATTTGATCTTCATGATTATTGATTTTAAAATTTTAAATCCGTGTCGATTTAACTTGCATTTGACTCGAAAAAGAAAAAGAAATAATTAAAATAAATTAACCTTCATAAAACATTTATAAAGTAACTTCATTTTATATAGTTGTGAACTTGTGGACCAAATTATATAAATTTTAAAAAATTGAACAAAATGAATAGTTTTTTTATTTTTTTTACATAACAAAATTAAATATCTAATTAAAAAAATATTTACATAAAATATTATAAGTAAAAAAAAATTAAATATATTTATTATTTATTACAAACAAACAAGAAACCATACTATAAAAAAATTAAAATATATTATAAAAAAATATATATATTTATATTTATAAATACATTATGGTAAATACAAATATTTAATTATATTTTATCTATATGAACAATTTTAGATAAAAATGAAGAGAGAACCAACTTACAAAGAATTGCAAATGAACTTATAATCCCTCTTTATTGTTATTCCTAATTTTTTAGTTGAGTTAGTAAAATATTAAAAAAATTGCATTTTATTATAATTAATTAAGTGCACAACCTATTTATATTTTTTTTTCCTAAAATTAATCTACGACCAAAACCAGGCAAACTAAGAAGAGTAACGTGATTGGTTCGTCAACCCCACGCGCTTCTTGATTCGTGCTGTCTTTGTCATTCCTCGTGTCCTCATCTCCTTCTTCTTCATCTTCTCTTCAAATCGCTTCTTCTTTTGTCTGTTATCTTCTTCTGTCACATTGAAAATCATCACACCGTTTCTTGGTTTCTCATTTTCCCCATCACAGTTAAATCTTTTGATCCTTTATCCAGTTCTTTGTAACCAGAGATTAGGGAACCCAACAATGGCTCAAGCGGTTGAAGAATGGTACAAGCAGATGCCCGTTATCACGCGCTCATATCTCACAGCTGCAGTTGTCACCACCATCGGATGCTCCCTTGATGTAAAACATCTCTCTTCGCACTCTCACACTTTTAGGGTTTCCAATTCCTTTTCTGCTTATCAATTTGGCACATCTAATTTGGGCTTTCCGTTACCAATCTCTTGTATTTCGTTTGTTTGTTCGTTTTGAAAATGAGATCGTTAATGTGGTAATCGGGATGTTTATTGTTGGTTTCAAGAAGTGCTTAAAGAAGCTGTGGTTGGATTGAGTTTGTGCTAGCTCGGTCTGATGAAACGTTTGTGTGATTTCTATAATTTGTTTGCCTGGTTGGATTGACTTCGTTTTGATTTCTCTGATTTGAGAACTCCATGTGACTAATTCTTTGTTGACTGATTCTGTTTTTGTGGTCTTGCAGATAATTTCTCCTTATCATTTGTACTTGAATCCTCGATTGGTGGTGAAGCAGTACCAGTTTTGGCGTCTGGTTACGAATTTCTTGTACTTTCGTAAAATGGGTAAAGTTTCTGCTGTTTACTGTTTAATGAATTAATATTCTTTGAGATTGGTTGTGGTGAATGCTTTGATTTTTAGCTTTCAGTTTTAAATGGAAAAGGTCTCAATTTTTTATTTCAACGTGTTTGGGACACTGATTTTCGTTTCAATTTGTTTTCGTGTTTGTGCATACATAGATTTTTTTTTTATCTCACTTGAGAGTAACTAATTTTATTCTTAGTGATAGAAGATCGTATAGTAAAATCTCCCTCTCTTAGGCAGTTAGAGATGTATGCGATAATATGATAATGAATGTTAGCGCTCCTGATTAATTTTCTAAATGGGAGTGTACATATTTTGAAGCATCATGAATCCAATCCTCACATGATGAAAATTACTATAGGAGAGCAATTACATTAAGTGAACTGCAACTGTTTTTAGAAGAACACTAGTGAAGAAAGGCTACAGCTGTAGGTGGGATATACCTACATTTTGGAAAAGGGGTCAATCCAATTGACCCTGACGAAATGATAAGGAGAATGACTATGAACATGATAGTTCCCAGAAATAAACTACTTGATTAAAGATATGAGCTTTTGTGGGCTTATCATAAGCAATGAAGCTGTTTTATGATATTTATTTTTGTTTATTGGAGAGTATATCGTGGTCCTTGTTCCGTATACACACATGGTCATAGTTCTTGACTTTACTGAACCCCTTGTGAAATTGGAAACTAAATCTAGTATTTCTGATTGTGGTGCTTTTGTAGTGTTATGCAAGGGAGACTGAAGCTTGTATTGATGGTTTGATGTGTATAAGTTAGTAAACTCTTGTATCAAATGGGTGTCTATTGTATAAAACGGTTGCCTCATCCGCACATCCCCTATTTTCTTTTACTTTTTTTGTGTCTGTGGTCTAGGTTATCAAATGCTAGATTATTGGATGCATATTGTATTCACATCTTCAGCACATTTAGTTCTTGACATTCTCTGTCCTGCATATTGTTGTTTGTATCATCATCGTCTGAAATTTAATTTGAAAATTGTGCATCTTACATCTAAATTTGACATGGTATTTTCTTATTAAATGCGCAGATTTGGATTTTCTGTTTCATATGTTTTTTCTTGCACGTTACTGCAAGCTTCTTGAGGAGAACTCTTTCAGAGGGAGAACTGCCGATTTCTTTTACATGCTTTTATTCGGTGCCACCGTATTGACCGGAATTGTTCTTCTTGGGGGGATGATACCGTACTTGTCAGAGTCGTTCGCAAAAATAATATTCCTTAGCAACTCATTGACGTTTATGATGGTAAGTCGCATTTCTATATATTTATTGTTCACTCCTGGTGTTCAAATCGGTCTCAAATAATCTTTTTTTTTTTTCAGGTTTACGTGTGGAGCAAACAGAATCCCTTTATTCATATGAGCTTCCTGGGCCTGTTTACTTTCACTGCTGCCTACCTTCCATGGGTGCGTAAGCTGTATATGATACGATAACAATGAACCGGTTTATATTTAAAAGAATTTATCTTTGGTTTTGATATTCTGCTCAAGTTCAAACCTATAATCAAGGCAACCTAACCTTGAAGTTAAATGCTTGTAGGTTCTCTTGGGTTTCTCTGTACTCGTTGGGGCCAGTGCTTGGGTGGATCTACTGGTATGCCTCTGATATATTAGTATTGATACTTGATTCCTAAGCAATACATTTTGTGAACAACAGGTTGCTAATGTGAATCTTGACTGCAATGTTCAGGGAATGATTGCTGGCCATGCATATTATTTTCTTGAAGATGTTTATCCTCGGATGACAGGTCGTAGGCCACTAAAAACACCATCATTCATCAAAGCACTGTTTGCAGATGACCCAGTTGTTGTGGCACGGCCTGCCAATGTCAGATTTGCCCCCCCACCAGCTGATGAACTTCACCAAGATTGAACCAAATGGGTAGAGGATTAGCAACGGAACAGCGAAGCGGTTGACCGTGTAATATATTGATTTAAAACATCCTTTTTCGCCTGCATTTGTTAATTATTAGGATTTAAGGGGCAATATGTCGAATGTCAGAGTTTTAACTGAATGAGTTCCTCTTTTTTCACTGTAGTTTATCAGACACCACCCTGTAGATATGATATTAATATCCTCTTTTTATTTTTATATTTTTCACCCTGCACTCACAAGTTTTCTTAAAACTAATTAATTCTTCAAATTTGGTTTTTCCATCTATAGAACACTTTTAAAATCTCATCTTTTAAATCTAGTTATCTGGGAGTTTATGATGAATTTGAAATATAAATACTTTAGTGGTCAAAAATTAGTGAAAAAATGATTCATTTTGAAGTATCTAAAGGTACTATCTAAACAATTTTCAAGATAAAAAACAGTACATTTCAAAATCAGAGAAAAGAAAAACATAGATGTCAAAATTATTTTTTAATTAAATTAAGAACATATTTCATCATGAATTTTAATAAATTACCATCAATTTCTACCTAAAACCATATTGGAAGTGTATATGTTGAGAAAAACACCAGTCCTAGTGGATCTATTAGTGAACGAAATAAAGACCTAATATAAGTGGCTATTCTATGTCAATGGAAGACCTATGTTGACCTAGTAAATAGTATTTTAGTTACTTGTAAGAATTATTTTAATAAATTACCATTAATTTCTACCTAAAACAATATTGGAAGTGTATGTGTTGAGAAAAGCATCGGTCCTAGTAGAAATATTAATGAACGAAATAAATACCTAAAATAAGTCGTTATTCTATGTCAATGCGAAGACTTATGTTGACTTAGTAAATAGTATTTTAGTTAATGTTTAAGAACTATTTCTTCATCTACTCTCTACCCACAGAAAAAAAAAAAAAAAAAAAAAAGTTTTTTTTTTTATTTTATTTAAAAAAAAAAAAAGAGAGGGTTGGT
>Ga0214545_1001905_pt1 | contig 39872 bp, 16 predicted proteins | sample CNSS4metaG_FD_160064 | JGI IMG/M metagenome (GOLD analysis project Ga0214545, IMG submission 160064) | Root nodule microbial communities from cowpea collected in UCLA plant growth center, Los Angeles, California, USA - CNSS4 | ecosystem: Host-associated > Plants > Roots > Nodule | place: USA... | reverse complement strand
ATATATATATCACCTGTTGAGTGTTGTTTGTTAGACACAAGTCAATATGACGATACCTAATCATTAAAATATTTTAAAGTTTGATAATAACAACACTCAACAAATTGGTTGGAAAACATTCCAAAACTACCAAGTATTATTTACCAAGTTCTTGAGAAGATTTTGAACAATAGTCCAAACCACATTTTGTATTATTATATACTTGTTTTCAAGACTGCGTCCCAAGCACACAAAACCTCCTAAAGAACTTTCCCATTTCAATATTTCTTATACATATGTTTATCCTCGTTTGTATCAGACACTAATGGATAAAAGCAACCACCGACACAATTGTGCAATGCAACCTTACAAACGGAATTATCGCTTTTGACGCTGTTGTTTTTCATACAAGTAGTAGAAACAAGTTTTACATTCTTCTTAGAAAGGACAGCTATATTGTTCATTTGTCTCTCTTTGATGTTATATCAGAAGTTGTCACCTACTTTTAAAGTTAAAATGATATCGATACACCTAGTACCTAGCTCTATAAAAAAGAGTTGAATGTATTACAATTATAGGTTCATTGTGAGAGGAGAATAAATCGATTTTCACAAATTTTGAAAACTTGATGGAAATGAATAAATATTATTCTTGCAGGACCAAAATAACATATCAAAGATTCTCACAAGAAGCTCTTCTCTACCTTTTCAATGTTCACACCTAAATGCTCCTAAGTCCAAGTATCATTATGAGCTGATAGGGTTATACCTACAAAAGATAATCTGACACTTAACTCAAAGGTACGTCAGATAATAATAAACGTTATAATAACGTAATTAATTAAGTCATGAAAAATATTATTTATATTATGTTTATATATTGATCTTTAGGTGAATGAGCCTTGACAACACAAATAATTATCATAAATAATATGCTTAATGATATTGGTAATTCGTTTTAACTCTTAACCTTTACTAACTCATAATTAATTTTTACTCTGACAACACGATGAGACCAATGTGGTTTAGGTCACAACAAAACAACATGATATCAATCATATCTTCATGATTGTTTGAGATTATCCTAGGTGGGTATAGATTGAGATCTTCTCGATTATAGGTGAAACAAAATAATTCTGATCATTATAAATCGAAATAGTCAAATAGTTTAAAGATACCACATGTATATGGTCGAAATAGTCTCGGGTATATATATAGTACAAATACTAACATTTGAGTTAATCAATTCTTACTAGGAAAAACTTATTAAACAAATGTTATATTCAATATTTTTAAAAATTTAAAAGCATATAATATCAAATTAATCAAGTTAAGAACAATATGATATGAAATAAGGGTAAGAGAAAAATACAAGAAAATGTGCTTATTTTCATAAAAAGGTTACACTTAGTTGGTTAATCACTCTAATTAAGTTAATCTACTAAATTTTCAAATTTTATAAGCAACCCTAAAAGAATATATAATTGAGTCCAATATTTTTAATCTTATAAGATCTACAACATCACTAATAAAACTTTATCTATCACAAGTAAATTCTCTTAGTAACCCTACATAAGAACAACATAACTTGGAAAAAAAAAAAGAAAAGGATTATGAAACAAGCTTACCTAGAAAAAACTTAAACCGAAAATAAAATAATGGTGTATTCTCGATTAATAGCTCAAAAGAAGTGTTTTTATAATGCAAAGATCTTACTCAAAGTGTTTTTCAAATGTCAAGTATTTTTGTTGATTAAATTTTGAGTTATTTCCTATTTAAAAAGAGTAAGAGCCACAACTTGGTAGATTTAATAGTTTTAACCAACTAAAACTGATCATCAGTAACTTATAACAAAGTCAAATGAAATCACACAATTTTATTGTTAGTTAAAACAAGATTTTATGTAAGTGATTTTACTCAATTAAAAGTCTGTTTTAATATGTTAAAGTAGAGCTTATTTCATTTATTAAATTACTTGATGATTTTAGTTGACTAATTCCAGAATTTTAGTTGATTAGAATACCCTAACTTTTAGACTCGTCAAGTTTAAAAGGATTTTGACCAAAACTCTTTCTAATTAACTAAAACATGAGTAAGCATTTTAATAAAATTTCTTAACATTCTAATAGACCAATTTCATCAATTTTGACAAAGATAAAGAACAATTACATATACTCTAAAACCACATAAGTCACGAATCAATAACAATTTCAACTCCAAGATCAACACCTCATCACTTTAATCCTCAAATCAAATAACTTCAATTTTTGATTGGATCTTTAATGTCAACAAAGAAAGATCATAAGGAAGAATAACTATTAAGAAAACACAAAAGAGAAAGTCAACTTGTGATGTCTATATTTAATAAAAGAAATACCATTTATCCTTATTTTGTGAATAGATAAAATCATCAAATTTCATTGTTTGTGAAAGTAAAATTCATTTAATATTAAAAATATACGTCATAATTTTTAATTAGATCGTGGCTAGAAATAAATAACTTATATATGTTTTCACAAACTTTCGATATTTGTTGTAAATAAAGAGTGTTATTTTAAAAATACTTATCACGAATTTAGTTTTTTTTTTTGGGTAAGTGGAACCGTTCTGAAAGGAAATCTAGATGTAGTTTAAATTCAATCGATACAAAAACAAATGTCTTCATTGTTTATTTTGTTTCTCCCACTTTGAAAGCACCGAATGAAGTTTATAATCTTTTTCCTAACTTATATATGTTCTCTTTTGAAAGGTTATGAAAAATAAATTTCTTTTTTTTAATCAAATATAATGAATCTATTGTTCTAAAATTTTTTTTATATAAGTAAAAAGAATTTATAAAAATGAAAATGTACTTGAGGTACATAAACCCACATACGAAAAAGTTTTGTAAGAAAATTATATATTACAAAAGACAAAGATGATCTTTCATCTAAAAGATTCTTATATATGTCTATCTAAAGAATCTAAGAGAAATCTATTAAAAAAATTAAAAAGGAACATCATCTTTGTCTCATCAATTGTTTTGTATTAGTAATTCAAGTCTTCTTTCTTTTTTGTTCGTTATGAGTTCAGTGTAATCTCACCTACTATATTGCACATCAAAAATAAAAGACCAATTGAGCAATTCCGGATATTTCTTTCTCATCAATTATGTCATTCTTAAACAACACATTATTTCTATGATCCTATATGCATCTCATTATTGACATCTACATAGTCTTCCAGAAAATGTTTATGTATTATTCATCCCAGACATGTAAAACTAATGGAAGTGTTGTGTGACATATTTATGTTGATCTACCTTTGGTTTAATTAGGTGAATAATTTGTTGGTGAATATTCTAAGTAGTTAATGGTGAATATTATCTTTGATTTAATAAGGTGAATTATCATTATTGTTGTGTTTTATTTAGGATAGACATCCTTATCTTAATCGAAAGGTGTAGTTCTTTGACCAAATTAGTGAAAGAAAAATTGGATTTTTTTTCTTCAATATTGGGAATAATCAACAAACATGGATCTATAACTATTTTCCCTAATTTACTTTGTTTATATTATTTTCGGAATTAATATATTTGGTTAACCTTGCAATACCCGGGGAGAATAATGACTGTTTGATTTGAGTATTTCATAGCACTATAAATTAAATTCATTCATCAAAGGAAAATAGATTTTAATGTATACAAAAAAATATGTTTTCTATGAAGTCACCTTGGATTTGTCAAACTAGAGACGGGTAATTCGAAAACTGAAAAACTAGAATGAGAATATGAAAGCGTTATTGAATATATAAATTTTAATTAAATTTTTTAAGATAATTTTTAATTTTTTAAACAGTATTTAGTACAAGAGAATTATGATTATCCCCAAAATCGTAAAGAACAAAGTGTCAATTAGGTGTTTAAATTTAAACAGGAAGATGAGCATTGCTAACAATGTGATGAATAATGTGTTATTTTTATTGTTTTAATAAAAATCCTTAAAATACTTACCTTGAAAATAATGCAGATAGAAAGGTCATTTTCATGTTTGCCAGCTTGACAAATATTTTTATCTTCCAATTCAATGTTCTGAAGTCAACAACAATAACAAAAGAAGACACCTAAAAATGAAAGCTGAAAGTTTGCGACTATAAACTTCCTGGCGTAATGATGATGGCTATAGAATTAAGGAAGACATGAAATAATAAGTTTGACTATTTGTACCCCCCTTCTACCCAAACCCAACGAGAAATGGAAGCAAAGGCAATTATGAGTCCAGCGTGAAACCCAGAAAGTGAAGAAGCCTTTGTAGCTGTTTCTGCGGATCATGATCACTAGTACTTTCAGTTTTGGAAAAGCACTTTAGCATAACCCCACCTTTTATTAGAAGCAATTATGAGTGTGATTGAGTACTGCATCCAACAATAATAATCACACAAACTTCGAAGAATTTTCCATTACCTATTTGCTGTCTCCACCATGCCACCCACTATCATTCATACCCTATTATTTCATGTCTTGTGCTTCTCACCACATCGCCATCACCTCAAAAGTTGATCTCCTCAAACAATTTAAACCCAATAATTGCTGCACTGTAGCCCCATGGCAAAAACAAACATCTTATCAACTCAAATTAATTTATTAATTAATTTGGAGGACCAATATATTTAAGCTTCAAGTAATTAAGACATAGTGTTAAAAACAAACATCTTATCAACTCAAATTAATTTATTAATTGATTTGGAGGACCAATATATTTAAGTTTCAATTAATTAAGACATTATAGTAATAAAAGTTCGTCTCAAATTTTAGAAAGTAAAGCTATATATTGATCAATTAAAATTAAATTTATGGAAAGTTAAAGAAAAAAATTAAGAGTTACAAGTGGGACCCGTATGACATTTACTCCAACAATGATTCTCACGTGAGAGGAGGAAGTGTAACATGGTGACTATTCATGATGGGGATGATGCTGCTGCTGCGGCTGCTGGTGGTGGCGCCCTTTGCGGGTATCGACAGCCGTTGACTCATGCGAATCACAAACTTGAGTTTTAAACTTGCAACCAAACTTCCGCCCCAGCGACGCCCTCCAACCGCCGCCACGACCGTCGCTTCCGCCAGACTTATCAAACTTAGCGATGACTCTCTTCATCGAGGAACACTCGCGTTCCAGTTGATGAACCCGCGTCCTCATGCTATCCATGTCCAAGCGCAGCACCTGATTCTCCCTAACCGCGACGCGCCACGTGCCGTTCCCTTCCTGCACGTGCTCTAACCCTAACCCTTCTTCGTCTTCCTCTGCTTCCCGTTCCAGCACCGCCGATTGCCGCCCAGGCTCGGCAGCAGCCTCCGCAGCCATCAGCGTTCCGGCGATGGCGTGTCGAAGCTGAAGCTGCTCGAAGAACAGCACCTGAACAACCGCGCGCAGCGGAAGCCTCTCGTTTTGCGCCGCGTGCGTGCACGCCTCCAGCGTCAACTTCTGACAGTCCAACAATCCGCAAATGTTCTCTCTCTCCTCTTCCGAGACCCACGGATGTGCCTGCAGAAGTGAATATCAACATAATTGACAACTCCATCAAATGAGGAAAATGGTAATTAATCCCAATGGAATCGGTATTTCGGTACCTTCAGATACACATCGACGGCTCGGTAGAGACCGTCGTGGAAGAGTCTTGCCTCATCGGGAAGCGAGATGGCGAAATTGTAGAACTTCTCGGGCTTGAGATTCGCGTCGGAAGCTATCTCCGATAGGTATCCGTCAATGAGTTTTCCAACGAGCATCAGCGCCGGCGACCTCGCTGCAGGGTCTTCGTTCGACGTGACGTTTCTTGCATCTAAACTTTCCAGAAAATAACTCAAAATCCTCTCAACGCACTCGACGTCGTAAAGCGTTTCGTTCAGGTAGGAGTAACTCGGCACGAGAAGGTCGTCGAGCGTGGCTTCTTCGAGCTGCAATCCTATCTTCTTTTCCAACGCGTCTCTGCAGGCTTCGGAAGCGCTCAGTATATTGGCCGTTCGTAACAATCCGAAAAAAAACCTCGTCGCTGTTGCGGCCTTCGAACTCTTCTGAAGCGGAAGATTCGAAACCAGCGTCTCCAGAAGCTCCTTCTGCTCCGCCTCTGTCGCAACGGTCGACGACGACGACGAAGGTAACGGCAGCGGCTTCCGATTTGATCTCGAAACACCGGGAATGTACTTCTTAGCATAATACATCACGCATGTTTCAATAATCTCAGGACTCAGCTCCGCAGTTTTCATCGCCAGAATCAATCTCTTGAACAGAGGCAAACGCAATAGCGCCAGATCTTCAAACCAAGATTCGCCGTGACCAGCGCCGGCCTTTCTTCTTCCTGCACCGTCAATTCCATTCCAGAGGACCTGTTTGGAAGCAGTAGTGACGTCACTCACCGGCCATCCAAACAATGCAGGATCCTCGGACGAAGCTCTGGAAACCACAGAATCAACGCACCTCTGCGTGATTCCGAGCGTTTCCGCCATAGGAATCAAGGAGTCACAAGATTTTAGGGTTTTGACAGAGTCCTTGAGGCTATTGAGCACGTGCTGCGAGAGAAACCTCTCCGTCTTGGAAACGAGGTTGTCTTCGGAGTAATCTTCTGTCATTTCGAGAAACTCGCCGGCACACCGGAGCGCGGCCACATTGGACGGGGAGAGGTCGATCTTGACGCCGTAACAGAATTTGGCGGCCATCTCGAAGGCCTCAGAGCCTCCGGGGAAGGCCGTGAACGTCACGTGACACTGCTCTTCAACGATTTCGTCTTCGTCTTCGGTTCCTTGCTGCTGCTGTGGGGCTGAGGAATGAGTCGCTGCCTCTTGCTGCGTTATAAGGTGGTGGAGCTTTCGGCTTTTGGACATGAGAGGAAACTGAAATAGGTATCAGAGACAAGTTTCAGAGATTGGAGTACGGATTATTGTCGCTACTGGAAGTGGAAATGTACCCATGTGGCATGTGTGTGAAAGATTTGATACTCTGTATTTTGAGGCTTACCTTGTGGAGATGGAATGTCATGTCATCAACTTCCACCACAATGTCACTCGGCAATCCCGTTGTGCAGAACCTGCAGAGTAGAAATGTGAAAAAAAAAAAGCTTGAAGAAAGTGGATTTGCATGAACCAAGAAGCTTAAAGGAGAATCATCTTCTAACCACGCTTGCCCTTTGGAGCTGGGTTTTTCCGCTGACGACATTTTTCTCTGTAAATTAAATATATGATATGATTTTGGTGTTCTCTGAGAGTTCCTATGTAGGTTACTGGACAGTCAGATCCATAGCATGTGAAGATTTGAGGGAACGGAGACGCTGAAAATTTTGCGACTACGAAAGATTAGACCGGACAGATGCAAAATGTGGGGTGATAATACCCAGAGTTGTGGTAGTGTTGCAGAGGCTGAAATGGACTTGACTTCCACTACCAATTGGAAAAAAGAAAGGGAAGATGAGAATGAAATAAATTGTTTGTTTGTGCTTTCTGTTGAGGTTTTATGAAAGAAAACAACAGCTGAAACTTTAACAAAAGATAATTAAAAAATAAAAATAAAAATAAGTGAAACGGAATGGAATGGAATCCACAAACTCAGAGCGGACAAATGGACCGAGAGCAAATTCCTAAAAAGGGGATCACACTGAATCGTTTTTCCCTCCTTTACCAAACCTTCTTTCTTTTTCTTTTCTACGAATCATCAGATCACAATTTCACTCTCACCTTCTCCGTCTCTCTCATCAGTTTAGAGAGGCTAATACCCTCAACAAAAGGTAAGTGTCTTCCATAAGGTTTCTCCTTAAAACCATTTCAAAAGACAATTATCACCCATTAGACCATATAGTATCTCATTGCTTACCAACCACTTTCTTACATTATTTTTTTATGCTTTGTTTCTTACTCAAGTTTTGCGCAAATGATGGAATATTTTAAATTTTATAAATGAAATCCTGGTCATTGACTTACTTGATTCCTTTAGTTTAATAAATAAATTAACTAGCGTTATATTACACCCAACGGATGGGATAATGTGTCCTAATGTGGCCTATTTAGTTATTGAATGAAAACGTGAATGAAGTTTAGCACTACTAAAAAATGAGATAAATTTTAATTACTATGATTAGTAGAGTAGTTTACTTTTTATGTGTCAATGTCATTGGCAAAGAATAAGTGAGTGTAACATCGTTAAAAAACAAGAAAGTAGGGACTAGTATGCAAGCAAGAGCAGAGGTCAATTTTAGTGGTTAAATGTATGAAAGGATATTTGAAATATGTGATGAGCAAACCACCGGGTCCAGCTCATAGACTCACTCCATCGACTTTAATTGGTTGGAGATTTTCCCTACTTTATCAAGTGGGCATACATATAAATAGTCATAAGTAGAAAACTGTGTATAAAAAGAAAGTTGCTTGATATGCATCCCAGAATCATTATTGTTAAGATTTTTTAGTTTTGAAACTTCTGAAGTTTTCACCTCTGGTCCCCTTGTCACGGTCTTCTGAAAATGCCCCTCTCTCCCTTCATTTATGTTCCCATATCTGCCCTTTCATACATCCTTACTAACAATTTATGGCTGCATTTAATAAGTAGACAGTCAGTGTAAGATAAATTATTCATTATTCCCATCACAAGTTCAAAGTGAACGCAAGTGTTTTTCAAATATTCAAATTGTGTAGGAGACCACCGTCCAAGGAGAACAAGTTCTTCTGAGGGCACAACGTCCTCAACATGGATGTGGAATTGGTCAAATAAGCCCCACCTACCCTACATGGCTTTGAAATTTCTTTGAATTACTTGGAGGATAAATCAATTATTTGAGAATATGGTTTGCTAATAGGTAATAGGCATGTCTTTGATGCTTCTTTTCACGTGTTTGGTGACGATTTGCACAAAACAAGTCGTGTCATTGTTTCAATAATGTATCCTATTAATCTCACCATGCATTTGGGCGTTCTCCAAGGACAGTATAATGACAAACCACCAAAACCAAAATAACAAAGGGATAATTACAACACTCGCTTCTTTCAACCTCTTTCATTAGCCTAATTTGCTTTCTGTTTGTTTAATCTACTTTCAATCCAATTCATAGGTTAAGCAAACTTGTTCAGGTGAATGTGTTTCACCCATTGGAATGAAAAACCAAACACATTTATTTAAAATCCCAAATGCCCCTCCCTTTCCCTGTTCACCAATTCCCGCTCCTTTTTTTTTCTTTCGCTCCAGGACATACACACATTTACAAAGAGTAGGTTAAAACAGGCCAGGAGCACAAAAACATGATACAAGATAGTAAAATAAGATAAACTATTCAATTCAAAAAGTTATGCGTGGCAAGCTTAAGAACCTTATATGAAAGTAATAAAACAATCAGCTCAAGAACAGAGGAAATTAATTCTTTATTAATTGAACCATAACCATAGAAAAGCATGCATGTTTATGTCGCTTATTTTAACTCCACCACCCCTACCTTACATCATCATATCCTAGGAAAATATTATAGATATAATGCATATATATAAGTATAATAAAAAACAGAACTTCACACATATTGTTAAATTTCACTAATATTCTTTCCAAAATGCTCTTCTCAACATATTATGTTTGATTGTGTAATCGAAAGTTAAATATTAATTGAAGTCAAACCATTTGAAAAAATATCAATTAAAATTTCCTTGTATTATTTTAAAAAAAATATGACATTTTTCTTGCAAATAACAACGAATCATAAATATTATTATTAATGGAATATAACATATTGTTGACACAGACACTTGACATAAAAATAAAACATGACTGTTTTCATGGTATTATCATATCAGCAACACCTAGGAGCATCATAGGTATCCAAATCCTGATTTTTTTTTTCCTCTCTCTGTCCTCATCATCCCACCATAAGCAAAAATATTCATTTCAGACCATCCACTGCATCTGCTTCAAGAAATTGAAGGTTCCCAGCAGAAACAGCATTTAGAAAAAAGTAAAATTCCTCTTTATAAGCCACTTTAGCACATTTATAGTTCTCCGTGCTCTGAACTATGTACATAAACTAATCTGAATGTCTATCATTGAAGTATCATGAATAAGACAGCTCAACCGAAATAGCAGATTAAAGTGACAAGATCAACTGAAATATAGATTCAGATTAATTTCTCACAAGAATAATTAAACTCGCCTTTTCTTTATTATTATTCCCTTCGTAGAGTCACTTTGCTTTGATCAATAACCAAAGGAAAAGAAGACCAGTGTTCTCTACGACACCTAAGCGTAAACTAAAAATAATTAGTTGACAAAAAAAATTCTAACTCATCAGTGTTTGGATGAACTTTGATTACAATAGCAAATCTTTGACAGAATATGACGGTGTTGTTTAATTAAATTTGAAGTTTAAACGACATGCTATATATAACATTGAATGACGGTTTTTTTATTATACATAGGATTAAAGTGAGAGTGGAATGATGAATGAAGAACAAAAGTGTAAATTGAAGATTTATCGAAATATAATCGACGTGAAATGTTGAGCAAGGAAGAGGAAGCTACTTGAAGATGGTTGGTTCAAAGTGATGCGTTTTTGTGGTAACCAAACAGGGCCTTGATAATTTGACCAGCATATCTCCAACAATCAAACGTACTTATACCTTGGGGTGGAGTAGTTGATTGTGTTGGTTGCTGTTGGTGTTGTCGGGGTATGACAACGCCAGGCCATGAACGACACATACAATGGTTTCCCTCCTCTATGTTTTTGTAAACGCTGGCCAGGTGTTCGCCACACCCACCCCAGGAATACTTCCCACACTTCTGGCACAACACCCTGTAACACATGATACTTTGTTCTTTTCCACTTACGTTTTCTGCTGCTACACCAATTGAATGTGGAACCACTTACTCGACCTAGAACAGAAGAGAGAGATAAATACTGGTGTTGGCACCTAGTAAACATCTACTGTTTTCTTAGTTATGTTTATTTGTCCGATTATACCTCAAACTCATAGCTGCAACAGCTTGCTGTTAAGGTTGTAACGCCCTGCATAGAGAGAATCACTTTTGAGTTTGGAGTTTTCACCCACCGCCATATATCACTATAGAACTGAAGATCAATTCATAAATAAGTCTCCCCTCAAAGGAACACGGCTTGCTAAAGTGCCCTTACCATGTTTCTCTATCTCAGTATTTGTTTAATTTGTTTAATTCTAGAATTCATTCATTTATTGTGCATTTTAGCAAACATTTTTATAAAAAATTTGTTGAGTTTTGTGAAATCTAAAAAAAGCAGAAATAGGAAACAGGATTAACCTCAAATCATTGTTTGTTACAAGATCTCTTTCCAATGTACTTATATGATTTCAAAATCCTCTGAAACTTTAATTTGCATAAAAAAGTAAATTTGATGATCAAAAGACATATCTTGTATTTATATTGGATTGTAGGAATCACAGTTTCAAAAAGACAAGAAAATATATCGCTAAACATGATATCAAAACTTCCACCTACCTATTCTGATAAATAATTAAAGTAAATTATATTTCTGTAATATGGGTTAACTGCTTGTACCTGCTAACTTTTTTTTCCAAAATTTGTTTCCTGTAGACTTAACTTTGTAGAAAAATTCAGCAGGAAAAATCTTCTTGTCAATTTAGAATATGCACTAAACTTTTAAATATTTGTTTAAAGTAAGGAAAATCGGTAGTAATTTTGTTATGAATTTATCTTAGAATCATGTTGTGATGACAAAGCTAGAAACTGAGGTTTATTTTTTGACCAAGTAATGCTTTGCCAAGAAATGAATATAAATAAAATGTAATATATACAAACAAATAGCCCAAACAATTTTACTATCAAGAAGATATACGCTTTGAATGTTTCTCAAAGAACAAGAGTTCAAAACATTTTAGCTAGAATAATATTATAGTGATGTGTACATTCCTCTCAACATTTGGTGGTGCAATCCAAGAAAATTTTGATGTTTTAGACGATGATAGCTTTGTCCTCAAAGAAAAACATGTTAGTAGTATTTTTTTTTTTTTACGTAAGACTATCCTTCAAAAACACTTTTGTTCGTTTCTTCGTATAGGAAAAGTGGTTCACGAATGTTGAAGTTTAAGAAAACAAGGCATCTCTCCTCTTAATAGATAATAGACTTAATTAAATTTTAAATGTTTTATAAATAAATATTTTTATTAAGTTTCTATTACAATGTGTTTATTTTATAGAATGTTCAAAATAATTTATTGATATAAATATGTTTTTGATCTCTTTATTTTTAGTGAAAATTGAAATTAATCCATCTTCGAAATTTTTATCCAATTTAATCTTTTAATTTTAGAAATGTGTAGATTTAATCATTCTAACCAAATTTTATTAAGTTTATTTGACATCTCAAATGAGATGATAACATTTGAGTTGTTTAGTTTATACCATTTGAAATATTTCTGCTTCAATATTAGTTAAAAAACATGTTTGAAACGTAAAATAAATTTAACAAAATTTGATTAAAATGACTAAATTCATGTATTTCTAAAATTAAGGACTAAATTGACCAAAATTTCAAAAAGAAACTAATTTTAATTTTTAAGTAAAGTCAAGAGACCAAAAATATATTTAATATTTTTTTAATCAATAATTTTATTTTTCTATTAATAAGAGGATACAACTATTATTTTTATCTTTTATCTTCTTCAACTGCTTCAGAAGGGAATGACTCTGACTAACTGTTGAAAGAAATTAAAGAGAGAAACAAATTGCAAGTTAATTAATGAATTATGTAGAGGGAAACAAAATAAGATTCTGCATCATCCGATTAATAAAACAATAAATTATTAATTAAAAATATTTAAATTTATGAGATACTTAAATTTTAATTAAACATAAATAATAAATATCTTCGGTGACTAAACCTAAATAATAAAGATCTCATTTCAGTGACTAAACTTAAATAATAAAGATCTTGTTTGACTAATTGACATTTAATTTATAATTGGTTAAGGATAACTAGGCCCGGGAAATATAGGAAAATTTTATAATGTAAATATATATATATATATATATATATATATATATATATATATATATATATATATATATGTTTATATTTGCTTTTCAATTTTATTTTTTAAAAAAAGTATTTTTAAACTAAAATGATTATTTTATTATTTTTATCTTTTAAGTAATTATCTTTTAATTTTTTATTTGACTATTTTCTAAATTTAATAATTTTTTAAATTATAAACTAACTACATAATAAATATAAACTATTTAAAATGAAATTATTTATATTTAAAATAAAATTATAAATTTTATTTTTTATAATCATATAAAGTATTATATAAATGTATGTGCTTTCAATGTGATATTCTGTAAATTAAATACATCTTTTATAATTACATTTTACCTAATTTTTTAATTAAGCAATTTTATTCCTTTAATAAAAAAAATAATAATTTAGTAAAATATATAACTGTAAACCTCACTTGTCATAACTGCTTAAATAATATCATCACATGTATTCGTCCCTTTAATCATTATTATAAAATTATATATTCTTTTAAAATTTAATTATATTATTTATATATATTTATATCTATGTATATAGGAATTCATATTTTGGTATTTATATTTATTTTTTAATTTTATCCTTTAAATAATTTTTTTTAAATTAAAATAATTATTTTACCGTTCAAATGATTGTTTCTTTAAATTTTAAGTGATTTTTTCTGTTAGACATTTTTTTTAAACTTAACTAATTTTGAATTAAAAAATATCTATAAAATAAATAAAAAATATTTACATAAAATTATTTATAATAATTTTATAATTACAATAATAATAATAATGATAATTATTTTATTATCATAAAAAGAATACAGATATATATAGCATTGTTCCCGTTGGTTTTAATATAATAAAAATAAACATACAAAGATAAATTATATATCTTTACTAATATTTAATACTATGTATTAAAATGTATATCGATTAATAGACTCTTACTCATATAGTTTGTCACTAACTCATATGGGTCAAGGTTAGAAGAGTTCATTAGATTAAAAAAATTTATATAAGAAAAAGTTTATCAGATTAAAATAGCAAAAGTTTCATAGATTGATCGAGTTGGTTTTAGGTTAAAATATATTAGGTTTGATTGAGTCCAAATTAAATAAGTTATTTAAGTGGAGCTTAGATTAAGACTATGTTCAGGTCAAGTCGATATTAATAGAGTTCACATATAGCTAAGTTAAATGTAGTTTACATTGAATGGATAGTTGAAAATCATATCCATCATGCTAAGTTATTTTCACCTCATTCTAAGTGGAAATAGGATTTCTAATAAAAATTCCAATTAAATAGCATACATCTCTCTGATCCTTCTCCCCGGGTACAAATCATGGTTTTTAAACCACCTTTCATTCCCTAACAGAAATATAGAAACAAATCTAAACAGCAGTTGCAATCAAATTCAGCGTACAAGTTACCACCATAAGTTCCGTGTTAGTTGCTTCTTCTACTTACTCGCTACTTGCTACAAATACGTAACCACAGGATCTTTCCTTTCTAAGTTCTTCCTTTAATCTCTCTCAATGTCTCGCTTCTCTCTAAGCCTCCCAACTCTCCACACATTTCCACCATACTTCCATCAATATGTTCCAATCCTTCCAATTCCGTTCTACCCTCACAAGAAGAATCGTCAAGTCAAGAAGATCTTAAATAACCTAGACAAATCCTCAACAACGGTATTTATTTTTAATTCATTATTATATGATTGAAGTGGAGTAATTTTGAATTGCAAAGAATCATTTTGAATTGCAAAGAATCGAAGTAGATATTCAAATTTATAAAAAAAAAATGTAAATCTTTTAACCACGGTTAAAGCAAAACCCATAAGATCTTGAAAGTAAAAAAAAATAAAATTTCAACATGAGATACTCTAATGAAATGTGTGATGTCAGGAAAAATCTGTGGCAGAGTTTGACAATAGCAAAGGAAAGAGTACCCCAAAAGGTGTTCCTCGCAAATTCCCTAGCAAAGACTTGAAGAAGAAAATCGCCATTGTTTCCTTTCTAGGAGCTCTGGGACTTCTTTTATCTACAAGGTTTCACTTCTTTGGTGTTCCTTCGAAGGATCATTGCGCCCATGCATTTCCGACCGAAGAGGTTTGTTACCTAACGGCTCCCATTTCAGAAATTCAATTTCTCAGTCTTTTGTGTCACAGGCATTCAATAAGATTATTCAAGATATATAATTTCTATCAAAATATATAGCAAATCAAAAGTAAGTGCATGAAATTAAAAAGTGGTATGAGAATATCAGGAGTCCTCAGACTTATGGGATTGTTTCTGTGGTGTTGGATGTTCTAGGCTCAGCACAACGGGAAGCCCACTGTGGTGGAGTTTGATGCAGATTAGGTTGAAGTATATGTGGAATTAGCTCCTACTGTGCACAAAGTTGAGCAGCATTTACAAGTGCTGACAAAGTGAGCTTCTGAACAAGTGATGGCTTCAATAGCTTTTGATGCCTTCTGCAAAATTTCTCTAATTATTGTGCTTCTTGTGACCTTTTCGTGTACAATAATTTACTATCTTGATTCCACTGACATATATCTGAGAACAGGAAATGGGTGAGCTTTGTTGTTATGTAGAATGTGAACATGAGCACTTTTTATTCTGCTTCCCACTCTAACACTCTGGTCTGGTCATGCAACTTGTGACCAATCAGCGCGTGTTCACCACAACTCAACTCAAAACTAAGAAACCTAAATGAAATATGCTTGATGAATTCAACATGATGCGTGTCTTCTACAACTTTATTAGGTTCAATATTCCTCTTACTTAGACACTCTTCTATAAGACATCAGGTTCAAGCCTAATTGTAATGTTTCTTGTTGCAACACAGAATTAATATTGCTACGGAAACCTGGTGTGAGCTTTGTGAAAATGGCTATGAAAATCGGTTGAAATAGAGAATTTTGAATAACAAGTGGGTTGAATGGAAGATGTCTGGTAATGCTAATTTCATCTGTTACTTTTCCATAACCTGGAAGAGGACTTTGGTTTCAGCGACCTCTTTTGAAAGCAAAAGTAACTCTCTTTTCGGCAAAAGATCGTGCAGTTTTTGTTAAAAAAGGTTAAGTAAAAGTAGTGTGCTACAACTGGATCATTGGGAAATTAAAATCAAAATGAAATATATAGGATTGCATGAACCGACACTATTTCTAATAGCAACACCAGTGGGACTAGTTAACATCTTCATGGAACTATCGTTTTTATTATTCCTACAAATCAAATGCTACACATTCCTAACGCCTCGTGTCAAAGCAAAATTCGTTACTTTGATCCTATATTTGCCACCAAATTGGGGGTACTTTCAATAAGGGATTACATCAAACAGTAAAAAAATGACCTTGAAGGATGCCATTACGTTCTAAATGATTAGCCTTAATTTGAATGAATAAACCCACAGCACAAATATAGGCCTACTGATATCATCAGAGACTAGAGGAAGAGTTGTTGGACATATTATTTCTTTGGAAACAAAATCCTATATTAGTCGTTGCAGTAAATTTTCTTTTTGTCGAAGAACTAAATTGGTATGTATTTAACTAGTTTTTTGTCGAAGAACTAAACTGGTTCATGAGGCACCAAGTTTCAGTGGGCGCAGTAACGATTAAAATACCTTTTTAGTCAGCGTCAATTGCTAACTGTGAGCCTTTCCCTTTACTCAACTTTTCTACAAAAGGGGCGCAGTAGGAATCGGAACCACGATATAAAACACCAATGAAAACCATGTTTGGTGTAACCTCACTTAATAGCTCATTGACTTGGATAACTTCTGTTGAAGCACCGTTAGCAAATATCAAAAGCAACCTTCCATCACTACTTAACATATTCAAACAAGATAGTTACAGGCTCAGTTGTTGGTTACTCCAGCACCAAATTCTACACGCTAACTCTTCATAGGTCACTTTCTTACGAACAAAGAATAGTGAATAGGTGATTCTGTATATTGAGTACTTAAGATCAGTGAACATAAATAAATTGCCTTGGACATTGTTGGTACGAGAAAGAAAGAAGAATCTCTATGCAATCATAATCCAAAATGGCTATATCCTACAATTGCAAAAGAAAAAAGAAACCGTTGAATGACCTTTGCCATTCAAATAATGGATATTTCACCCAAATATAAGTATATTTCCTAACTAGCAATTTGTTGAAGGTGAGCTAGTTCCACTGAGCCAAGCATCATGCACAGATACAGGAGAATTGTCCTTCACTTCCGTCATTGATTGCAAAAACATTTCAGTCTTGGGTGGAACAATCAATGTCTCACTCCCTTGTCCTCCAACTCTCTCAAAACTAGCACCAACCAATGAATTCTCTCTTCCTATTCGAGGCGATGAACACACGGACCCAACCGATGAAGCTGTGCATATGGTTTCCTCCAAAGTTTCCCACTCACTGCGTCTGATAACTTCAAGCTCCTCAGCCACTTCAATCATTGTAGGCCTCATGTCACTATGAAAAGCAAGGCATCTAAATGCAAGCTCAGCCACCTTGTGAACAGAATAGAGTGTCCAAGCATCCCTATGTGGCTCAAGGAATGGATCAATGATATCATCGAGACAACCCCTCCTGATCCTTTCAACTGCAAGTGCAGCCAAATTGGTTTCACTTTTTGGTCGCGAAAAATCAACCACTTTCATGGCACTTATTATCTCTACCAAAACCACTCCAAAACTGTAGACATCACTTTTATCAGAAAGGTGAAAGTTCTGGTGATATTGGGGATCAACATAGCCCGGGGTCCCTTGTGGGGCGGTTGAGATATGTGATGTTTCTGACATGCCAAGCCTAGAAAGCCCAAAATCTGCCACTTTTGATTGAAAATTGTAGTCCAAGAGTATGTTGCTGGATTTTATGTCTCTGTGATATATTGGAGGGTTAATCGCAGAATGTAGATATGCTATGGCATTGGCAGTTTCTGTAGCAATGGTGAGTCTTATTGTCCATGGAAGTATTCCACCCCTTTCCCTTTGCAAATGTTCAGATAGTGTTCCATTGGGCATATACTCATACACAAGTATCTGTTCTCCCCCTTCTATGCAACAACCTAGGAGGCGCACTAAGTTTGGGTGACTCACTGAAGAAAGGAGCTTGATCTCGTTTATGACTTGGTCAACACTATTGGTGTCTCTATACTTAATCTTTTTTATAGCAACGCACTCATCGTTGTGAAGGTGTCCTGCATAAACTGTGCCAAATGCCCCAGTTCCCAGCCTATGTTTTTCATCGAAAAAACTTGTGGCTCTTTCTATTTCTTTGTAGGGATATAGAGGAACAGTAGAGTCGCCTGCAGCTTCTCGTAATAAGCGCTTTACTGTAACTTGTTTTCTCAGCCAAGAGGAACGACGCCTAGTAAAGTAACATAGAAGAGACAGAGCAACCACCAGGATAGCCGCAATTATGACCACTGTACACAACAATGCAGCATTTTTGTTCAGATTCTACTACAGATTTTTAACCGAATCGATTATGCAAAATCAATAATAGTATAGTTGGTAAGGTTCTACCTCCAACAAGGACAACGATTTTGATTGCTTTTCTACATCCGCCAGGCCATAGTGTTGAACCTTTGCATTGACGAACTGATGAAAAGGCTAAAACGAAAAAGGGATTAGAAAAATGACAATATTAAATACACAGAAGCTTAAGTCTCCAAGGAAATGAAATAGTTAATACCAGAATTGTGGCATGATGCAACTGGTTTTTTTACACCATAATTCTATTTCAGACACCAACAACTAAATATCTTGGCATTATTCATATCTACAACAAAGTCGGTGAGTTCATATCCGTATCTACTACTGACCAATTTTAACCGGATCTGTCGTGCCTTCAATAATATTCCCTATGGATTGCGTCAAAGTAGATGTTTACTTAATTTTAGTTTTCCAATGACTCGTATCACACTCAATTTTCAGGGTCAGCAAACGAAAAAATAATAAGCAACAAGCGTCGGTCGGTGATGTCCTGAACTAAGTTACCAGCAATATTTAGGTTCATTTCCTACTTCCCCACTTGATAAATGTATTTGGCACCACTCTCTCCCCTCTGACCACTTATAATATTGAATCAAAAAAATTCAAATCCATCCTACCAGACATGTGCTTTACCCGCTATTGATCCATAAATAATCCAAAGGTACCATCAGAACATGTTGACTTTTGAAGAATTATTTCCTACGCAAATTACCCTACATAACAACAACATATCAAGCCTAGCATTGAACAGTTCCATTCTTCCATATTCTCTGCGAAATTCTGGGTCACTAATCACCCATTAACTCAAAAACCAACACCCACACCCGGAAAGAGAATCAATATCATCATGGTCTAAATGGGTCCACAATAATCAAAATATTGAACTTTATGCTTAAGTCTACATACCACCCATGCCCCTAACATATCAAATATTTCCATTGTGAACCTTGATAAAGCACACACTGATCTTTAAGAGATTCTCCACTTAAAAAACCTCATCCCGAAATTCCCGATGCACAATCCTGCACTGGTATTATAAACTAAACCAACCTGGCTGCCCAAAGCATAAAGCCGCAACCAGATGTCAAACACCATTTGGTCATCATTCGACAATCATAATCACCATCCATTATCATCATCATTACAATAACTACTTCAAGAAAAGCAAACAATACATGTACCTCCTCTCTTAATTTAAACGTTTTTCTTAAACAACACTTTAGACACGGTTTAGCGTTTACCTTGCTACTACTATTAATGTATTAACCAGAATGAAAGTGTAATTAAAATAGACTTTAACAGGTATGTATGCAAATCAACAAAGTAAAGTGTGATCGAATAAGAATGAGAAAAGACTCACTACTCCTGCAACCATCGCCGTCTTTGAAACCATCGCCCACGAAACCTTCATGGCACCGGCACCGGTAGCCTTGATCTTTTGTGCCAAGCTTGACCACCGTGCAGGAAGCATTGTTGGAGCAGTTACACGGCCCTTTAAGCCACCACCCCAACTCAAGCATCTGTAATTGGAGCAAAAGCTCTTTTCCTTTACTCTTATCATAAGCAATAGCAGAAAACAAGAAGTTACACCCAATTCCCATCAAATCACTCTGCTGGAGCACATCTTCACGCCGCGAACTATTACGCGGCAACTGCTTGAAGCAAATAAAATCTTCACTTTCGTTTTTCCGGTCACACCCCTCCACCGGGTTGTGGTCGCCAACGAAACTCGACGGGGTAATATCGCAGCTATTGAATTTGGACTTGCAACCCTGCAACAGAAAGCTATTGTTGAACGTAGGAGAAAAGTTAACACCGAAAAGAGGGTCTACGATTCCCATGCTGCGGTTGCACTTCACCGGAAGACTCACGAATATGCCATCAGAGGTTATATTCTGAACCTCGAACTCGCCGATTTTGACTTTCGTACCGTCGTTGCTGCAGTTTAGTTTGACTTTGCTGTCAGAACAGAAGCCAAAAGGGTATTGCAGGGAATGTTGTCCGCAACTGGGTCTGCAGTTGGTGGCAGTTGCGGCGATCGTTGAACAGAAAACGAAGATGGAGAGAAGCAGTGCGAAGTTTATGTTGTGGTGGAACATCTCTGGATGCGAAATGAAACTTGGATTTGAGGGAAGGGTGTAATCATCAGCTTTGTGCTGTAATAAAGAGTTAGGCTTTTGAGGAAGTTGGAAAAGCGTATAAATACGTAGTTGACTTTGGAGAAACGGAAATTAAATCCCGTGAAGATGCGGTTGGGTGGCCATCTATCTCAATAAATGCTCACAGGAAATAAAGGTTTGAATTAAGTTGGGAATGGAAAACAGAGAGAAAAATGAAGGAGTGATGTTGATATGATATACATGCATTATGCATACCTTTAGCTTCCGGGCTGGGCAACGTTGGGAAATTAATTGGTGTGGCAGAGGCAGGAGTTCTTCACCAAACTACTCGAAGATCGAGGTTGAAAGTTAATGGTGTGTGTGATGTAACAAGTAGTAGAAGAGTTAAGTTGTGGTCTGTGAAGCATAAAAAGACCAATGAATGAAAGAAGAGCATCGCACTGCATAACACAGGCAAAGAGAGCGCTTTGATTGAGTGAGTTTTCAGAGAAGCTTCTTCTGGTTCACCACACACGCTTCTAATTGTTGTGTGGCGTCTGAGACCACTTGTGCTGGGACCTCAACGTAAAAGACATGTCTTCATTTTTGGGTCTTTTTCTGAATCACGAATCTACCCTTTGTTTATTTTCTTCTCCACAGAAAAGCCCCTGCTCTTTCTCACAATTTGCCTATGCACACACATGCTTCTTTGGCACGTGTGCAGGAAATAAAGTGGATAAAAAGAGCAAAGCTAGAAATACAAAATAATCAGGATACTTTTTGGATTTTGTTTTTTATTTGGATAAGTGAGAGTAAATTGAAAACAAAAATATTAGGATTTCTTTTTATCTTTTTATTTTTAATACGAAAATAGCTTAGAGAACAAAATTACCTTAATAAAAAAGCTCATATATACTATATTAATGTAGAATAGTTTTTATTCAGCCATCAAAATATTCTTAGCGATATAAGATCATTATGTAAATTGAGAATAATTATTTTACCCCAATCACAATTGAGTGTATGGAACGTCAGATAATATTAATAATAATAATTACATATACATAAAAAAAATCAATCGTGAATATATTAATAAGTCAATATCATATATATCTGGTATTAATTTTTGTAATAAAAGTATGGAAATATGAAAGAACCAATTGTTCACACACACAAGTTATCAATTTCCAAACAATGGATTTTTCACCATAAGATAGTCCATCATCATACATCAAATTAACATTATATAGCATCAGAAAATCGAAGAATTTCAATATTTAATTCCAAGTGATAAAATATTTATGTTCCTATATATTGTTGTTCATTAATATTTGAAAGGAATAAAAAATATTTAGAAAAATAGCAATAATATAAATTCATATTATGGAAATTTAAAGAAATAATTTAAAATGAATATATGAATAACAATAACTAATAAATCAACCTCTTTTATATAAGATATCTACGTTTAGTTATATATGTCAAACGAATAAAGGATTGACCAGTGTGTTATCTTGCCAAAACTAATTTCATATTTTATCTTTTCATTTTGTCTTGAGTTTGAAGTAGAAGGTAATAACAAGACAAATATTTTTTAAATATTTATATAAATATATTATTTATATGACTTAAATATTCATTTATTCTAATTTTCGTAAGGTTTATTTACTTTGATCTTTATTTTTTTTTTTTAATATTTAAAAAGGTTTTATTTGTAAATTATGGCCAATTTGATTCTTTTTCTAAACATCGTTTAAATTGTTAAATTGATTTTTTTTTTAATATTTAGAAAGGTCCTATTTTTTTAAATTACAGTCAATTTGATTCTTTTTCTATACGTCATTTCGTTCAAATTGTGAACGAAAAATAAACAGTAACTACCACGTGTTACTTATTGATTTTTGTTTTCTTTTAAAAGTTATTCACGTTTCAAGTCAACACATTGTGACATGTGACATGTGACGGTATCATGTGTCAAGCCAAATCACAACCACGTGTCAAGTCAGTATCATTGTCACGTGTTAGTATTTCGTGATTTATATTCAATTTAATCACAATTTTGTTCAATTTAACCCAAATTTACGTTATTTTTGTTCAATTCGGTCCCAATCTTTTTCATCTCCAAATTGATCAAATTTAATCTTTATATAAATGTAATAATGAACTTTTTATTAAAATTTAAATTAACATTAAATATTTCTTTCATTATGTTTAAACCAACCATAATTATATTATTGAAAAAAAATTATTAGATTTATGTTTGATGTTTGCTACATGTAAAAAATAGGTTTATATTTGGTTTAAAAATAATAAATAATTTTCCTACTAATTTTAAAAATAATCAAGAAGTTTCTTTCTAATTTAAAAAAAATGAAGAATTTTCCTTTTAATTTCAAAAATAATGAAGAAGTTTCTTTATAATTTTCAGAATAATTAATAATTTTCCTTATCACTTAAAAATAATGAAGAATTTTCCTTCTAATTTTTAAAATAATGAAGAATTTTTCTTATAATTTTAAATTAACTTTAACCATATTTTTTACATATAGCAAAAATTAAATATAAATCTAATTATTCACTTCCAAAAGTATAGTTATGTTTGGTATAAAAATAGTGAAATAAATATTTAATATAATTGTGAATTTAAAAAAAATTAGTATAACATTTATATAAAAAGTAAATTTAGACAATTTGGTGAGGGACAAAATTGGGATTGAATTAAATAAAAATAACGAAAATTAGGACTAAATTGAATAAAATTAACAAAAATTGATACTAAATCGAATATAAGTTAGGAGACACGTACACATAACAATGATATTGATTTGATATGTGACAATAATACTGACTTAACACGTGACAGTGACACTGCCACATGTCATAATGTTAACTTGACATGTGGACAACTTTTTTAAAACTAAAAAAAATTAAAAGAAGACATTTAGAAAAAAAATTTAAAATTTAAAAAATTAAAAGAAAAACGAAGTGACACATGATAGTTGGAGTTCACATCTTGTTAACAATTTAAACGGAATATAGAAAAAATGACCAAATTGACCATAATTTCCAAAAATAGAACCATTTTAATATTTTAAAAAATAGAACTAAAATTAGTAAAGTTTATAAAAAAATTGGGATCAATAAATATTTAAGTCTATTTATATTGTCTTTCAAAAAATTTATTTTTCTAATTATCTTCGAGTTAAGAAAAATAAAATAATTAATATCATTAAAACATAATTAATTATCTTGAAATGGTCAGTGACAATAATTAATTTTGTCTCCCGGATAATTTACTATCTTTCTTCAAAAGCACCGTTATTTTATTTAAACTTGCGTCGGTCTTATTAATGTGATATTGTGTACAAGTATAAATATTTAACCATTCCAATAAACTACCTTATATTTTCTAAATTTATACTAATTTCTTTCTATGTTCTACAATTTTATCATAATTATCATGTTTAATAATTATTTAATAATGATCACTTACGTATTATTTTAATATATATTATCAAATTATAATATATATATATATATATATTATATTATATATATATATATATATATATATATATATATTTTATTTATATATATATATGTATATGTGAATATCCAATTTTGTTCGGATGAATAAATTCATTTTTAAAAAAAAATTAGTTAATGATAAATAAACAAAGGTGAAATAATTTTTTTTTTTAAAATTTTCAAACTTTAATCTTACCAAAAAAAGAAAAAAAAAAGAAAAATCTAATTTATTTTTAATTATCACACTCATTCCCATAAACCCAAGAATCCAACATATCTTTGTCCTCACTTTTTACCTTTCTCCCCTATCCCCTTTACCTGATAGAGGAGAAGTGATATAATTATAATAATTTGTAGCAATATTTCTCTTCTAATTATTAGAATCAAAATCAATATTACTTATGATGATTGAGATTATGTTCTGATTTGATGTGATTTGAATTACGTAATATGTTGCTATCATGACCAATCATTTACATTGGTATTGCTTAAGTTCAGTGTCTGTGCGACACCTCGCTTGACCCTCATTTCCAAATAATTAAAAAAACCAAAAAATTTCAAAATTATAAAATAATACAAAATTAAATTAAGAAATTCTAAAAGGTTCTCTCCTTACACATGACCGAGTTTAATCATTGTCGGGTTCACTAAATAAAAATAAAATATTTTTTCAAATAGATTTTTCATAAAGAACTACGTAACCTTGAATCTCCTTTGTAAACACAGATACTTAAGAGCAAAGATTAATTATTGTTGGGCCCAAAAAATTAAAAAAAAAAATTTGTTTCTTGTGTACATTATTTTATTATTATTATTATTATTATTATTAGGAAAGATAAACATTTTGAAAAACCATATCCTTCTTAGGAAATCAAGAAATTAGGCTAAATTTGTGTTGTCCATTTCAATTCATTCTTCATGAAACTCCATCTTTACTCCTACATTATCCCCTACTTTGAGCCTAAACCTTGACAAACCTTAAAATAGTTCATTTTTATCAATCCCAAACTGGAGCAATTACCTTGTTTGTAATTCATATATTCTCGTCATTCATCCCAAATTGGGGCATTTATTCACATTGAAGACTATGATCATATTAAGGGCAACTTGTGAAGACTTCGTCATTTTTCCACCTCCTCAATTGGGAAAAATCAAAACACACTTTTGCATTCTAAGATCATCCTAGACTCTCACACTAGAGGCAACATTTTGAAGTCTTTCTTCATACCATCAATAATGAGACTAATTCAAATTTGAGCAACTCCCTAGTTAATCTTCATCACCTCATCCAAGCCTTTTCAAGTCCTTGACAATTTCATGAATGTCATTCAAATAGTGTTTCAAAAGAAATAATAAACGAAATGGTTCATTTGTACACCGATTATACCAAAGAAGTTATTTCAAGAAGTACAAAACTCAAAGTAGAATGATTCTATGAATTCAAAACCCTCTACATGGTAATTGTCGTCGAATCTTTTGGATATAGACTCTCTCCTCATGATTGGTATAATATATGTTTTCAAAAAAAAGTGAAACAAAAAAAAAGGTTTTTGGATTGAGACTCTCTACGTGATAATGGTCATTGAATCCTTTAGATATAGACTCTCTACTCGGGATTAGTCTAATTATTTTCAAAATGTCAAAATTGCAACAACAAAAAATGGATCAGGACCCTCTACATGGTAATGGTCTTCAAATCTTTTGGATATAGACCATCTCCTTGGGACTGGTCTAATTTGTTTTTTTTTTTTCAAAAAGTAAAAAAAGAAAATAAAATTGTGTATCAGATTGGGACCCTCTACTTGTTAATGATCACCTAATTCTTTTCTCTCAGATATAGACCATCTACTTTTGAATTGTCAATTTTTTCTTTAAATTTGTTTTCTTTTAAAACCGACCGAAATTAGTGTTTCTATTTTTACTTATCTTTGACTACAACAATATGAAAAATTCAAACTTTTATATTATATAGTAAAATCTAAGTAAACAAGAGTAACTATGAACACTCAATTTTGTCCGGGTGAATAAATTTCTTTACAAAAAAAATTTAAAAAATTAATATTTTTTTTAGTTGATGATAAATAAAAAAAAAGGTGAAATAATATTTTCTTCGAAGATTTTTTAAACTTTAATTTTAACAAAAAAAAAGAAAAAAAAAGATGACAGAAAGATAAATAGAATAAAAAAGAAGAAGGAACAGTCCAATTTGTTTTTACTTATCACACTATTTCTCATGAGTCCAACAACCCACCATATTTTCGTCCTCACCCTTTGCTTACCCTTTATTTCTCATAGAGAAAATAGTGATATCATTCTAATAATTAGGAAGCAAAGGTAGTTAACAAAATAGTAGATTAATGGAGGAGACGAGGAATGAAAAAATTTAGAATAGTGTCGTTATTTTTTCTTTTGATTCATGCATTTCCAAATTTTATTATATTTTCTTTTAATATTGTACGCGTTTTAGTTTTACATCTAACTTCGGTCTTTTGCTTTTGGAATATTATTTACTATTATTCATAAATATCATCCTAAAAATCACAAAAAATAGTTTTTCTCATCTCGTTTAGTGTCTTTCCGGCCGCTCGCGACGCGTAACACCGATTTTCAAATCTATTTTCTAAAATATATATAAAGAACTGAAAATAAAAAATAGTTTTATTTGATTAATTTCAGTTTCTATGCAGCCACTTGCAATACGTGATACTCATTTTCACATAATTAAAAATACCTAAACACATAATTTTTTTTTTCAAAATTATAAAATTTAAAAAATCAAATCAACAATTTTTAAAAGGTTCTTTAAGAATTACATTATCCTTGATCTCTCGTTATGAATGGAAATACGTAGGAGGGAGGTCAATCCTTGTCGAGTTTACCAAATAAAAATCAAATCTTTTCTCAAATAGGTTTTTCATACAGAATTATGTAATCCGTAACCTTGATTTTCCAATATAAATGGAGATACTTAGGAGCGAGGATTAATCCTTATCGGACCCAACAAATCAAAAAATTATTTTTGTTTCTTATACTTTTTTTTTTCACGCGTAACCGTCTCTCGGACCCAAAATCTGTTTTTGCATATCTTATCTTATCTTTTTAGTTTTTCTGTAGTTTGACAGAATAAACTTATGTAACGACTCCAAACTCTGTTTTTTTTTTTTAATTTTTATTTTTGGTTCGTCATGACTTTGTTTTTGCATATTTTTTCTTATCTTTTTAGTTTTCCTGTAGTTTGTCATAATAAATTATGATAACGACTCCAAACTCTGTTGTTTTTTTCAAATTTTATTTTTAGTTCGTCGTTACGTTTTGGTTGCAATAGCAGTACATATACAAGTATATATAATATCATTGGTTAATAGTGTTATTTTGTTTACGCATAAACTTAAAATGATATATTTTATTAAATTAATCTATGGTGTGATTTTGTTAAATTAAGTTGATCGAGTCATGTGTCTAAGGATGGTATCTAGACTTTAGTGACATCTGTGAGTATCGACTAATAGAATCTACGATATAACAGATTATCTTACATCACTAATAATACAATATTTTAAGCAACCTAATTTAGAATATTAAGTGTTAGAATTAGACACCTCAAATCCATTAGAAACTAGTGTGATAAAACAAGTTTTTTATGATAACAAAATTTATAATGAATCGAAAGACATTAGTTAAGAAGATTCAAATATTAAAGTCATATATCAATAAAAGAATAAATAGAATACATTCATATAAAGATGGAAATAGATTTAGTCATTATTAGTTTAAGATAAGAATATAGGAGACGACTCGTTGACCAGACGAGTGTAAAACAATTGATCAAACGAATCATAAATTGATAATTTTAAGAAACTTATTACTCGAAACAACTCACCGACTGGAAATAGCTCACCTTACACAAAATTATTTTATTTTATGTTATGATTATATTTAGGAGATAACAGATGTTGATAAAAATTTTGGTGATTGTTATAAACAAAATATTAAATTTTCATATAAGTCTTTCATTAGATTATTTATATATATATTGATATGTTTTGATTAAATGCATCTATATTTTATAGAATTGATATGTTGTATAAGCCTTTTATGGTGTATAACTCTTGTATTAAATTGAAGTTGTATAATAGTAATATATGTGAAGTTTTGCTTAACATAAATATACGGGTGTTACGACTAAAATGTTTTAAAATTATGGGGAACAGGTCATGTGTGTGGAAAACGTCCCCTACCATACACCAAATTACATGATAATGATTTTTTATTTGAAAAAAAACAAAAAAGTAGAAACATATTGGTGATGGCGATGGTCAACCAATAAATTATAAAATGGTATAACCAAAACACAAGACGAATGGAGTGGGGAATGTGGTGTGCGGACTCCATGTAAATAAATAATTCTTTAAATTATGAAAGGTGGGTATAGTCATCCTATAAATAATGACACATTATTTTATCATTGCCATGTCCAATCCAATGAACCCTAAAATGTTATAATCCTAAGTCAAATTAATTTAGTGCATATCGTTTATTTTGATGATTACAGAAAACAAACAATGTTTATTGGCTAACCTAACACATCATCGATATAATATGGCACTAACCAAATTCGGTTGTGTTCTCAAAGCATTGTTTTTGCCACAATTGGAGAGGGAAAACCTTTCTAAAAGCTCTCCACAAAAATGTCACCAATACTAATAATGATATAACCGGAATTTACGACTCTAGCCTTGTTTAATTTTTTTTCTTTAAGGTGACTTAACATTTGTTTATACCTTATTATTATTAATACTTGAACATTTTTACGATTTAAATGGATTCTTAGGTTTTTATCGACTTCACTCTATTTTCACTGTATGATTTTAATATAGATATATTTGGATCAATTTTTCCATGCATAGTTTTTTTAGAGAAAACTAAATAAAATTTTCTATGAATACAAATTACTAATAGACTAACTTATATAAACTTTTATATCACTTTTGTAATTTTTCATCTTTATGTTACATAATATAAGCTTAGCCTTTGAAGAAACTTATTTCGTTTTATTAATTTCATAAAAATCAGTGAAAAAACTTAAATAGAATACTGTATCTACATACAAAACGAACATGTATATATTTAATAAGGTTATTTATTAGGTAGATTATCAAGTTAAATTTCAAATTTAATACGCGAATAACATCAATAACATAATATGGTATTGGATAAATTTTATAAAAAAATAATTTATTTCTTGAATAATAGTTTCTAGAAACTAAATCTTGTTACAATCCGGAAAAGAAAATGTTTAGATGGATTAAGTCAAGAAAAGTAACACTAGTTATTTTTCCGAAAAAGAACAAAATATTGATGAAACATTGACTTATGGTGGAGAACAAAGAATTAAGATGTTTGTAGGTGTTTTGATGAATTTGTTATAACTCTTTTGAGAAAAAAAAATAGTGTTTATAAATTAAAATTAATTTATATATAAACTAATTTCTAGACAATCTTTTTAACTTATGTATAATTAAGTTCTAACCCATGAAAAGATAAATAAATTATTTTTCTTCATTTTTTGAATAAAAACTTATAAACAAAGTTTATTGAAAGATAGATATAATAATGTGTGACAAGTTATGTGGGTCGTTTCGTAAGAAAAAGTGTAGGACAAAATGAATATTTTGCTTCATTGGTATGCTTATATCCATCATGCATACTCCATAGTACATGCAGACCAGGACGAACCAGTATGCATAGCTCGTATTATATGAATATGTCTTAAAATATGTCCATAACCTATGATGTGTTTATTTGTACAAGTATTATGTACATTTATCATTAACTAAGTTTAATTTTCGAGGGTCTTTCATTTGTTCTTAATTCTATTTCACAACTTTATATACTTGAAATTTAGTTAAATTTAGTTTCTGATATTGATTTAATTACATACACATGGTATGAAATTTCTAATAACTTGTAGTTATAAATTAGAAATTATAAAATTATCGATATTACTTATTTTAATAAATAAATTTATAGAATTTATTATTTTTACTAATCTAATTAAATAAAAATAAAGTTATTAAAATTTTATACATGTTATAATTAAGAGAAAAGTTATAAAACAATTTATCTTTTATAAGAATCTAAAAATCGGTTCACTTATTTGAGAGTCAAATATTATAATAAACAAATCAGAAAAATTAGTAACGGCATTTCAAGTTGATCAAATTAGTAATGAAGCAGGTTGATCAAATCACATAACGGACTTATCCACGTTATCATTTCTAAAATTATATAAATATGAGTCCACAGCTGGTGATTTTCTTGTTTATCATTATTTGTTTTATCCACCAAAATCAACCTTTTACTCGGTCTTACACTCCAAACCAATGCATCCTGTTGACTTACCTTGACTTTTGTGTTCTTTTTTTCCTCAATTTCTCTTTGTCATTTTCTTCTTGGCATTGTTACAATTCAGAATAATCCATTCCACGATCACGGCATGTATATATATATACATTGCAAGTTCATGGTATCATGATGTCAATTTGCATGAAGTAAAATATGGTTAGCCACATACATCACCTTCTAATTGTGACGGGTCAATTACTCTTAGCTTGTTTCTTGTCTTTTCTCTATGGATCTTCTTCATGACGTGTGTGTGGATTTATTTATATCTATTTGCATGCAAACACATAGAAACTGTACAAATTGCCCTCAAAATGGTTTGGTTGAAACCACTATAATTGTCACATACCGAATAACATCGTCATACATTTAATGAGGCGCAAAGAAATAGGAACCACATAGAAATGCCTTTTAGGAATTCTCTTCTTTCGGGACAGTGTCCCATAAGCTAAAGATATTTTCAAATGGCCTTAAGGACTTGTGGTCCACCATTGTACAAAATATCAAAAGAGATTTCATTTTTGTTAATGATAAATTTCACAGAATAATAAACTTTTTAATATAAATTTCATGTAATTTTGATATTATAATTGAATAGGTTAAATATATTTTTATTTTTAAATTTTAATAAAAATTGAAAGTAGTCTTGAAATTTTGATCTAATTTATTTTTTTAATTTTAGAAATGCATCGATTTAATTTTTATAACCAAATTTTGTTAATTTTATTTAACGTATTAAATATGTTTTATAATGATTTCTTAACTAATATTAAAAAAAATAATGTTATATAATGTAGACAACTTAAATACTATCCTGAAACTTCATATTTAACTTAAATTTAAGTTATTTTTATAAAATTAACTTACAAAATGAAATATATACCCAATTATATATTTGAAATCTATCGATGTGAGATCTGGGAATAAAAAAAATGCTCCACTAGTTATATGTATATTGAATAAAAATACAATCCCCTCTTATTTTCTTGGTTGTTTCAGGTTAAAATTAAGGTTTTATTTTAGTTTTTATTTTTATTTTTTAATGTACTACATTATTACTTTTAATTACTAACGTGTGACAAATGATAAGAGGTGTTATATCGAGTTAACTCGTATTCAGCGAATAATTGAAAGAAAACTCGTTTCCAACCTTTAATCTCTTCAACTTCTTAACATGTCAGTTATAATGTCTTAATTTATAAATTTTAACTCCATTATGGTTCAAAAACATGGTTATCATACATATTTCTCATGTCTTTGTCACCCATTAACTCATGAGCAAGTAAGTTAATATGAATCATTTTATCTTCTTTGTCCTTCAAAACTTTAATCTAAATATTTAATATTATCATCATTAGGGCATTACTTATAACAGCCTTGGATCATCACTTGACATGGTTACTTTGATACCATTTCAATATGACTAACACTTTTACTATCCTAAATATCTCTTTTATATGTGAAAGGTTTTTTCTTTATTTTCCAATAGTGCTGGTGGCTATTGGGAAGAGTGTTGGTGAAGCTCGTAGTGGTAGTCAAATGTGTTAGAGGTTTCTTACATTATTTTCTTTTTGGATTTTATTATTTGAATTTTTTAATAGATAAATATGAAGTATATTTAGGATTTACTTTTGTTATGAATTGTCCTTAATGGAAGATAAATATTACATTTTGAATAATATCATAGTAAAAACAAAAAAAAGAAAGTTTTAGACAAAATTTGTATTTTGGAAACAAAAGTGAAGTGTGCACAAGTTTGAATATTACATCCATTTAAACACGATCATATTTTCTAACACCTTCAAATACGAGTTCTTCCATAATGTCATACTATTTTCAAGCAAAATCATTATACAAATATAAGCAATGTGTTTATCATACGATGATTGAAGATAATCTTATTTTATAAATCATTTACTTTGTGAAATTTTCTTAAAAAAACAACTTGTTTATATATTCTTTTCGTTAAAAGTTAAAAAATAATATTAATTTTTATTTTTTAAATATAATTATTATTTTATAAGACGTGTTAGACCATAAATCTACGGGTCAACTTTAGTCAAACTCATAAATTTATGAGTTGGTCTTACCTGAATTAATTTAATTTAGATAGCATACAAAACTAGTCTTCCAAGTATAATTTGATTCAATTTATGTCATAATTATTTTAGTCTGATTGACTAATTTTGTATGTTTGTGGGTAAGGGTCAGAATTTGTTTTATGGACTCTCCCTACAGTTATTATTTGTCTTTTAAACAATCTAAAAAAATGTCTCAAATGAAATGACAATTTAAATATAATTACGGCTGAAATTTAAAAATTCTTACCAACGTCTGAATCACAACTTTTTTTCAATTATTTTTAATGCACTATGGAATAAATCATTGAACATGATATTGAATAGCAACATCTATACCTAAGGTATTCTGAATATAATATTTAAAATAAAAGTATAGATTCAATAATATGACAAACAAGAACAGATTAAATAATAAGGTGCATGCGTAAAGTTAATTTAAGACTTTTGAAAATATTAAAAAAAAGAAAAGAGTGTAAAATGAGTTTTGAAGGGTGTTAAAAGAAACACTCCTAATAACTATTTATCCATAGCATAGTCCAGAAGTTAGACAAAAAGCAAACATATATTGCTTCCTGGACCCATACAATTACTAAAAAGATTAAAAATCACTGTTGCCGCCATGCTGCCTGCCCTTTTATTATCAACCTAGGGAAAAAAAGAAGTGAAAAACAGTGAAAATTCTTTTTAAAATATATTCCTTGAAAATTTATTATTTTAAAAAACTAACTCCACAATATATTATATAAGTTTTGGAAAATAAAGTTTCCTTTAAAAATTTTATTTTGAAAAGTTTGTTCTTAAATGTGTTTTGTAAATCCTATTCCTAGAAATTCTATTCCAGAAATCTTATTTTGAAAATTTCAAAAAATTTGTTTCAAAAAATTTACAGAGAATATGTAATATGAAAACCACTTTCAAGAAGGGTAAAAGGGTTACTTTTAAAAGAAATTTACCGAGAATATTTAATATGAAAACCACTTTCAAGATAAAAGGGTTATTTTAAAAATGCTGTGAGTGAATGAAGAAATTATTGGATTGCAGAAAGCAAAAGCCCAAGCAAATCTATGATAGCCCAACAATGTAATCAATGTTTAGACAAATAATCTAAGTTCATTAATATTTTCCCTCTCTTTACTCTTCACACCTGTATCCATATTTTGGATGGCCTTTTCCTTCATGCTTTCAGAAAAGGTTCATATAACAAAAACAAAAATAAAATTGCGGCTTCTCTAACCAATCATTTTAGCTTCATAACAGATTTAGTGCATATTTATTCAATTCTCTCCCAAAGCGTATCCAAACACATCCTTAATCCAGCTTTTACTTTCTACACTTTCAGAATTTCTAAATGAAACTCACAGGATTAATTTTCTCACATCAATAGCGAAATATAATTTTAGAATATATGAATATTAAAAATTATAATTCAGAATTTAAATCCCAATACATTTTATTTACAAGGATTGTTATTTTAATAGTATTTTAAGAACAAGTAAACAAAAGATACATTTTATTTACAAGGATTGTTATTTTAATAGTATTTTAAGAACAAGTAAACAAAAGAGAGTACTATTCTGTTCAGAAGGTCGGTCAGAAATTAAACCTACCAAGGTGCAGAGACTGTAATAATGTTTTACTCCAAATAAGATTGTAATTTAATGATACTTTTCTCGAAATATTTTTTAATTCCAAAATAGTTTGTTAACTGAAAAATATATCTCATCTCTTTAGATTGAGATAAGTATAAACAAACGATTTTCGTTCATTATCAGAAAGTAACTAAATTATAAAGTATTATTATTATTATTAAAGAACAATTCTGTACCCAGAGATAAACTATTGAATTGAGCTTGAAGAGGTGTTATCATTAGGAAGAATTTGTATCAGAGAGACTATTCTTTAGGGAACATTGTTGCTTCTACTCTCTTAAGAGGTTCATGAGAAGCTGCATACAAAATAATAATAGGTGGTATTGACAAGGTGACAGATAACCAACATATGAACTACAGCACAATAGTAGTGATGGTGTTTCCAGTTATGGAGAGGAGAAAGAGTCAGCCAGATGAAGCCACTTTTGTTCATGCACAGTGGCGGCGTTGGCTTCTGAGGTTCCCATCAGAGTCTCCAAAGCGCTTTTGGCTCTGTTGTAAGACCTGCGTTGCCGTAAGCGTAGAAGCACAGCTTCTTTGTCCATGCTCTGAGAACGGACTTTTGAAGCTGTCTTGATATCACACCCTCTGTTACACACTCCTTCTCCCCTAACTTATCAAGATTCTCCTTTTCTTTTTCTGTGAAACCTGATTGAGATCTGGAAATCGTGAAATCCATTTCTCTCTCTATCTTGAGAGTCACATCACAACCTAGAGGAATGGATTCATGATAAGTGAGGTTCATATATATATAGTGACAATGGGAAGTGGTTTCACTCTCACTTTCTTTCAGCCAGTGGTTTTGCCAAAACAGGAGGAGTTATAGAGCTCAAGAGTGGTGTCAAATATACATGGTTCCACATTTTAGTTTCCTTACGTGGCTGCTTATTGTGAAGAGATGTCGTGTTTCATCATTCTGCAGAACCGACAACATGCGTTGGGTTTGGAGCAGAAAAAGAATTGTGCATTTATTTATCAAATGCCAAAGTTTAATAATTATTAAAACAGTCTGAGGCGGCATTAAATGAATATATTTTTTATATTACAAATTTTAGCAGTTTTTCAGAAGGAATTGAGGGTTAACACACTAATACTAGTAAAAAGGAGAAAAAAAAAAAGTTATGAGATAGCATGCAATACAACGATAGAAGTACCTTGGATAAGTCCAAATAATAGCTTAGAAAAACAACAGGTAAGCTGTTTTGGAGTAAACAAAGGACTATTCTGTTCCCACCTCTTTCAGCTTTTCTTAATTTGCACATGAACACCAGAGCAAGCAATTAACTAAGAAACACTTTCTAGTGAAGAACTTCATAGTACATTTCAAATACTGTTTGGTCTTTAAGAATTTGAAAACTTGAACTGCTTCTTATGTGTAAACATCAATGTTTTCAGGTGAATGAAATTCCGGTGCCATCCTTGAGAGTAAAACCATGCAAAAAGATCAAAAGCCAAGTAATGCAAATAAATCTTCGGATCTAGGATGACAACTTTAAAGAAAAGGAAAAGAGGTCACCCATTAACACTAATAACATGACGTCCTTCTAATTCCTCTGTTTTCCCTTTTCTTCTTTCCTTCTTTTGTAACTACGACTAATCTCAATCTTGATATAAAAAGAAAAAAATTAAGTTTTCTCTCAAGCTCTTCCGCTGTTCTTCATAATCTTGTTGCCTTCATAGTTTCACAACCATTAAGCAGGAACAACTATAGTCCTTAGAGCAGAGCAGAGGGGTTTTAATCACTTCAGAGGGAAGAAAAAAAATAGCTTCATAGATGGAGCAATGTCTAAGTCCAATATTAATCTTGAATCAGATTTCTATCACTTAATCTCTTACAATGGCTAAAACTTTATAGAAAGAATTGACGATGGTTAAAACTTTATGGAAAGAATTAATCAAATATACAAAAACAACACAAGTGATTGGGCTGACATAAAATCTTGGAAATTTTGGATTGATAGATCATGTTATCAAGAATAGCTGAAAATACAAAGTGAATTTTAAAAAAACCATAAAGATAATGTCTTAATATTTTGAATTGACAGTAGCGTCAATCTTATAGATTGTACTCATGTTTCATTTGTCGGTGTCTCCCATCAATAGCATCAGAATATTCGTCTCAATGACAGCCACTCAAACTAGTAATAGAAAATGGATCCTATTAAATCAATAGTAACAATGGTGAAAGATATACTTATCATAGGTGATGGTGATTAACACAGTTAAGTGTTCACCATTAGTTGTATACACAACCACAACTAGTCTAACCTTGCTAAAAAAATGATAATAAAAATTGGATTAAAAATAAGATATTACTAGAGATAACCTTTAAAAAATCAAACTTGTATTGACTCAGTCAAAACATTAAGTTACAGGTTCATTGAACTAGAAGACATGCCATAATACAAATATTAGAATATGGATATATATTGTAAATAATATTGTTCGCAATCCTATCAGAATCATTTTGTTACAACTAAGTATCATTAATACTAGGAGTCGCTCTTGAAGAGTGCGTATGCTAGAAAGGATTAGTCTAAACATATTGCCTCAACGCTAAACTTTAACAATTAATTCAAACTTGAAGTCGATTTAATAATATAACAAGGTTAGATGCACATTCACTTCAAAATTTAACTCAATTTAACTGTTTTTCAAGTTCCAATCCAAATTTCAAAACAAGGACGTGGTTTAGACATCTCTAATAAAAGCAATTAATATGAACTACTTCATACATCGAAAAAAAAATGTAATTTGCAATCTTTATTATACTACATCACTATAAATAATTTCAAACAACTCACCATTTTACATTTTTTAATTTAGATTTTATTATTATACATAGTAAAATTTGTCATTCAAGTGAATAAAATAATATTTTTATTTTTAAAAATGAATTACTTAAAGTTGTTTAGAAAAGCAGCTAAAATATTTTTAAGCAGTATAATGTCAAACTACTTCAATAGATAGTTACTTCAAACAAACAAAGCAACCTCTAACATACTCTTAAGAGAACATTTTTGAAATTTTAAGATTTTAGGTATTCCATTTTCAGAAAAAAAAAGTCCTTTGTAAAATAAATTGTTTTTTAAAAAATAAACTGATCAAAGCAAGCATATCTGAAATGAGTTCATCTCCTTATTGACAATAGTAGAATTTACTCATCATCATTTTGATCAATAAAACTCAATAGAAAACCACTAACTACTCTCCGTGCTACAGGATTGGGAATGCCACGACATAGACGTCCATCGATATATGCCAATAAGCCAGACAAGACAAATTTGCCGATGCCCCATTTTCGAATGAAACTCATTTTCTGTCCCTTTTGACTAGAATTCGCTGGCACATCTGCGTGACTGCTAACCTCGGACTTCTTCCTCCAGTTGATGCTGAATATAAACTTGTTAGTTCGCTTTCGCAGTATGCGTATTGCAAAGCTTACGAAAAGATGTTCGCACAATGTCAAGACTGTCGGTCCTATTCTCCATTCCTGACACAAATAATTCCGAATCAACAACTTTACATGTAACTAGAAAACTATATGCCAATTCTGCCATTAGTGATTGTATACTAAGTATGCCGGTTTCCCTTTCAGAAACAAGTGAAGCACTTGACGTTAAATAAACTTACAATGGTAACATCATATATGACAATTGAGGAGATTCCAAACTAAACTAGTGCATTCAAGGCATGCATAGAAGTATTAGTTTGGGAAGCTATATGTAAACCCATAATTCCCGTGTAGAAAAGACGGGGATACTTTAAATGAAAGTAGAAAACATTGGTGGGTCATCATTATAATCATTTAAAGTTACTGCTGTGACGAAACATAATGACTAGGAAGATGGAAATACCATAGAGAAGAAAAAGACGAAATAGTAGGATAAATAAGAAATGCTCCCTAGAATAGAACATACACTTTCTCCACGAAGACGGCTTAAAGGGCGGGATACGGTTGACGGATCTCCTTTAAGTAATGCCTTGCTCACAAGGAACTCCTCAACACGATTTGTTATCTCATTGATAAGGGAATGATTTGGAGGTAGGTTTTTCAGGATAACCTAAACAGGTATATGAATCCATCATAACCACAATAAAAGGCAAAGGTTAATATTTTATGTATAGAGAAAAATTCATTATGAATGCAAATAATTATACAGATAAAGGTCATACACCACTACCAACAAAAAATTACAGAGACGAATCAAAACAAAACTCTATAGCGACAAGACAACGGACAAAGGCAGCTCAATCACTGTGCAGATCAGAATCAACACCACTTAATAAGATGTCATCCATGCGTATTTAAGATATTTGTTTAATGATTTTCAAGTTTACATCTGCTAAGTATTAAAATCAAATCAATCACTTCATTGCATAACATGCATGCATAGTAGTTGTGAACAACAATTTCAAAGAGAAGTTCTTACTTAAAATTTCATTCCAAAGTACGAGCTAAGGTGTGCAATGCAAATTTTCTAGATATATAGTCAAAGCTCGAAAGATAATCTTAGTACGTGCAATTTATTACCTGATTGTCAATAACTCTGACTCTCAGGTATTCTTGTCTATAAACTGCATCCAGCATGGCTTGGATATATCCTTCAATGTATAACTGCACCAGACCACATATCTATTAGCGACTGATAGCCAGATCAAGATTTTCAAAATAAAGATGGAAGAGCTGAAATATAAATATTTCTTTTGTTAAAGACGGGAGAATTTGATAAATATATGCTATTAAGAACGAAGGATTCAACAGATATATGTTATAAAGATTGATCTTGTGGTGACAACATAGTTAGGATGACATGAAATGATGCGATGTGTTACAATGAGAAGTAAAATATAAAGCACTGACCTTATTTATACTAATTCTAGACTCTTAATACTAACGAACAAAATAACTTCCTACAGATAACATCGCTAAGAATTACACAAAGTTCCTCAAAGGATAATTTATTCTAACATATATAATAATATCTATTGAACATTTTTTTATATTCAACAACAGGGTTAATGTCCTCCATAACTAACTTTTTTCGCATAGGTTTCTAATTTTGTAAAACTCAGCTATGTACTGTGTTAGATGATATAATATTGTGTTTAATAGTTGGACTCAGCCCATTATGTATTTCTGGGATTTGGCCCATTATCAATATAAATAAACTGTCTTTTGTGTAGGGTTTACACAAGGGAGATTAATCCCAAAACCCTATTTCATCTTATTTTACATGGTATCTAGAGCTTAGGTTAGTTTACTACAGCCACCGTCCCGCCGCCGCTCATTGCCGCCGCTTCTGCCGTCGTCACCGTCGCCTCCGCCGCCGCCTCCGCCGTCGCCGGAGCTGCAGTTTCGACCGACGGCCAGACGATTTTGTTCGTCTCGGCCAGGCGACTCCAACGCCGCAGAGATCGTCGCCATCAGAGTTCTCACGCGCCTCCACGCGCCGCCGCAAGCTCCGGCAGCTGCCACCTCTCCGCCGTGCGTGACGGCGTGTCGCCGGTCGTTTTCTGCGCCGATCAACTTCGCCTGAATCACCTTCTTGAGCTCTTTCTGAATCTGTGGTTGTTGTTTCAATCGGAGCACCTTGAATTTTTAGGGTTTCTCCCTCTATGGCTTCT